>Ga0105054_10000863_pt1 | contig 49367 bp, 15 predicted proteins | sample BON02_FD_78091 | JGI IMG/M metagenome (GOLD analysis project Ga0105054, IMG submission 78091) | Freshwater microbial communities from Lake Bonney liftoff mats and glacier meltwater in Antarctica - BON-02 (megahit assembly) | ecosystem: Environmental > Aquatic > Freshwater > Ice > Glacier...
CGCCGCCCCCGCCGCCGCCGCCCGGGGCTCCTCCCCCCCGGCCCCGCCCCCGCCCCCGCCCTCCGCCGAGGGCCTCACCAGCACCTTCCGCTCCCGCGCCTGGCTCACGTCCGGCGAGGAGGGCTGCTTCATGGGCATCGACGAGGCGGGCCGCGGCCCCGTGCTCGGCCCCATGGTCTACGGGTGCGTTGTGGCGCCGCTGCGGTACAGAGCAGCCCTGGCCACGGGAAAATACGCGGACTCGAAGACGCTGTCCGAGCCCCGGCGCGCGTCGCTGTTCGCGCGGGTGTCGCGGGACCCCGAGCTCGCGCACGCGGTCGACCTGACCGGGGCCCCGGCCCTGTCGGCGGCCATGCTCGGGCGCGCGCGGGTGTCGCTGGACGAGCTGGCGTGCGCGTCGACAGAGGCGCTGATCCGCGGCGCGCTGGGCTGCGGGTGCCGGCTGGCGGAGGTCTACATCGACACGGTCGGCGACCCCGAGCGCCACCGCGCGCGCATGGCGCGCTTGTTCCCGTCGGTAGGGCTGTTTGTGGTGCAGCCGCGCGCGGACAGCGCGTTCCCGGTGGTGTCGGCGGCGTCGATCGTGGCCAAGGTGACGCGCGACGCGGCGGTGGGCCTGCTGGCGGCGCGGCCGGGCGTGGCGGGCGAGGCCGAGCGCGGCGGCGGCGGCGGCGGCGAGGCGGGCGAGGGCGGCCGGGCGGTCGGCGCGCCGGCGCGGCTCGGCTGCGGCTACCCGTCCGACCCGCAGACCAAGCGCTGGCTGGCCGCGGCCGCCGCGTCCGGCGGGCCGCTGCTCGGGTTCGCCCCCGCGCCCGGCGCCCTCGTGCGCTTCTCGTGGGAGACGACCGCGCGCGCGCTCGACGAGGCTGGCGTGGCGGCGCCGATGGCGTTCGAGGCAGACCCGCCGGCCGAAGGCGGCGGCGGCGGAAACGGCGGCGGCGGCGGAGGGCGGCAGGCGTCGCTGGCTGCGCTCGTGGCCAGGCCGGGAGGGGCGGCCGCGGCCGCGGCGGACAGCTGCGGCGTCGGGCGCCACTCGTACTTCCGCATCCGGCGGCTTGAGCGCTTGGCGGTGCTCTGAAAGGTCTCAGAGAGGGCTGGCGGCGGCGTGCTTCCGCAGCGTGCCGGCAGCGCGGCGAGCGCAAACAAGCGGCGCGCGACGCTTCGCATCGTCCTTTTTCTCGTGCGCGCGCCCCCACTCTTTTGCACAACACGCATCCTCCCTTGCTTGAAACGAATCATCCGCATCCCTTTGACAGCACTTGTCCTGCTGGATTCATCAGCACAGCGCGCGCGCGCCCGTGGGACCGCCCAAACCGCGACAGATACGAACTGTTCTGGTGATAAATCCCACGCGCGGCTCCACGCGGCGCCCGCACGCCTTCTTTGACGATCGACGGGACCTTGGAGACCATGCCTAGCCTACGGGCGGGCCGCGGGCAACCCGACTGAGCGCGCGCGGCGCGAAACCCATCTCGCCTTTCCTCTCTCCCTCTGAGAGAGAAAGAGCTTCAATCGCAGGGAGCTTAAATCGCATAGAGAACAACATGCAGCAGCAGCAGCAGCAGCCCGCGGGGTCCCTGACGGACCAGGCGGCGCTGCATCAGAGCCAGGTCCAGCAGCGCCGGCGGGCGGCGCGTGAGGCCGCGGCCGTGCGCCGTGGCAGCGACGGCGGCGGCGGCGGCGGCGGCGGCGGCGGCGGCGGCGCTGCGGGCGGCGACGTCGGGCGGGCGACCGGGGACCTGGGCCCGCCCAAGCGCGGGACGCGGGCGTCGCAGCAGCCGGTGCCGCCGCCGCAGCAGCAGCAACCGCAACCGCCGCCGCCGCCAAGGCGCCGCGGCTCGCAGCAGCAGCTGCCCCCGCTCGCCTCTGACGGCGCGGCCGCGCCCGCGCCGCTAGCAGCTGCGGCGCCCCGCACCCGATCCACGGCCCCCTTGGCGCTCTTTGGCCTGGGCAGCATCCTCACGGGCGGGGCGGGGTCCGTGCTCGGCGGGAGCGCGCCGCGCGGCCGCGACGCCGCGGCCGCTGACGCGCCCTTGCCGCCCCGCGCCGGGGGGGGAGGAGTAGCGGAGGGCGCAGCCGGCGCCGCCGCCGCCACCGCGGCGCGCCTCGGCACGGCCGCGGCGCCACGGCAGTCGCAGCGCCGGCGAGAGCAGCAGCATGTGACGGTGGAGGTCAGAGCGTCGCAGCAGGCGCAGCCGCAGGTGGGCGACAAGCGCCGTCTGCCCATCATCGGCGGCAGCGGCTGCGGCGGCGGCAACGGGCCCGCGGCTGGCGGCAGCATCGGCGGCGGCCTGCGCCCGCCCCCAAGCGGCGCCGGCGGCCGCCTCCACCAAAACATCCTCAGGGCCGGCGCTGCGGCCGGCGGCGGCGGGTCGGCCGCCCCCTCTGGGAGCGTCGGCAGGCCCGCGGGCTCGTCCGTCGCCATCATCGCCGTCACGGAGAGCGGCTACCACGGCGGCGGCGGCGGCGGCGGCGGCGGCATCGGCGGCGACGACGATGCGCGCGTGGCGGCGTCGGCGCCGCGCGAGCAAGGCGCAGGCGGAGGCGGAGGCGGCGGCGGCGGCGGCGGCGGCGGCAGCTCGGCGAGCGGCGGCGGCGGCGGCGGCTTTGGCCACGGCGGCGGCGGCGGCGCCAGGACCTCGGCCACCGTGGTCGTGGGGGGTTGTAGCGGCGGCGGCACGGGAGGGCCCGGCAGCACGGGCTCGCTGCACCCCGCGCAGGCCGGGGCAGCGCCCGAGAGCCGCGAGGCGAGCGTGGGCCCGCTGGCCTCGCCGCCGCGCCTCGGGCCGCCGCCGGCGGCGGCGACGACGCCAGTGGCGGCGGCGAGCGAGGGCGCCTTTGCTTTCGGGCAGGCGCCGCTGCCCGCGCCGGACCGCACGCCCCCGGCCATCAAGGTCCGCGCGCCATATCACGTTTCGCCGGGCGGAGAGGGGGGGCAGGCGGGGCACGCGGGCGGAGCCGCGGCCGATCCGCTGCCGGAGGGGCGGCCGCGGCAGCAGCAGCTGCTGCTGCAGCGGGGGCCGGCGGCCGAGGTGCGCAGCGACACGCCGATCGACCCGAGCCTGCTGCAAGCCCTCGATTCGTACGAGAGGCAGCGGCAGCGGCAGCATTCGGTCCCGGCGACGCCGCCGCCGCCGCCCAAACCGACCGCGGACGGCGGCGCCGCGCGCGGCGGCCGGCCCGCTGCGCCGGGCTCGGCCGTCGCCATGCCAGTCGTCTTTCGCGGCGTGGGAGGCCCCCCGGTCGGCGCGGCGTCTGGCGGCGGCGTAGAGGTCGCTCATGGCGGCCGCCCTGCCGCACTTCCATCGACGCCCGTCGACGATGCCGCCGCCGCCGCCGCCAAAGGCAAAGGCGCCCCCGCCCCCGACGCCAGCGGCTGCGGCGGCGGCGGCGGCAGCAATTGCGCCGGCGCCATGGACGTCGACGACGACGGCTTCTCGCCGGGCACCCTCGCGGCCGTCGGCATGATCACGCAGGCCGCGTGCCGCCGGCGCGCGGGGGCGCAGGCGCAGCGGCTCGAGGCGCTGGCCGAGGCGCAGGCGCAGGCGCAGGGCGGCGGCGAGGAGGAGGACGAGGAGGAGGACTACGCCGACGAGGCGGCCGCCATGGCGCGGACGGCCTCGGCCGCAGCCGACGTCGTCGCCGCCATCGACGCGGCCGCCGCCGCCGCCGCCGCCGCCGCCAAAGCCGTCGCCGCCGCCAAGGCCGCCGCCGCCGCCGCGCGGCGGCGTCCCCAGGCGGCGGACGAGGTGGGCTCGGCCCCCTCGTTCGGCGACCGGCCCGCGATGGCTCCGGCCGCACCGCCGCGGCCCTGCCCGCCGGGCGGCGGCGGCAGCTGGCAGCACGGCGTCGCGTCTGCTTCCGTCGGCGAGGCGGACGGCGGCGGCGGCGGAGGCGGCGGCGGCGGCGGAGGCGGCGGAGGCGGCGGCGGCGGCGGCGGCGGCGGCGGCGGCGGCGAGGTCGAGATGGGCGGCGGCGGCGGCGGCGGCGCTGGAGCCACGGCGGCCGGCTTTTCTTGGCGCGGCGGCGGGCCCGAAGGCGCGGCCGGCACCAGCACGGGCGCGTGGCAAGACGGCACGGACGAGCACGCCCTCATCCAGCAGCAGCTGCTCGGCCTGCTCTGGCCCGCCGGCGGCGGCGGTAACGGCGGCGGCGGCGGCGGCGGCGGCGCAGCGGCGGGCGACGCCAGCGGCGTCAACGGCGGCGCCGCCGCCGCCGAGGCCGAGGCCGCGGTCCACGCCGAGGCTGAGGCCGCCGCCGCCGAGGACGCCGCCGACGTCCAGGCCGCGGAGGCGGCGGCCGCGGCCGCCGTCGAGGCGGAGCACGAGGCCCGCGCCATCATCGAGGCGGAGGAGCTCTATCTGGCGCGCGTCGGCGCGGCGGAGGCGGCGGGTGCGGCGGCGGCGGCGGCGGCGGCGGCGGGAGGGGCGGCGGCAACAGGGGCGGCGCCGGCGGCGATGGGCGGCGGCGGCGGGGGCGGCGTCTTTGTCGCCCCGTCGCCGCAGCAACAGGAGGACGACGCCCTTCACCTGCTCACGGGCGACGACGGCCTCCTCGCCCAGGCCCTCACGCAGGCCACGCCGCTGCGCGGGCCGCCGTCCGCGGAGCAGGCGTGCGCCGCCGCGCCGCCGCCCGCCTCGTCGCCGCAGCAGGCGCCGCCAAGGAACAGCGGCGCCGCCGTCGCGGCCGCCCTCGCCGCCGCCAACACCGCCTCGCCAGCGGGCCCGGCCGTCCTGTCCGAGTCGCCCGGGATGATCGAGCACGGCGCGCCCGAGGAGTCAGGCCCGCCCGTCCTGGAGCAAGCAGCAGCACAGCGAGCAGGTGAAGCGGCAGCAGCAGGTCCGGAGGTCGAGCCCGAGCCAGATGCGGCCGCTGCGGACGCCGACGACGCCGCCAACGCCGCCGCAACTGACGACGCCGCCGCCGCCGCCGCCGCTACCACCCCGCCCCAGCCGTCGCCCCTGCCCACGCCCCGCACGGCCGTCCTGCGCGACCCCACCCTCCGCCGCCTCGACCGCTACTTCCCCGCCGCCGTCGTCCGCAGCGCGGGCCTCGCCGACCTCGTGCTGCACGCCTGGCAGGCCGAGGCGCTCAACGTGCCCGGCGTGCTCGACGGCCGCAACCTGGTCTACAGCGCGCCGACCAGCGGCGGCAAGTCGCTCGTCGCCGAGGTGCTGGCGCTCCGGCGCGTGTGCCTGACGGGCAAGGCGGCGCTCATCGTGCTCCCTTACGTCGCCCTGTGCGACGAGAAGGCCGGGCAGTGGGAGCGGCTGCTGGCGCCCACGGGGCGGCCCGTGCGGCGCATGTACGGGGCCAACGGCGGGATGAGCGGCGCCGCCGCGCTGCGCGGCGCCGGCGCCGTCGTGGCGACGATCGAGCGCGCCAACCTGCTCGTCAACAGATTGCTGGAGGAGAGGGCGCTGGACGCGCTGGGCGCCGTGGTGGTGGACGAGCTGCACATGGTCGGGGAGGACGACCGCGGGTGCCTGCTGGAGCTCATGCTGACCAAGCTGCTGTACGCGACGGGCGTGGGCGGGTGCGCGGAGCCAGAGACGGCCAGCGGCGGCGGCGGCGGCGAGGGCGGCGACGGCGAGGGCGGCGGCGGCGGCGGCGGCCGCAGCCGCGGCCCAAGCGCGTCGCCGTCGCTCCAGCCGTCGTCGCAGGCACCGCAGGTCCAGCTCGTCGGCATGAGCGCCACGCTGCCCAACGTCGCGGCCGCGGCCAAGTGGCTCGGCGCCGCCGTCTACGAGACCAGCTGGCGGCCCGTGCCGCTCGACGTGATGGTCAAGGTCGGGCTGGACCTCAAGACGCCGGGCGACGACGGCGAGCCGGTCCTGGTGCGGCGTCTCGACCCGACCGCCGCGCTCCGCGCCGAGGCCGAGGCCGCCGCGCGCGCGCACGCCGCCGCGCGCGCCGCCGCCCGCGCGTCCGGCGCGCCCGCGCCCCCGCCCCTCCCGCCCGCGGTCCTCCAGTGGCCCGTCGGCAAGGACCCGGACCTCGCGCTGTGGCTCGTGCGCGAGACCGTGCGCGCGGGCCACTCGGCGCTCGTGTTCTGCGGCACCAAGAGCTCCTGCAAGACAGTCGCGAGGCAGGTGGCCGACGCCAGCAAGGCCGGGTGGCTGCCCGTGGTGGAGCGTCGGACGGGCCGGCTGCCGGCGCACGCGGACGCGGGGGCGGTCGAGGCCGCGGGGGGCCTGCGCGGGTGGTTCGCGGCCGAGCACGGGCAGCTGAGGGTGAGGAGCGGCGGCATCCCCTCGTGTGTGTTGTTTTTGGTCGGGGGAGGGCGGGGCGGACGGGGGGTGGCGCGTGCGTTTCTTTTGGAGAGGGGGTGGAGGGCGGCGCGTTTGTTTTCCCCCGCGCTTTGGCGGCCGCGAGTTTTCTTCTTCTCGTCCTGTCGCGCCCGCCGCTCACACGCTCTGCCCCCCCCCCCCTCCCCCCCCCGTCGTCCCATCCCCTCCGCCCCAAAAAATTACCAACGAAAACAATACCCACGCCTCAAAACAAACAAACACACCTCAACAGGGCATCCGCTACAACAAGGACCTGCTCGACCTCGTTGCCGAAGGGGTGGCCTACCACAGCAGCGACCTGACGAGCGACGAGCGCGCGCTGGTCGAGGAGGCGTACGCGTGCGGCGCCGTGTCGGTGCTCGCGGCCACCAGCACCCTGGCCGCGGGCGTCAACCTGCCCGTGCGCCGCGTCATCTTCAAGCACGCCTGGGTGGGCATGAAGATGCCGCTCACGCCAACCATGTTTAAGCAGATGTGCGGCCGGGCCGGGCGCAAGGGCATCGACGACCGCGGCGAGGCGGTGCTGCTGACCGACCCGGCGGCGGCGGGCAACGCGTCGCTGGCCGACCTGCTGCGGCTGGTCAAGGTGCGGCGGTTTGCTTTCCAGTCGGCTTGCGGGAGGGCAGGTCGCGGGCGGGGCGGGCGGAGCGGGGGGGGGGGTTGGGGGGCCCGCGGGTCGTTACGGCCGCCGCCGCTTGTGTGCCCGCCCGCCCGACGCCTCTCGACCGACGCCCGCGCGCGTCTCTCTCTCCTCTCGTCTCCTTTCCTTTCGGTTCGAACCTTGCTCACGCCTCCTTCCCCGCCTCCTCCCCTTGACCAACATCAACTCGACACCCCAAACAACCAAAAACATCAACGACACGACGGCCGCCAGGCCCCGCCCAAGGCGCTCAAGAGCTGCCTGGCCGAGGGAGGGCGCGGCATGCGCCGCGCTGTGCTGGACGCCATCGCCAGCGGCGCCGTGGTGAAAGGCGAGGACATGGCGCGGTACGTGCGCTGCACGCTGCTTTGGGCGACGGAGGGGCGGGAGGCCGTGAAGCAGGCGCACGACGCGCTGGACTGGCTCAAGCTGCACCAGCTCGTGCGGTGAGTACTTTTGTTCCGAGGTGTTGGGTTTGTTTGAGTTGTCGCGCGCCAGGGGGTGGGGAGGGGGGAGGAGCGAGCGAGCGGGCGCAGGCGGGCAAAGAGCGCCACTTTTTTCTATCATTTTTGCCCCCCCCTGTGTCATACTCACCACGCACGCGATCGATCCACCTCACCCGTTCTCACCGCCTTGCCGCCCCTTCCAAACCCCACTCCCCAACAACCTCCCTCTCGGAAAAAAACATGACACTGCAACAGCTTTGAGCGCAAGAGCGCCCACGGGGCCGGCGGCGGCGGCGGCGCCTCTGCGGGCGGCGACGACCCGTCCTGGCGCCCCGGCGAGCTCGGCCGCGCGACGCTCGGCGGCGGCCTCTCGCCCGAGGAGGCCCTCGTGCTCGAGCGCGACCTCAGCAAGGCCCGCCGCGCCTTCTGCATGAGCTCCGACCTGCACCTGACCTTTTTGGTCACGCCCGTCGGCGAAGCCGCGGGCGGCGACGGCATCTGGAAGATCTACTTCCAGCGGCTGCAGCGGCTGCAGCGCGACGCTTGGCGGCACCAGTGCGCCGAGCGCGCGGCGCACGAGCAGGCGCTCCGGAAGCTCGGGCACGGGCGGCAGGCCGCCGCGCACGCGGCCGACCCGGACCGCGTCCCGGCGCCGCCGCCGCTGTCCGCCGAGGACCTGAAGCCCGCGCGGCCTCGGTCTCGCGAAGGCGCGCTGGCCGACGCCGCCGTCACCACCCTCGAGCACATCGACGGCGGCATCCCGCGGCACGTCGAGGCGCGCGCGCTGCGCGGCGGCGCCGCGCTCCGCAACGACCCCCGCGCCATGGAGCTCGAGCGCGTGTCCCGCCGCTTCTACTCGGCCATGGCGCTGCACGACGTCGTCCGCGAGCGGCCCGCCGAGGACGTGGCGCGCGACTACGGGCTGCAGACGGCCGCCGTGCAGGCGCTCCAGGACCGCGCGGCGCGCTACGCGCCCATGGTGGCGGCCTTTTGCGAGCGCATGGGGTGGTCCGACCTCGAGGCCCTGATCGCGCGGTTCGCCGGGCGCGTGTGGGGCGGCGTGCGCCAGGAGCTCGCGGCGCTCACGTCGATCAACTACGTCCGCGGCGCGCGCGCGCGGCAGCTCTACGGCGCGGGCCTTAGGGGGGTCGAGGCGGTGGCGGCGGCGGGCGAGGCCAAGGTGCTGGCCGCGCTGCTGGTGGGCGTGCCGCAGGGCGGGTCGCGCGGGCGCAGCGAGGAGGCGATGAAGCGCACGGAGCGGCGCGCGGCGCGCGAGATCGTGCGGCACGCGCGCCAGCTGATGCACGAGCAGCGGGCGGAGCTGCTGGCCCGCGCTGAGGAGGCGCGCGCGGCCGCGCTCGGAGAGGAGCCCGACCCCGACGCGCTGGCGGCGGCGGTCGCGCTGGCGACGCCGTCGCGCCCCCGCCCCGCGGGGGCGGCCGTTGCGGGGGGGGTGGGGGTTGTTAGTGGTGGTGGTGGTGGTGTTGGGAGCTTTGGTGGTGGCGGTTTTGACGGTCGTGGTGGTGGCCTTGGTGGTGGGGCGGACGATGCTGGCGGCGGCGTCGGCGGGATGATGGCGCCTCGGCCGCCGGCCCCGCCGCCGCCGCCGCCGCCGCCGCCGCCGCCGCCGCCCGCTCCTCGGCCCGCTCCTCCTCCTCCACCTCCCCCGCCGCTGCCGCAGCAGCCGCTGCCGCCGCAGCAGCAGCACCAGCAACAGCAGCAGCAGCAACCTGAGCAGCAGCAATTCAATCATCATCGCCACCACCACCATCAGCAGCAGCAGCAGCAGCAGCAGCAGCAGCAGCAGCAAGCCGCCTTCGCGCGGCCCCCAAGCCAGCGCGGCGTCGCGTGCGGTGGCGGCGCGGGCGGCGGATCTGGGGCGCTCGAGTTGTCGGCGCGCGCCGCTTTGGCTCCGGCGGCGGCGCCGGCACCGGCACCGGCGCCGGCGGCCGCGGCGAGGAGGGACGGGGCAGGAGGCGCAGAGGGGGGGGCGACGGCGGCAAAGTGGGGCGGCAGCGGCGTCGGCGTCGCCAGCGGCGCCGGCCGCGCCGGCAGCGGCGGCGCCGCCGCCGCTCAGGCGCCTGCCCCTTGGGGCCCGCCGCCCCCGGCCGCGGCCGGCAGCGACCCCTTTGACGCGGCCGAGCGCGGCCTTTTGGCGGCGGTGGCGCCGCCGCCGCCGCTCGACGCTGCCCAGCACCCGACGCACCGTCCGCGCCCGCCGCTGCCGCCGCCCGCGGGTGAGCCGCCGAGCAAGCGCCCGCGCCTTGCGGCGGCCCCCCAGCCGCCGCCGTCCGACGGCCCGACGACTCTCGTTGCGGCCGGCGGGCACCGGCAGCCGCCCCAGCAGGCCCAGCCGCCCCCGCCGTCGCTCCAGCCCCAGCAGCCGCGACCGCCGCCCCCGCCCTGCGTCCTGCCCACCGGCCCGGGCGTCACCGTCGTCGCTAGCAGCGCGGGCCTCGCCGCGCTCGTCGCGCGCCTGTCGGCGCGCCCGTCGGCCCGGGGCGACGGCGGCGACGGCTGGTTTTCCTTCTCCGTCGCACTCGCGGGCGACGCGAGCTACAACGTGGGCGGCGCGGACGGGTGCGGCCCGGGCCTGCTCGAGGCCTACGGCCCCAAGGTGACCGAGGCGGGCCGCGCGGCCATCGTCCTCGTCGACGGCCACGGCGACGACGGCGCGGGCGGGGGGCCCGACGCCGCCGAGCTGCTGACCGTGCCGGCGGCGCCCGCCGCGGCGCGCCAGCAGTCGGGCTCCAGCCGGCAGCGCGCGGCCGCGCAGAACCAGCGGGGCGGCGGCGGCGGCGGCGGCGGCGAGGCCGACAGCTGGCCCTGGTCCGTGCTCGGCGTGGCCTTCAGCGCCGCGGACGGGTGCGCGTGGTACGTGCCGCTGGCGACGACGACGGAGGTGCGCAGGCTCGCGCACACGGCGGCGGCGGCGACGGCAGCAGCAGCGGCGGCGGCCGTGGGCGGCGGCAGCGGCGATGGTGGCGCTGGCGCTGGCGCCGGCGACGCTCCCGGCGCGTCTGGCGAGATGGCGCCCCTGTCGGAGCGGTGGGCGGCGGTGCGCTCGGTGCTGGAGCGCGCGCCGCCGGACGTGCTGCGCGTGACGTTTGCCGCCAAGCACCAGCTCGCGCTGCTCGCGCGGCCGCCCGCGGCCCTGGCGGCGGCGCTGGCCCCCCCTGGCAGCGGCGCCGGTGACGGCGACGAGGACGGCGGCGGCGCCGGCCCCAACAGCGGCGGCGGCCGCGGCCTCTGCACGCGCGCCGGCATTTTTGTGCCCGACCCCCTCGTCGACGTGCGCGTCGCCGCGTGGGTCCTCCACGCGGACAGCCCGGCGGTCCAGGAGCGCGGCGGGGGCGGCAGCTGGGAAAAGTCGACCAAGCACGGCCTCACGCGCACGCTCGAGAGGATTGTCTCGAGCCGCTGCCGCCTCGCGGGCGACGGCGCGAGCGTGGTCTGCGGCGGCGGCGGCGACGGCGGCGGCGCCGGCGCCGGCGCCGGGATGGCCGTCTTGCGGGCCGCGACGCGCGAGCTCAACGACCCGCGCGCCCCCAACGCGCTCCACCTGTTCGCGTGCCGGCGCGCCTGCCTGGCACGCGCGCTGCACGCCGCGCAGGCGCCGCGCCTGGCGCTTCGCGAGCGGGGCGGGCTGCCGCCGGGCGACCACGACTGGCGGCGCTGGCGGCCGGGGGGCGGCGGCCTTGGCGGCGGCGGCGGCGCTGGCAACGGCGGCGGCCCCCTCGCCCTCCCCGCCGCCGCAGCCGCCGCCCCCCTCCCGCCCCCGCCCCCGATGCCCCGGCCCCTCGGCAGCCTCGCGCGCCACCTGCTGACGGTTGAGTCCCCCACCGTGCGCGTCCTCGGCGACATGGAGGTCGAGGGCATCGCGCTCGACACGGGCCGCCTGCGCGCCATGAAGGAGCGCCTCGGCCGGCGCGTCGACGGCCTCCAGCGGCGCGCGCTGGCGGTGCTGGCCGGCGCGCTGCACCCGGCCGAGTGGCCGCGCCCCGCGCCCGACCCCTTCCGCCGGAGCGCCGCGGACGTCCTGCGCGTGTGCTCCAAGCGCACGTTCGACATCGGCACGCCCGCGAGCGTGTCGCAGGCGCTTTTCGAGTGGCTGGGCCTGGACCCGCCGCCCGCCGCCCGCCGGCTGGCCAGCGGGAAGTGGAGCACCGTCGCCGAGGTGCTCGAGCAGATGCGCGGGGCGCACGAGCTCGTGGGCGTGGTGCTTGAGCACCGGCGGCTGCACAAGCTGCTGGGGTCGTTCGTGGACCCGCTGCTGGTGATGGCGGCGGCCGAGGCGGGGGCGGGCGCGGCCGCGGGCGCGGCGGGCGCGCTCGCGGGCCGGGGCGATCGCGCGGGCGCGGGCGCCGATGGCCCGCCGCCGCCGCCGTCGGCCGCCAACCTCAACCTGATGCTCCCCGCCATCGTGCGCGTGCGCGGCAGCTTCAACCACACCAACACGGACACGGGCCGCCTGGCCATGGACGGCATGCGCGATGGCCCCAGCCTGCAGTGCATTCCGCGCGCCACCACGTTCCGCCGGCGCATGCTCACGCAGGAGCTCGAGCAGGTCAAGTCTCAGCGCGAGCAGCGGCGGCGGCAGCGGCGCTCGGCGCCGGCGGCAATGGCGGCAGCGGCGGGCGCCGGAGCGGGGCCGTCAGCGCGCGCGTCGACGGCCGGCGGCGCTGGCAACGGCAACGGCACCGGCACTGCCGGCGGCCTAACCCCGGGCTCGATGCTCGGCACGGCCGCCACGCCGCTCACGCCGCCGCCCTCGGCCCCGTCCGGCGGGGCGGGCGCCGCCGCCCGCGTCCGCGCCACCAGCGCCGCCACGTCGGGCGGCACGCCGCTCGTCGACGAGGACTTCAACGTGCGCGCCGCCTTTGTGGCCGAGCGCGGGCGCGTGCTGATGTCGGCCGACTACAAGCAGCTGGAGCTGCGGCTGATGGCGCACTTCTCCGGGGACGAGGGCCTGCTCCAGACGCTGCGCGCGCCGGGGAAGGACCCGTTCGAGGCGCTGGCGCGGCTGTGGCTGCACAGGGGCGGCAGCAGCGGCAGCGGGCGCGGCCAGGGAGCAGCGGCAGGGGCAGAGGCGGGCGCGGGCGCCGGCGCAGCCGACGCAGCGGGTGGCAACGGCGTCCACGGCGCAGCCGCCGACGACCATGCCCGCATCTTCGGCGTCGGCGCCGCGCTGCGCGGCTGCCATGACGTCCCCCCCTCGCAGCAGCAGCAGCAGCAGCAGCAGCAGCAGCAGCAGCAGCAGCAGCAGCAGGCCGCGGCGGCCCTCGCTGGCGGCGGCCGAGGCGGCCACGGCGGCGGCGCGGCGCCCCGTCCGTCCCTGCCGCCGCCGCCGCCGACGCCGCCCCTCCCTCTCCGCGAGGTGACGGCGGAGGAGCGCGCGCAGGTCAAGCGCCTCGCCTACGGCCTCTGGTACGGCATGGGCCCCAACAACCTCGCGCAGCAGCTCGGCGTCCCAAAGCACGTCGCCGAGCAGATGGGCGCCCGCTTCCGCGCCGCGCTGCCGCGGCTCGACGCCTGGCGCCGCGAGTTCCTCGCGCGCTGCGTCGAGCGCGGCGCCATTTACGAGACGCTCGGCGGCCGGCCGCGGCACCTGCGCCACCTGCACCTGCGGGGCGGGGCGGGAGGGGCGCTTGCGCAGCGCAACGAGCGCGAGGCGGCCGAGCGCGCGGCCTTCAACGGGCACCTGCAGGGCAGCGCGGCCGACATCGTCAAGGCGGCCATGGTCGAGCTGCAGGAGGAGCTGGCGGCGCAGAGGGCGCGGCAGGAGGAGCGGGAGCGGGAGCGGGGGGCGGCGGGGGCGGGGGCGGGTGTGGCGGCGGCGCCGGACGAGGCGCAGCGGGCTGGCGGCGGCGCTGGCGGCGCTGGCGGTGCTGGCGCCGCCGCGGCTGGGGTCTCGCTGCCGGCGCCCGACGGCGCGCGCCGCGGCGGCGCCTCGCCCTGCCCGCTTGCGTCCTCGGCCTCGCAGCGCGCCGGGCGGCAGGCGCCGTCCGGCGGCGGCGGCGGCGGCTCGCGGCCGCCGCCAACGCAAGAGGCGCCGCCGCCGCCGCTGGCCGTGCTGCTGCTTCAGATCCACGACGAGCTGCTGCTCGAGGTGGACGAGCGCCGCGTGGACGAGGCGGCGGAGCTCGTGCGCCGCGTGCTCGAGAGCGCGGCCGAGGCGTGGGGCCTCGCCGTGCCGCTGCCCGTGCGCTTGCAGACGGGGCGCAGCTGGGGGGAGCTGCGCGAGTACCGGCCGCGGCCCGCCGCGCCGCGGCCGGCGACGGCGACGACGGCGGCGGCGGCGGCAGCGCCCGGCGGCAGCGCGGGCGGCGGCGGCGGCGCGCGCGCGCTCGCGGATGCGGCGGCGGCGGCGGCGGGCAACCAGGCGGCCCGCGCGCCGGGCGCGGACGAGCATGTGGATCCCGACCTGGAGCTGGTGGAGGAGCTCCAGCTGGAGCTGGTGGCCATAGGGGACGAGGAGGACAAGAGCCGGATCGCGGCGGCGCTGCGGGCGCTCGACTTTGAGGAGGAGGAGGAGGAGGACGAGCTGGCGGCGGCGGCGGCGGGGGTTTGGCGGCGAGGGCGGGCGGCTCCGCCAACAATGGCTTGCTGGGAGATGCGGAGGGAAACTTGATCTGACATGCGCACACACACACGACTGACACGACCTGACCTTCCTTTGCACTATAATTCTTGGTTTTTTGGAAGCGCACGACCAAACCGGAAAAAAATCACCTCGGCGAGGGAGCGGGCGGAGCCGAGCGTCGCCGGCAAAAAGCAACACGGGTCGAGCGGTTCGGGGGTTGATGCGTAAGCCTGGCGCTCACTCCGTGAAGCCGTGCTTACTGCCGGTGGAGTCCCAAGCCTCAGAGACAGGGGAGATTCCACCAGGCGTAGACAAACAAAAAGGAGAAGACGCGGACAAAAAGGTAAAAGAAAATGGCGCCTCTCTTGCGCCGGCGCCGCCGTCTCCCACGTGCTCGCGCATATGTCTGCCGTGGCCCTCTGTTTTTATCATCGCTGTTTGGCTGAACACGCGACACGAGGCGGCCAGACTCGAGGAGGGGGGCGGGGCAAAACAACAAACCGAGCGACGCGCAGTGAGCCGTTCGGCTGAGGGCGAAATCGTCGTGAAACTATTTTGAAACTATTTTGAAACTTCCAAAACTGTTGTGCCGACCGCTGCGCCACGTGCAAAAACTACTCACGTGCGCTGCGTACGTCCCGCTTCGCCGTTGCCCGTGTCTTTATACTTCAAAGGGTCTGGACGGAGCGACGGAATGAACCAACAAACATCCCGCCGCTGCCGGCCAAAAGAAAAAATAGTGGCGCCGACGCCTGCGCGTCGCGTCTCCGCAATGCCAACCGCAGCTGTAAGACCAAAAGCGAATCAGGGGGCTTGGGGGAATCGAACCCCCGACCTCCCGCACCCTAAGCGGAAATCATACCACTAGACCAAAGCCCCATGGGCGCCACCGAATGCGATGGCGTCTTATGTGGCCTTTCAGCGGTTTTATCAATATATGAATAATATCTGTCAATATTTTCAGACTATGCGCCACCGCAATTCCATCGATCGCAGTGATCCCACGGTCCCATGCGTGACGCATGCCCTTTGTCCGAACGGTACACGCGCATGTATCGTGGACCATCGGGCGGCAGGACGCGCCTGCGCTCTATTTTCTTGCGCACTCCCTCTCTAACTAACAAGTCTGGCTCGTCGCGCCGGCGTCGTCGGCGTCGATGGCCGCCCTCCCCGCCCGTAAAAAACAAAACTTCCTCGTCCCTCTGTCCAACGAGCGCCGACAGCCGCCCCGTCCCTGCATCACATCACCTCGCGCCACCTTGTCGTGGCCTCGGCGTCCGTCACGCGCGCGCCGACGTGACGCCGCGCACGACACAAAAAAGGAAAAGGGGAGGTAGGGCAAAAACTGCTCCCCTCCTCCCGCCAGCAACCCCCCCTTTCTTTCGCCCGCCCCTTCAAGCCATGGTCCCGCTCTGGCTCGCCGGTGGTCCGGGAGGCTTCAGCCCGATCCTCTTCTTGCGGCCGTCGAGCGACCTGGTGCACGCCCTGTCGGTGCGCGTCGCGGCAAAGGCGCCCTGCGTCCTCGCTCTCGCCTCGTCGCGCGACGGCGGCGGCATGTCGGCGGCGGGCGTGCCGTGCTCTGCGCTCCACGACACGCACCTGCGTTTCGTGGCCTACCGCCTTAGGCAGAGGTACGCGCGATCGTCCGGGCTGGCGGCCATGTGCTCGGCGAACGACGCGCTTTTAATCGCGGCGGCGCTCTCGATGCTGCTGCGCGCGGCGGCGCTGGTCGCAGCGCTCTCGGCGGCGGCGGCGGGTTGACGCTCTCTCTAAAACTTGGAAGTTTATCTGTACATCATCGACGCCAAAAAACGAGAACCGAATAATGCAATCGCTACACGAACATGCATCAATTCATGCGTCGTCGGCAAAGCGCAGGCGCTTGCGCCGCTGCTGCGGTTGTTGCGGTGGCGGCGGCGACGGCGGCGACGGCGGGCGCGGGCGCGGCGGCCGCCGGCCGCGCGTCTCGCGCCGATCCGCCTCCTCCCCCTCCCCCTCCTCCTCCTCTCCCGCCAACCCGCCGACGCCGTCCCCCTCATCCCCCTCTTCCATGCTGGCCTGGCCCGAGGGTGAGTCCCCGCCATTGGTGCGCCGGCGGAGGCGGAGGCGACCGGCGCCGGCCTCCCCCTCCTCCTCCCCTGCTGCCGCTGCTGTTGCCGCGCCGCCCCCCCCGCCCGCCCGGCCCCACTGTTGCCCCTCGTCCTCCTCGTCGTCTCCGTCCGGCGGCGGCATCGGCACCTTGCGCAGGCCGAGCAGCATCAGGTTGCGCAGGGCGCGCGAGTCCATGAAGGTCCGCTGCGCGCCGCCCGGACGATCGGCCGGACGTCCTTGATGCTGCTGCTGCTGCTGCCCGTCGTCGCCGTCGTCCCCATTATCGTCGTCGTCCGCGTCGTCGTCCGCGTCTTCGTCCTGGCGGGCGCCCTCGTCCCCGCCTTGCAGCGAGAGCACGACGACTTCGCGCGCCGCCGCCGCACCTGTCGTTCCCGCCTCCGCCCCGCCCCCGCTCGCCGAGAAGAGCGCCGCCATCCTCGACGGCACGGCCGCCGCCGCGCCGCCGCCGGGCCTGCCTCCTCCGCCTCCGCTGCTGCCGCGCGCGATGGCCGCCGCCAGCCCCGCCGCGGCCGCAGACGCACGAGCGCCCGACAGGGCAGCACCGCCCCCGCCCCACGCGCCCCCCTTTTCACCGCTCCCCAGCAGCCGCAGCCGCACCATGGCCTCCTCCACCGTCCCGCGCATCGCCAGCACCTCGACGCGCACCTCGCGCCGCGCGCCCATGCGGTGCGCGCGCGCCACCACCTGCGCCTCAAGCGACAGGTCGGCGACGGGCTCGGCGAGGAACACGTGCTCGGCGAACGAGAGGTCGAGGCCCAGGGCGCCGCTCTCATCCATGAGCAGCACGCCGCACGCCGGGTCGGAGCGGAAGGCGGCGAGGGCGGCGGCGCGCTCGGACGGGCGCAGGCCGCGGCGGAAGACGGCGTGGCGCGCCGAGGCGGCGTCGAGCTCGCGCGATATGAGCAGCAGGTGCGTCCAGTGCTGGCTGAACACGATGGCCTTGGTGCGCGTGTAGGGGTGCCGGTGAGGGCGGTGGAAGGGCGGCGGCGAGGGGGGAGGCGGCGGCGCCGAATCGCCATCCCGGAAACCGTTGCCGTTGCCCGCCTCCCCCGAACCAAGCCCCACAAACCCCACGCCCTCGCCCCTCGCCGCCGGCGGCGGCGCGATGGCACCGACCGCCCGGAGCCTGGCGATCAGATATCGCACCTTGCTCGAGCGCGTCACCTGCCACACGGGCGACCACGTGCCGGCGTCCAGGCCCTCGGCGTCGCCCTGGGCAAAAACAGGCTGCAGCTCGATCAGGTCGCGCGGCACGGGCCACTTGGGCCGCGGGTTGTGCGGCAGGCGCTCGGGGTCGTCGACGCCTTGCATCTCGTACTGAGGGCGGCGGCAGCCGGGCACGGGGCAGCGCTCGCGGCTGGGCGCGGCGCAATCCAAGCAGACGAGGCAGGCACAAGGAGCGAGCAGCGGCAGCGCGGCGTGCTCGCCGCAGCGGTCACAGCGCCCGCCGCGCCGGAGCGCCTGCTCGGCGCGCGCGAGCGGGTGGTGCGCGGGCAGGATGGCCGCGGCGAGGGGCAGGGGCGAGGCCTGGCGGGCGCGCGCGGCGTCCGCGTCGGCGTCGGCGAGGCCCGTGGCGCCGGCGGCGGCGCGCGCGCCCGCGTCGGCGTCGGCGGCGGCGCGGCGAGCGGCGGCGGCCGCGGCGGCCGAGCCGCTGCCCGTGACGGCGGGCAGGGACGACGACGACAGCGCCGAGGGGAGGGTTGAGTGGTGGCGGTAGTGTTGGTGGGTTTGGTGCGCCGCCGCCGCCGACGACAGGGCGGCGGCGGCGCCGGTGCCGGCGGCCGATGGGGCGCGCGACAGGTGGTGGCGCGCCTGCGCTGGGGGGTGCGGGCGGTGGGGGCTGGCGGGGGTGTCGTTGGTGTCGTTGGCCGCCGCCGACGCAACAGCAGCAGCAGAAGCAGCAGCAGCAGCAGCAGCAGCAGGCGATGACGGCGACGCCCCGCCGGCCGCCGCAGCCGCCGCAGCCGCCGCCGCAGCCGTCCCGCCTCCTCCCCCCGCTCCTCCTCGGACCGAGCTCACGGCGGGCGCCGGCATGCCGTTGCGCTTCGCGACGATCTGCAGCGCCTCGAGCAGGTCCTGCTCTTTGGGCACGTAGTTGAGCGCGCCCGACACGCACGCCGCCATGCGCAGGTTCTGCAGCATCGCCTTGGCGTACTGCGCGTTGCGGGCGGGGCCGATGCCCGGGCCGCCGGCGCCCGCTCCTCCCCCCCCGGCGCGCCGCCGCCGCCCGCCGCCACCCGCGCCGCCCGCGCCGCCCGCGCCGCCCGCGCCGCCCCCGGCCCCGTCCGACAGCAGGCTCTCGACGTGGTCGTCGTCGAGCCAGTCGGCGAGCAGGAGGTTGCGCCGCACGACCTCGACCAGCGCGTTGTAAGAGAGCGCGTGCGCGCGCGAGAACGGCACCAGCACGGCGCGCCGGGTGCAGCGCGGCAGCGTGGCGAGGTCGCGCTTGTCGGCGCGAGAGGCCAGCTCCCCGAGCAGCCGCGCCAGCAGGCGGGACGCCCACGGGTCGCGCGCGGCGAGCGGGGCCGAGACGGCGGACGCGAAGGCCGAGGTCGAGGCGCCGTAGGGCGCGTGGCGCAGGAACGCGAGCAGCGGCTGCAGGTGGGAGGCGCCTGTGGCGGACGCCGGGCCGACGCCGCCACTGGCCGCTGCTGCCGAGGTCGCCGCTGCCCCGGACCCGCCTCCCCCTCCGTCGGCGCGCGCGGGCGTGCCCGTCAGCACCCACCGCCGCTCGGCGCGCACGTGCGCGAGCATGCCCAGCTTGTTGGTCGCGGCGAGCGAGGCGCCCAGCGTGTGCCCCTCGTCCACCACGGCGCGCAAGAAGTGCACGCGCAGGAGCAGGGAGGCGCGCCCGCGCGCGTCGCGCGCCCCGCCGCGGCTACTGCCTGTTGCACGGCCGCCCCCCCCGCTGTTGCCGCCGCCGCCACCGCCGCCGCCGCCGCCGCCGCCGCCGCCGCCGCCGCCGCCGCCGCCGCCGCCGCCGCCGCCGCTGCCGCCCCGGTCGGCGACCGTCATCCAAGAGCGCCCGGCCTCGGCCGCGGCCGCGCCCCCGGCCTCGGTGCGCTTGAGCACGCCGAAGTCGTTGCTCAGCCGCTGGAACGTGGTGATCACGACGTCGTAGCGCGCCGCCAGCACCTCGGGCGCGGGGTCGTCGAGGTCGACGCGCATCGCCATTGCCGCCGCCGCGGCCGCTCCTCCGCCGCCCGCCCCGGCGCCAAACGCCCACCCGCCGTCCTCGACGGCCGCGTCGGCGCCCGCGCCGCGCAGGACGCACACGCGCAGCCTCAGCCTCGGCTCGACGTGCTTGGCGATCTGCTCGAGCCAGTGCGATACGAGCGTGGGCGGCACGACGATCAGCGTGGCGCGCGACAGGAACACGCGGTCGCAGCGGGCGGCCAAGGCGGCGGCGGCGGCGGCGGCCGGGTCGGCCGCGGCCGCGGACGCGCCGCCGTCGGCGACGATGCTGCTCTGCAGGCGAAAGAGGGCGCGTCGCGAGGCCGGGTGGCGCGCGGCTGCAGCGTCTGCAGCGGCGGCAGCGGCGGCGGCGGCGGCGGCGTTTGTGCCGCCTTGGAAAACGCTGTCGTTGCCGCCGCCGATGTCGCCGCCCTCGCCGCCGCCGCCGCCGCCGCCGCCGCCGCCGTCCTCGCCCCCGCTCCGCCGCGCCCGCCGCTCGAGCCGCGCCCGCCGGTGCAGCTGGCAGTAGGCGGCGAGCGCCGTGGCGAGGGCGGGCAGGTCGAGGCGCCAGCCGCGTGCGGCGAGGTCCGGGGGGATGCGCCAGCCGTGCATCTGCATATGCTGCTGCTGCTGCTGCTGTTGTCGGCGCTGTTGTTGTTGATGCCCCCGCCCCCCCCCGCGGCCGCCGCCGCCGCTGCCGCCCTTGCTGTCGCCGCCGCTGCCGCTGCCGCCCATCGTCGTCACTCGCTCCAGGCCGAGCTGCTCGAACCAAACGCCGTACCCGTCCGGGAACGCGCGCAGGTCTCGGGGCACCACCACCCCGGCGGGGCGCGCCAGCGCCTCGGGCGGCTGCGAGCAGAGCCAAGCCAGCGGCGACCGCGCGGCGGCCGCGGCCGACAGCGCGCCCGCACCCGTGCGCATGCCCCCGCCGCCGCTGCCGACGGGGCTGCGCATGACCGCGCCCTCGCGGCAGATTCGGCTGTAGGCATCCTGGAAGGCGCCGCTGCCGCCAAACAGGCGCGCAAAGTGCTCGGCGTTGGCGCTGGCGGCGCCGTCGGCGGCGGCGGCGTTGTTGTTGTTGTTGTTGGCCGAGGGCGCGCCAGATGCAGAAGCAGCAGCAGCGCCAAGCGGGGGAGGCGCCAGGAAGACCGTGGCGCAAAACCCTGGCGGCGGCAGCGGGGACGGCACGGGCGCGGGGTTTGGCGCGACAGCAGGCAAACGAGCCGTCGGCACCGGCACCGCCGCCTGCATCGCCGTCGGGGCGGCTGCCACTTGCGCCGCCGCCTGCGCACCTTCCGCTGTCGCCGCGCGCGCGCCGGCCAGCTGCCGCTGCTGCTGCGGACCCGCGGCGCCCGCGGGCTCCTGCAGCACCAGCAGCGGCGCCTCGTAGTAGTAGACCACCCTTGGGCGCTTGCGCCGGCGGTCGGCGGTCGCGCGGTCGCGGGCGTCGTCGTCGCCATTCTCGCCGCCGTCCCTCTCTTGCTCCCCCTCCCACTCCTCCTCCTCGCTCGCCGCCGGCGCCGCCGCCTTGGCCACGAGCCGCGCCCCCGCGGGGGGAGCAGGGAGGGCCCCGCGCGTCTTGAGCACCAGGCACAGCGTCGACAGCGACTTGCCCAGCCCCGGGTCGTGCGCGTTGATGCCGCCCCGCACGGGCGGCGCGGGCCGCGGCGCGCGCGCCGACACGGCGCCCGTCGCCGCGTCGGCGAAGAAGCGGCGGCCGTCGCACGCGCGGAGGGCGCGCACGTGCGGCGGGAGGAACAGAGGAGGAGGAGGAGGAGGGGGCAAAGCGCGTGAGGGGGACGAGGGCGCCGTCCCGCCGTCTCGGCTGTCGTTCCAAGCGCTCACGGCCGCGGCCGTCGCGGGGGACGCAGCCGTCGCTGCTGCTGCTGCTGCTCCTGCTGCCGCTGCTCCTGCTCCTGCTGCTGCTGCTGCTGCTCGTGCTGCCGACGCCGAGGGAGGCGTCCCTCCCGCTCCGGGGGGCGCGCCGCCGGCCTCGCCCTCTCCTGCCGGCGCTGCCGCCCCAAACATGGCGTCGAGGTCCTCCGGGCCCAAAGGCGCCCCCGTTGCTGCCGCCCCCGCGTCGGCGGCGGCGCCCTCTCGCCAAGTGCCGTCGTCGCCGCCGCCCCCGATGAACGCCGCCGCCCCCGCGCCGCCGCCGCCGCTCTCCCGCGCCATCTTCCAAACGAGCGCCGCGCGCTGGTGCGGGTACAGCGCCGTGCCGCGCTCGAGCCCGGGCACCGCCTCCCAGCCGAGCGCGCGCAGGTGCCGGCAGGCGCAGGCCGCGCGCGCGAGGTCGCGCGCGCCCAGGCGCGCGAGCACGCGGAGGGCGGCGTCGCGGGTGAGGGACGCCAGGCCCGCGCGGCCCGTTGGTGCGGCGCTCTCCTCGCCTGCGCTTGCCGCTTCGTTTCGGTCGTGAACTTCGCTGGCCGGCAGGATGGGCGGCAGCGGCGGGTCGGCGCGCGGCTTGGAGAGCGAGGGCAGCGCCTCGAACGCGGACAGGAGGGTGAAGCGGTCGGCTGGCCGGGCAGGGGCGGAAGGCTGCTGCTGCTGCTGCTGCTGCTCCGGCCGCAACTGAGGCTGCCGCTCGCGTCCCCGCCCCTGACGCCGCTGCTGCTGCTCCTGCCGCTGCCGCTCCTCCCGCCGCTCCTGCTGTAGCACCTGAAGCAGCTGCGGCAGCGCCACGCGCCGCGCGGCCGCCGCGGGAGGCACGCCCAGCGAGAACGCCGAGCGCAAAACCATCGCGGCCGCCGTCCCGCGCGGCAGCTCCCGCCCGCCTTCCCGGCGCAGCACCGAATCGGGCAGGCCCAGCACGACGCGTGCAAACAGGAGGAGGGGCGGGCGGCACGCAGCAGCAGCAGCGGGCTCGGTCGACACGGCCACGAGGTCGGCGGCGTAGCCCCACCCGCCGCCGGCAAACACCAGGCGGCCGACGGCGCGCAGCAGGGCAGCCGAGGGCGCGCCGAGCGGGGCGAGCGCGGCCGACGACGACGAGGGGAGGGCGGATGATGCGGCGGCGGATGTAGACGCCTGCCCCCACTTAGCCACGAGCGCGTAGTTGGTCTGAGGCTGCTGCTGTTGCTGCAGCGGCTGCTGCTGCTGCTCCAGGTCGAGCTCGAGCCCGCGGACCAAAGCACACCGAACCGTCGCTGCTGTCTCAAGCAAAGCCGCTGCCGCCGCCTCTGCTGCGTCGCCCGCCGCCGCCGCCGTCGTCGCCGTCGCTCGCGCCGCCGCGCCGCCGACGGTCGCCCCCGCGGCCAACGCGCGCTGCAGCTCCGGCTTCGGCCTCAGGGGGAGCAGCAGGTACATGGACGGCACCAGCGCCTCGTGCTGCTGCTGCTGCTGCGGGCGCGGCATCGTACAGGTTTGTGTCTGCTCGGACCCGTGTTTGTGTCGAGGTCGCGCCCCGCACGCGCCTCTCTTTCGGATTGGTCTAGTGCATTCGAATCGGTTGAAAGGAAAGGGATTGGTCCGGGCGTTGTTGTCTCGAAGCGGCGTGTGAAACACAATGAAACGAAATCGGCGATGTGTCTTGAATCGTTCGGCGAGCGCGCGAGACGGCGCAAGACGGCTTTGCAACAGCTAGAACTCTCCTCTCCTCCTCTATCACAAGCGCGCCGCCCACCCGCGCAGCAGCGCCACCTGCAGCGCGGCCGCAAAGCGCGCGTACTGCTCGCGCGCGGCCGCCAGCGCGTCACGCTCCTCGACGGCCGGTGACGGGGGCGAGTCCGTGGCCGCCGCCGCCGCCCCACCCTCGCCGCTCGTCCTCCCCTTTTGTCCGGCGGCCATGGTCGCGTACAACCAATCCGCGGCCGTCCGAGAGGGAGCCGCGGGCGCTGCGGCGGATTTACCGGCGGCGGCATCCCCGTCGACCGCGGCGGGCGGCGGCGGCGGCAGCAGCAGCTCCGGCGGGATGGCCAGAAGCGAGGGCGGTGGCACCTCCCCCTCCTCGCCCCGCTGGCCCGCGCGCCGCCGCTCCAGCTCCTCGCGCACGAGGGCGTCGACGTCGAGGCCACCGAGGACGCGGTCGACGGCGGCGAGCACCGGGTGCTGCGGCGGCGAAGGAGAAGGAGAGGCGGCCTCCCCCTGCTTGGCCCCGCCGCCGCCGCCGCCACTTCCTCCACTCAACGCCTGCCGCAGCCCGCGCAAGCCCGCCGCGAGCCCTTCGCGAAGCCGCTCCTGCTGCTCCGGGCTCCCGTCGGCCGCCGCGCCAGCAGCGGATGCCCCCTTCGACGAGGCCGCGACAGCAGCGGCAGCGGCGGCGTCCTCAAAAAGCGCCTCGAAGCGCGCGCGGTGGGCGGCAAAGACGCCACCGCTGACGCCGCCGCTGCCTGCTCCGCCCGCCCCCGCGGCCATCGCCGCGGGCGCGGGCAGCAGGTACGTGGGCGCCGACGTCACGGACACCTCGACCTCGACGCCCGTGAACTGGTAGAACCGCAGGCACGCGAGCAGCCACTGCGCCTCGTCGTGGTCGGGCGTCGACGCGGAGACGACGCGCCGGTGCGCGACGCGCTCAAACTGCTCGAAGGACGTCTTGTACTTGTGCGGCGACCGTATGAGCGAGTACAGCGTGCGCTGCTTGGGCGGGGTGGCCGCGCCCAGGCACGGGAACGCCACGCCGTGGCCGTCGCGCAGCGCGGCGCGCGCGGCGCCGTCGCTCGCCGTGCCCAGCAGCGACCGCGCGTCCTTCGGCGCCAGGTTGATCAGCACGAGGTCCTGCACGGCGCACGCGGCCTCCTCGAGGAAGCGCAGGTCGTACGCGCGCAGGGTGATGCGGATGTCGTAGGTGTCGGTGTTGCGCTCGTGGGCGGCGGCGGGGAGGGGGCTGGTGCGCTGGTGCGTGGCTTGCAAACGATCTGCTGTTGGTGCATCCGAGGAGGAGGGAGAGGCGAACGCGCGCTGTGCTGCGACGGACACCGTGGGTGCCGCAGAGAAGCGCGGGTACTGGTGGGAGGCGAGAGGTAGAGCTGCGCGCCTGCCGTGCGCCAGCATAAGCACGCGGGCCACGGCCGCGGCCGCGGCGAGCGGCGATCGGAGGGATGCTGGTGCTGGTGTTGTTGCTGCCGCCGCGCTCGCGGCTGCTGCTGCTGCTGCTGTTGCTGCCGATGTTGTTGCGGCGCCCGAGGGGCGGGCGGCCACGGTGGCAAAAGCGCGCCACATGCTGATCGCGCGACGGGGGCTGGATGTGAATGAATGTGAGGCAGTGTCGCGCGGGGCGGGCAACGCTATGAACAGCGCGCGTCGGCGGCGTCGGCGGCGGCGTCCGCCGACGAGCGGTCTGCGGAAACGGCGGCGGCGGCGCGCGACAGGCGGGGGAGAATGGATCACAAGATGGAGGCGGGCGACAGGAACGCAGGACTTGACGAAGACGACGACGCAAAGGCCGAAAAAAAGGGTGGGGGGAGGGATTGATGTTGTTGGTTTTTGGGGCGGGCGGACGCACAAAAGAAAGACGCACAAAAGAAGCGCGCCCTATGCCGCCGCCGCCGAGACAAAAAAGAAGAAGCGAGATCACGAGAACAGGATCTTGCCGATCGCCTGCGCGACCGCGCGGATCCACACGAACAGGGCCGCCGCGATCGACGCGCCCGCGCCCGCGGTGGCGGGGGGGGACGCCGGGCGCGCGGGCCCGTCAGCCGCCGCCGTCGCCGCCGCCGCCGGGGGCGCGGGCGTTGCCGCCGCCGCAATCGCCGCAACCGCCCGCCCCGCCTCCTCCTGCTCGACAGCGGGCAGCGTCGGCGTCGGCGCCGCCGCCGCGTCCACGGTCGCCTGCACCTCGGCGATGGCCGCGTCGGCGGCCGCCTCGAACCCGGGCTGCTGCTGCTGCGGGGCCGGGGGCGCGGCCGCCAGCACCGAGCCCTCGGCCTCGCGCGCGAGCTGCTCCACGGCGGCGGCGGCGGAAGCGGCGGCGGAAGCGGACGCGGCGGCGTCAGCGGCGTCGGAAGCGGCGGCGGCCGCCTTCTTGGCCTCCTCCTCTTCCATCTGCTGCAAGGCCGCCTGCTCCATGGCGGCGGCGGCGGCGGAAGCGGCGGAAGCAGCAGCGGCGGCGGCCGCCTCGGCCTCCTCCTCCTCCAACTGCCGCCAGGCTGCCGCCTCCTCCTCCTGCTGCTGCTGTTGCTTGGCGGCCGCCGCCTCGGCTGCCTCTGCCTCCTCCTCCTGCTGCTGCCTCTGACCCTGCTCGAGCACGAGGGCCGCCGCGGAGGTCTCGAGGATGAGCGCCTCCAGGGCCGCCTCGGCGCGCGCGGCGGCCTCGCCCGCGGCGGCCACGGCCGCGGCGGCAGCGGCGTCGTCGGCCTCGGCGGCAAGAGGGGCGGCGACGGCGGCCAGAGGGGCGGCGACCAGAGGGGCGGCCTCGACCTCGGCCCCGACCGCGCCCTCCGCCTCGACCTCGGCCCCGGCCGCGGCGGCGCGCGCGGCCAAGCGGGACCGCACGCTCTGCACCGTGCGCGTGTCAGGCAACAGCGGAAGAGAGGCGCGCGCATCGCCGTCGGCCGCGGCCCCCTCCTCCGCCTCTGCCTCGGCTGCCGCCGCCGCCGCCTCCTCCGCGACCTCCCCCTCGCGCCGCAGCCCCAGCGCCTCGGCCTGCAGCCCCAGCACCGCCAGGCGCCGCGCCTCGGACGCCTCGTGCGCCGCGTCGGCCGGCGCGGCGACGCGCGCGGCCGCAGGGGCGCCGGACGCGCGCGCCCGCTCGCGCCGGGCGTCGGACGCCTCGCGCGCGGCGAGGTTTTGCGCAATGGCGGCGGCCTCGGTCGCCCCCGCCGCTTGCTCCTCCTGGGCGGGCCGCGACCAGGCCTCGTGCTGCTGCTCCTGCTCCTGCTCGGGCTCGGCCGCGGGGGCGAGGAGAGAGGCCGCGTCGGCGGCGGGGCCGGGGGCCTCGACGGGGGCGGCAGCTGCGGCGACGGCGTCGGCCGCGGCCGCCGGGCCGACAGACGCAACCGTAGCAGCGACGGGCGCCTCGGCAGCAGCAGCAGCAGCAGAAAGGGGCACCAGCAGCGCCTCGACCAGGTTGGCCTTGGTCTTGTGCGCCCCCTTGGCGTCCACCATGCCCAGCCGCTCCGCCACGCGCTCCTCCAGCCATGCGCGCGTCTGCTTCAGCAGCTGCGCGCGAGAGTAGAGCGCCGGCGCGCCGTCGGGCCCGCGCACGGTCGTCGCGGCGCCGCCGCCACGGGCGGCGGCCGTCGCGTGGGAGCGAGGGCGGGGAGCGGGGGCCTCGGCGTCGGCGGTGTCCAGGACGGTGGCCGAGGCGCGGCGCGTGCGGCGGCGCGCGGGCGCGCCGTCGCTGCCGGGCGCCCGCGCCGGCGCCGCCGCCGCCGCCGCGTCGGGCGCGGGGGACACGCGCGAGGTGCGGCGGGCGCGGCGCACGGGAACCGCGGCGGCGGCAGCGGCCCCCGCGTCCTCGTCGGTGGCGCTCGCAGGGCGGCGGCTCGTGCGGCGGCGGGCGGGCGGCGCCGCCGCCCCCGCCCCCGCGCCCGACAGCGCCGCCGCCGCCAGCGCCTGCTCGTCAATCGCGAGGGCGAGCAGCGCGTCGACGAGCTCGGGCTTGGTGGCGGGGGCAGCGGGGGCGCCCGCGTCGCCCGCGCCGCGCGCGCGCAGCAGCAGGGCCTCGAGGTCGGCCTTGGGCAGGCGCGTCAGGCGCGCCTTGGAGACGACCGCGGGAGACGACGCGGAAGAGGCGGGGGCGGCGCGGGCGGCCGCCGCCGCGGCCTCGTCGTCGGCGGTCGGGGCCGTCGCGGCGCGCAGCTGCTGCAGGGTGGCCGAGGCGGCGGCGCCCTCGGCGGGCGAGGTGCTGGGCGTAGCCGGCGGGGGCGCGAGGTCGTCGGCGCTGCGCGTCTCGAGCGACTGGGTGGGCGGGGCGAGGGTCGCTGAGATGGAGGAGGAGGAGGAGGCCGGCGACGACGACGGCGCCTGGTCCGCAGCGGGGGTGGCGGCGGTGGCGGCGGCAGCAGCGCGGTCGTCATCGTCGCCGCCGGCGGCAGCGGCGGCAGCGAAAACGGACCGCCAGCGGCTCAGGCGGTGCTTGAGAGCCGCCGGGTGTGCGACGGGCTGCAGTCGTTTTCGTTGTTGTGGTTGTTGTTGACGGTATCATTAGAGAGGAGAGAGAGGGGGACGCGTCGTTCAGTTTGTGATGTGGCGACGGCGTGGGACGGCAACGGCGCGCGTGTTTTTCGAAAGAGCGAGCGAGCGAGCGCGCGGCGTTCTTTCCACGCCGGTTTCGTGCGGGTAGGCGCCCCGCCCGTCGCCCATTCGCGGACTGGACGCTCAATGTGCCCACCGGACGTGCGCTCGCGATCGGTCGGGCGGCGAGGGGGCCTCGCGTGGCAGGGGCACGGGCGCGCAGGGAGAGAGGCCGCCTCTCGTTTAAGGGTCACACAGCTGACAGATCGACCACTTGCACTCCGTAAACGCGGCGACACGCGCGACGAAGATGAGCGGCCTCACCTTGGAGGAGCCAGCGACGCGACGGGTGGTCCCGCGCGGGACCGCGACGGCCGGGGTGGCGCGGACGAGCATTCTTTCCCTCGGTTTTGGCTGCGGAGCTGGAGAGGGAAGGGCTAGTGCTGGTGCTGCTTGGTTCTTCTGCGAGAGTGCGCGTGAGACCAGGAAAACGTGGCGATCAGGGTCTAGCAGACACCGAGCGGTAGTGGTTGGGAGAGTGCGGCTGTGGATTGTGAGGCGCCTGGCAGCGGAGGGACATTTGAGAATGTGCCGTCGTCGAGCGCCGGCGTCGACAGCCGGGATAAGTGGGCGACTTTTTTATTTTGAAATCTGCCTTCGAGAGGAACGCGCACACACGCGACGCGTGAGCGCGCAATTGACCCCAACCACAGCAATACACGAAGCAGACACACACGCAATCATTGACCCCCTTTCTTGACTCGTTTCTTGACGCGCGCGCCCCCCAACGCAACCGGAAACCAAACGCAACAACAACAACAGAGGACTCCCTGTCTCGCGCGCAAGGGAACGACAACCACACACGCCCCCGCCAACACGCCATGACGTCCGGCCCGGCCGCGGCGGGCGGCGGCGGCGGCGCGGCGGCGGGCCCGAGCCAGCCAGCGCCGCCGCCGACGCAGGGCCGCGCCGCGCCGCCGCCGCCGCCACCGCCGCCGCCGCCCAGCGCCGCCGTCGCCGACCTCGACGCCGACCTGCGCGAGAACAGGTTTGCCTACCTGCTCCAGCCCATCCGCGACCTGGCGTCCAACTGGGACGTGGACATCGCGGCGGAGCTGGAGGAGTACCTGGAGGAGCTCGACACCCTGTCGTTCACGATCAAGGGGGGCGAGATGGGCGAGGAGGGCGACGAGCCCCAGGCGGCGCGGCGGGCCGCCCAAGCCCGGGCCGCCGCCGCAGCCGCCGCCGCAGCCGCCGCCGCGTCGTCGTCATCGTCGCAGGCCGACGCCAACGGCGAGGCGGCCGGCCGCCTGCCGCTCAACTTTGCCGAGGCCGCGCTCCTTATCCAGGGCACCACGTGCGTGTACAGCAAGAAGGTCGAGTACCTGTACAACCTCGTCTACCAGGCGCTCGAGACAATCCACTGCAAGAGGCAGCGCGAAAAGGCGGCGGCGGCGGCGGCGGCGGCGCGCGCGGCCAACGGCGGCGGCGGCGGGGGGGACAGCGACGGCGAGGACGGGGACGGGGACGAGGACTTTTTGAACGTGGGCGAGGGCATGGAGCAGGCGGACGACATCGACCTGGAGGAGGACGGAGGCGCTGGGAGTGAGTTTTTCTCTTCTTTGTTGTTTGGGTTTTTGTTTGGCCGTGGTTTGGCGGCGGCTCTCGCTCGCTTGACGCTCGACGCGCGACGCTTTCACCCTCCCTTCCCCGCTCGCTCGCTTCCTCCCTTCCCACTCGCGCGCTCCTCTCCGCGTCCCATTCGACACACAAACAACACAAACAACACGAACAACGCAAACAACACAACACAGTCGCCGACATTGTGCGCCCGCCGGCCGCCCTGCTGGCGCTCGAGGAGGCCGAGGCGGGCGCTGCCGCCGGCACCTCCGCCGGCGGCGGCAACGACGGCGGCGAGGCCGGGTCGTTCCGCCTCGCCCAGTGCGTCGTGCACGAGTCCGGCGCCCTGCTCCTGGAGCTGCACGACGGCGACGGCTACGACGCGCGCCTGCGGCCGCAGGGCGCCGCCGCCGCGGCCGCCGCGCGCGCGGCGGCCCTGACGCGCGCGGCCGCCCGCAAGGCCGGCATCCTGGCCGCCGGCGCCGCCGCCGGGGTCGCTCCTGCAGTCACCACCGGCGCCGCCGATGCCGCGGCCGGTGACGACGGCGGCGCCGGCTACGACTGCGACGGCGGGGGCATCTGCGAGGATGACGGCGTCGGCGGCGGCGGCGGCGGCGGCATCGACCTCGACGACGACTTTTTCGGAGACGACCAGGCGCCCGAGGACGCGCCGCCCCTGCCCGTGATGGACCTGGGGCAGGGAGACGGCGGCGCGGACGGCGGCGCCGCCGCGCGCGCGCCACAGGGGGCCGCGGCGGGGCCGCACCCCATGCAGCGGCGGGCGCGGCGCGGGCGCGGCGGCGGCGATGGCGGCGGCGACGACCAGGCCGGCGACGACGACCCCGACTTTTTCGACCCTTACGCCCCGCTGGACCCCGCCGACCGCGGCGGCCTGGCAATCAAGCCGCTGCAGGTGCGCAAGCCGCGCCAGCGCGGGGCGGTCGGCGCGCTGGCCACGGGCGCCGAGGACGCCGACCCGGCCGAGGCGGCAGCCGGCGGCGCGGCGGCGGCGGCAGCGGCGGCGCTCGAGGGCAGGAGTGGCGGCGGCGCGGGGGGGGCCGGCGTCCTGGCCTTTCCCGAGTTTGCCTACGCCCTCGAGCTCATGCAGCGGCACCACCAGCAGCAGCGGCGGCAGGCGCGCGGGGCCGCCGCGCTGCGGGGCGCTCCCCGCGCGCCGCACGGCCCTCGGGGGGCCGTGGCGGCGGCCAACGCTGGCGCCGTGCCGCAGCGCGTGGAGCGTCTGCGCGCTGTGATGGACGCGCGCGACGCGGCGGACGCGCGGCAGGAGGAGGAGGACGGCGGGCCCAACGCCAACGCTGCTGCTGCTGCTGCTGCTGCTGCTGCTGCTCTGGCAGGCGGCACCGGCGCCAACCACGCCGCCGACGAGGGCGCCCACGAGGACGACGACGCGGCCGAGATGGTCCTGCTCGGCGAGGACGCCTGGGGCGGCGTCGACGAGGCGGCCCTGCCGCCGCACCATCACCACCAGCGCCACGACGGCGGCGGCGGCGAGGGCGACGACGACGACGGTGCCGGCGCCGACGGCGGCGGCAGCGACGGCGGCGACTTTGGCCCCGGCGCCGGCGCCGGCGGCGCCTACGACGACCTCGAGGCCGCCGCCGCCGCCGGCGCGCCCGGCGCCCTGGCCTCGGCCTGGGCCGACGCCGCCGCCGCCGCCGCGTCCAACCCGGCCGACCCGGACGACGAGTCGTACGAGGCGCGCTGCCGCGCGCACGTCGAACGCCTGCTCAGGGACTGCGCGGCGATGCAGGTGCAGAGCGCGCTGGCGGTGCGGGTGGGCACGTGGCGCGAGCGCATCGGCCCGGTCCTGCGGCAGGAGGAGGACCGGTCGGCGTTCGACATCCACGCGTACGGGGAGCGCATCCTGGGCAGGCTGCAGCGGGCGGGCGGGCGGCAGCAGCTGGAGCAGGGGCAGGGGCGGGAGCAGGGGCAGCGGCGCGAGGGAGCCGCCGCCGCGGCGAACGACGGCGAGGGCGAGCCCGCGGCGGCGCCGACGTCGGTGCCGTTTGCGCGCGTCGTCGCGGGCGGCGACCGCCACGAGGTGAGCCGCCTGTTCGCGGCCATGCTGCAGCTCGTCAACAACAGCAACGTGGCCATCGAGGCGCCGCCGCCGACCGCATCGAGGCCCGAGGAGGCGGGCGCCCCGTCGTCCTCGTCCTCGTTCTGGGAGCAGCGGGACGAAGGCGGCGAACGCGGCGGCGCGCCCGGCGGCGGCTGCCCGTTCCGCCTGGTGCTCCTGAGCGGGGACATGCGGCACCAGCGCATGGGCGAGATGCTCGACGGCGGCGGTGACGGCGCGGGCGGCGCCAACGGGGCGCGGGGCCCGCTGGCGTCGCCGCCGCGCCGCCCGGCCGCGGGTGTGCGCGCCGGCGGGAGGAAAGGCAATAAGGAGGCGGTGGTGGTGGAGGGGAGCGAGGACGACGGGGCGGCGGACGAGGGCGGCGCGGGCGGGGAGGAGAACGCGGCGCCGGCGGCTGCTGCTGCTGCGACAAGGGGCAAGGCGGCGGCCGAGGGCGACGCCGGCAAGGGCGGCAAAGGTGCCGCCGCCCCTCCGCCGGCCGTCAAGCGCGCCCGGCGGTCGGCGGCCGCGTGACTCACGCGGCGTGAGCCAAAGAGCAAAAGCAAAAGCGACGATAAGAGAAGCGGAAGCCGAGGAGCAAGTGGGGGAAAGAAAGGAAGACAACCCGCCTTAAGGGGCCAGAATGGGCGCAGGTCCCTGTCGTGCGGTCTGCGCGTGATGAAAGGAATGACCAAGACGATCGTGTTTGTCTGCGGGGTGTGCGGCGCAGGCAAGACCTCTGTCGGACGACAGCTGGCCGAGGATTTCCACGCCATGCCGTTCCTCGACGCCGACGACTACCACTCGCCGGCCAGCCTCGAAAAGCTCAGGCGCTCGGTGCCGCTGACCGACGACGACCGCGGCCCCTGGCTCGAGCGCGTCGCCGACGCGGCCGAAGCAGCAGCAGCGTCGACAACAACTACAACAACAACAACGCAAGGCGGAAACGCTGTCGTGGTCGTGGTGGCGTGCTCGGCGCTGAAGAGCGCCTACCGCGTCGCGCTGAGGCGGCGGGCGGCCGGGTGCGACGTCGACTTTTGCCTGCTGGACCCGCCGGAGGGCGCGCTGAGGGCGCGGCTGGAGGCGCGGGGCGCCCCCGGAGCTCACGCCTTGCCGGACGCGGCGGCCGCGCTGCAGCTGCTGCCGAGCCAGCTGGCGGAGCTCGAGCGCGGCGGGTGGTCGGTCGTGCTGGAGGGCGAGGCGGCGCTGGCGCCCGCGCGCGAGCAGGCGCGCGAGCTGGCGCGGCGGCTGCGGGAGAGGTGGGGCAGCTGGGCGGGGTCTTACAGAGGGTAGGGCGGGTGCGAGATTATGAGAAGGCAGACAAAAAGGAGCGTCGGGCAAGTTTGAGCAGGGGGAAAAAGCAAGTCGGCGGCGCGGGAAATATATATTACGGCGCGGAAAAAGAGATCAGGGGGGGCGCGCGCGCTCGTCGGGGGAGGAGGGGTAGGATTCGTCGGGAATGAAACGAAACAGGGACAAACAAAAAGTCACAACGCAAAAATGAAAGGGCGACAGATCAGCGTGCGGCCGGCGCCGACGACGACTGCGGCGGTGCCTCTGCCGACGCCGCCTCGTCCCGCATCGCCTCGCGATCCCTAGACCACACCGCAAACCCCTGGCCGCTGGCCGCGAGCGCCCACCCGTCCTCCCCGCGGGGCAACCACGCGCCCATGTCCATCTCAGGCCCCAGCTTGACGCGGAGCGCCTGCTTCTTGCCCTGCACGTCGGCCACGTACAGCCCCTGCTTGGCCTCCCGGATGGCCAAGGCGCTGCCCGCCCCGACCCCCGCGGCGCGGCGGGCGGCCACGAGCGCCTCGATCGCCCGGCGCACAGGGCTCTCGGGGGGCGGGTCGAGGGCGTGCTCGGAGAAGAGGCAGGGGATACCCGGGTGAGTCAGGACGTAGGCGTAGGCGGCGGGGACGCAGTCGGCGCGGCAGGGCCAGTGCGCCTGGGACGACCCCGTGTCGTGGTTTTCGACAAAGAGGACGCCCCGCTGCGGCCACCACCCGGCCACGCCGGGAGGTTTTCCGGACGCGTCGCGCAGCCGCCAGAGCTCGCCGGACGCCAGCGCCGCCTGCAGCACGCCCTTTGTGACAAAGTCGAACGCGGCCGCGTCGCCGCCGCCCGCGCGCACGCCGTCGAGCCAGTCGCAGATGGCCTGGCGCGCGGCGTCCTGGTCGGCGGCGGGCTTGCCCTCGTCGGTCCACCGCAGGTCGCACCAGAGCTCGCCGACCGCGAAGTACCCGTCCGGGAGCGTCCGGGCGACGTAGCACCCCGCGTACTCGGGCGCGTACCCTTTCGCGAAGTCCAGGCGCCACGACTCGAAGCCAAAGTCCTCGCGCAGCCAGGCCAGCCAGTCCACCAGCGCCAGCCTGAGGTCCTGGTTGCGGTGGTCTAGATCCGGCGCGCCCTCAAAGTCCGCGCCGCTGTCCGGGTTGCCGCGCCCGCCGAATTTCGGGTCGTCCGACGTGATGGCCCACTTGTCCCACTCGATGCTGGCGCGGCCGCCGCGGCCGTCACCCTCGTCGATGGGGGTCTCGTCGGCGCCCGTGTCGGAATATAGGTTCCAGGTGCCGTGCTCGTCCTGGCGGTCGGCGCACCTGTGGTTGACGACGATGTCGGCCTCGGGGCGCACGCCGGCCGCCTTGAGGGCGTCGCAGCAGGCCTTGAGGTCGCGCGACGACCCGTAGGCCGAGTTCAAGTCGTACAGCTGGCCGGGAAGGTAGCCCTCTGGCGACACGGAGGCCGAGGGCGGCGGCAGCCAGGCGTGCGTGGCGCCCAGGGCGGCGATCTGCGGGGCCTGGGCGGCGAGGCGGCGCCAAAAGGGGGCGCCGCCGTCGCCTTGGCGCTGGTGGCTGGTCCAGCCGAAGGTCTGGAGGAGGACGACGTCGTCAAAGGACACCGGGGGCAGGTCGGTCGGCAGAGGGGCCGGGCGGGGCGGCCCTGTCGCCGTCGTCGTTGTTGTTGGGGCGGCGTCGGCAGCTTCGGCGTCGGCGTCGGCGTCGGCGTCTGCGGCCGGCGCGGGCGCCGGCGATGCGCTCGGGGCCTCCTGGTCCGCCGTCTTGGCGGGCGGAGCCTGGCTCGTCTGGCTCGCCCTGAGGATTGGTGCGGCGCGCGGGGCGTTGGTTTGGGAGTGGAGGGCGCGGGTGTGACTGGTGTGACGGGTGACGGGGCATCGAGACGCGCCAGGTGATGCGGGTCGCGCGGCTGCGGCTCGCGCGGCGCTGCCGCGGTGGCCGAGCATGACGTCGCGAGGGCTCGAGTGACAAGTCAGCGATTCGATTGTTCTCCCTCGCTTGGCGAGGGATGCGAGGGCTCTTTTCGGGGAGAAAGAGAGAGGGGAAAACGTGCAGCCTGAGTGAGGGTTCCGCAACGGTTGTCCAACAAGAAGAGGTCTGGGAATCCTGTGCGTCAAACGCTTGAGCGGGGTCAAACCTCGTGCAGATTAGCAGAGCGTGTGCGTCGAGCGGGAGGTGAGGAGAGGACGCGGCAATACAAGAAACGCCGTCGCGCAGCCGCTTCTCGCTCGCCGCGCACAAAACCCTCTTCATCTCTCCGCGGCAAACAGCGAATTTCCCGACTCGACGTGCCTTACACCCGAGGACGAGGCGGAGGAACAGGTCCCGAACGCCTGGGACTACCATGGCTCTCCTGCGCGTCGGCCGCGGCCGCCTCCGCGGACAACATGAACGCCTGCGCCCGCCCCCCGAGGGCCCCGGCCAGCGCCGGAGCCAGAGCCACCACCTCCTCCTCCTCCTCCTCCTCCTCCTCTGCTCCTTCCGCAGAGACGGCCGCCCTGCTGCCCCCCAGCAGCAGGAGCGGCGCCCTCGTCGCCGCTTCTTCCCCCGCCTCGCCCGCCCCGGCGACACCAGCGACATCCTCTCCCCCCTTTCGGGCCCAAGCGCCGGCCAGCAGCCATGCCCGCCCGCCCGCCAGCGCGTCGCGGAGCGCGCCGCGCCGCCGCGCGTGGCCGTGCCGGGCGACGGCGGGCGTCAGCGCCGCCAGGTACAGCAGCAGCGCGCCGTAGCCGACGCCGAACAGGCCGATAGCCCCGCGCAAGGCCGCGCCGCGAGGCGTGCGCGCGGGCATGGCGCCCATGGCCTCGGCCAAAAAGGCGGCGACGCCGGCGAGGTTGGCGACCACCACGGCGGCGCTGGCCGCGCCCAGCGCGGCCGTGGTGGCGGGCGGGTTCGCGAACGCGCGCCCGACGACGGCGGGCGACGCGTTGAGCGCGAGCAGCGGCAGCAGGACGCACGGCAGCACCAGGGCCTGCAGCAGGTTCATCCACTGCGACATCTCGTCCAGCCGCGTCGAGTACAGCGCGGCCACGGCGAGCGTCGGCAGCAGGGCGGCGGCGCGCGCCGCCGCCACGCGCGCCCACGGCGCCAGCGAGGCGGGCGCGTCGATCATGGCAACCAGGAATTGCGACGTGTACGTGCCCGTGCAGGAGGACGACTGGCCCGCGGCTAGGAGTCCCAGGGCCCAGACGACGGCGGCGCCCGGGCCGTACGCGCGCTGCAGGTAGTAGCCGGCGTTCTCGAGGCCGATGGGGCGCTCAATCGGCCCTCCGCTTCCGCCGCTTGCGCCGCTCCCGCCGCCGCCGTCCTCGGCGGCGACGGCCGCCATCACCGCCGCCGTCGCTGATGCAGATGCTGACGCCGACGACAGCGACGCGCCATCCGGCATCATCGTCATCATCGTCGTCGTCGGCCCGCTTGCCGTCGCGCCCGCGCCCGCGCCTGCCATGCCGCCGCCCCCGCCGACCCAGGCCGCCGCCGCCGCGCCCCGGCCGCCGCCACCGCCGCCGCCGCCGTGGAACCCTGCCGCAAACACGCTCACCACGCACGCGTTGATGCCGACGCTCACCGCCAGCGACAGGCCCGACTCGATGCGGTAGTAGCGCAGCGCGTCGCGCCGCGCCTCCACGCGGTCCTCGAGCGCGCGCGACTGCACCAGCGCCGAGTGCAGAAAGGTGTTGTGCGGCATCAAGATAGAGCCGACGAGCGCGACGGCCTGCGCGACGCTGGCGCGGCTCTCTAAGCGGGGTACGGCGAACCCCTCAGCGACGCCGCGAGCCGAGATGTCGGCGCGCGCGGCCATGGCGCCGAAAGCGACCACCATGACGGCGACGAGTGCGCCGAGCGCGGCCTCCATCGGGCGCGCGCCCCATCGCTCGACCGTCAGCAGCAGCGCCGAGGCGAGCGCGCCGACGGCGACGCCCGCCGGCAGCGGCAGCCTGCCCCCGGACAGCAAGCGCAGCGCGATCGCGCTGCCCACGCACTCCTGCACGTCGGCGCCCACCACCGCCATCTGCGCCGCGACCCACAGGGCCAGGCGCGCGGGCCGCGGGTAGGCCGCGCGGCAGTGCTGCGCCAGGTCGCGCGAGGTGGCCACCCCTAGCTTGGCGCTCTGCATCTGCACGAGGAACCCGAGGCCCGTGGCCCACGCGACGACCCAGAGCAGGCCGTAGCCGCTGGCCACGCCCGCCTGCAGGTCGCCCTCAATGTTGCCCGGGTCGACGTAGGCGATGGACATGAGGATGCCGGGCCCGGCGAATCGCGCGAGCCTACGGAGAGAGAAGGGCGGCAGGCGGCCAGGCGGCGGCGGCGGCGGCGGCAGGGGGGTGTGATTGTTGCGGTTGCCTCCATTTACTGCTGCGGCGATGGTCCGAGATGTGGGGGGCGGCGTTACCAGATCCTCTCGGCCGGTGGCAGCGGCGTCGGGCCGTCCCATTGTAATATTTGTTTTGGACGTGGTCGGGTCTGGCGTCGTGGGGATTGTGGCCGGCGCGCCGCTCGGAGGCGCCGACGGCGCCGGTCCGCTCCTTCTTACGCACGCACGCGCGCGCGCGAGAGAGGATCGGGCGGGCGCGACGGACTCAGCCTAGAGACGGTATCTTTGCGTCCGACAGACCATAAACATGAGGTCTTGATGCGCGCGCGAGAGGGCGTGTGCGGGGAGGCGCAGACAAAAGAAAGGCACACGAACGCGGGAGCTGCCACTATCTCTGTGCAAATGTCGAGGCGATCGAATCAGGCGCCAAAGTGAGCAATGATGAGGAAGTCAAGAGGCGCAAGGTGTACATGTCGACAGCGATGATGTGAGGTGAGCGAGCCGGTGACGATGCTGAGGGGCGCAAGACGTCGGGCATCGGCGTCGGGCGTCGGCCACGTCGGGCGTCGGCGTCACCCGCGCCAACGTCGGCCTGCGCCTCGTTGTTCACCCGACGCCAGGACCGCGCACGGGAAGACTGGTGGATCCCCCCCCCAACTTGTTCCGCCCATGCTTTGACACGCGCAGCATATAGCGCCCGCAACTGAATAACGCATGCAATCCCTGCGTGCTGCCGCGACCCACGCGCCGCCGTGCCGCTGGACGAGACTGAAGGCGACCATGAGCGCCGCGCCGCCGCCGGGCGAGCGAGCGCCGCCGTCTCTGCCGTCCGCACCGTTTCGCCGCCCTCTGCCGCCGCCCCCGAGGCCGCGAATCGTCGCGCTCGACCTGGACGCCACGGTGTGAGAGCCCGAGATGTACCAGCTCTGGGGCGGCGCGCCATTCACGCGCGAACCCAAGACCGGTCACGTCGTCGATCGGAGAGGCGAGCGCCTCAGTCTGATCGGCGCCGCACCGCAAATTTTGGCGGCGCGGGGCGGCGCTGGACGGGCCGACGAGGAGGACGACGGCGAGGCAGGGGAGGACGAGGAAGACGACGAGCCCTTCCTGTCGTGGCGCGGCTGGGAGGCCACCGAGGTGGCGTACGACTCCCGAACGGAACACGCCGAATGGGGCCGAGGACGCGCTGCGCGCGTTGTCCTTTCCTCCCGACGCGGCGGGGCGGCGCGGACGGCGCGTCGCCGAAACGCGCAGGAAAGAGGCGAGACCGCGCGGGCGAGGAGCGGCGCCGCGCCGCGAGGCCTGGCGGGCTCGCCCGCCGTCCCGAACCCGGGCGTGGTGCCGCACCTGCACGCCCTGGCGTCCCACCGCGAGATCTACCCGGGCAGTAAGATCGCGCACTTTCGCCGCATCCTCGAGCGCTCGGGGTGCGACTACGGCGACATGCTCTTCCTGGACAACGAGCGGCACAACGTCGCCGAGGTGGCGCGGCTGGGCGTGGTGAGCGTCCACTGCCCGAGGGGTTTGACGTGGGCCGCTTGGGAGGAGGGCGTGCGCAAGTTTGCCGAGAGCAAGGCGGCGGGGGGGGCGGCGGCGGCGGGCGCAGGCGCCGGGGGGGCGGGGGTCGGGCGCGCGCGCCGGAAAAACCAGACGTAGCGCGCTCGATCGATTAGTGTGGCGATTTAACTAGGAGCTAATCTTGTGCTGCTCCATCGTTATGAGATCCTCGTCGTCCCACCGAGGCTCCGCTTCTGGCCAAGGCATTGCCCCGCCGCCGCCCCGCCGCACCACCACGCCCTGCTCGTCCGCCCAGTCCAGGAACGCGCCCCAGTCCGCGCCGCCGCCCGCCCGCAGCGTGCGCTCGGAGCACACCACGACGAGCGCCCGGCGCGCGCGCGAGACCGCCACGTTGAGCCGCCGCGGGTCGGCGCAGAATCCCACGGCGCCGCGGCCGTTGCTGCGCACGACGGAGAGTACCACGGCGTCGGCCTCGCGCCCCTGGAAGCCGTCCACGCTCGAGACGGTGACGAGGGGCGTGGCCGAGAAGGGGGCGCCGAGGCCGTTGCTGCGGGCGGCGGCGGAAGAGGCGGAGGCGGAGGAGGAGGAACCGAGCGAGGGGGCCGACGCCGCGTCCTGCCGCTCGAGGCGCCGCTGCAGCCCCTCCAGCCATGCGTGGACGGGGGCAGCGCGCAGCATGCGCTCGAGCAAACGCACCTGCCCGCGGTAAGGGGAGAGGATCGCGACGGAGCGCACGTCCCCGCCCCTCAGGAGGGCGTGCAGCGCGCGCAGGGCGGCCCTCGCCTCGTCCTCGTTGCGGTAGCTCCCGCCGCCGCTGCCGCCGCCGCCCTTGCCGCCGCCGCCGCCCTTGCCGCCCGGCCTCTCTGCGCGCCAACGGCGGCCCCGCCCCCCGCCGTCGTCGTCGTCCTCCATGTCGCCATCGTCGTCGTGGCGAGGGTCGTCGTCGTCGTCGCGGCGCTCGCCCTCGCCGCCCTCGACGCACAGCACCACCGCCGGCGCGCCCGCGCTGGGCCAGGAGACGCCCCGCGGCGCGGGCCGGTCGGCGGCTCGCACGCCGTCCTTGAGGCGCCCGGCGTAGAAGCGGCGCGAGGGGAAGCGCGAGAGGGCCGGGTGCATGCGGTACTGGCGGTCGAGCAGGCGCGGCACGATCAGGGGAGAGAGGGAAGAGGACGAGGCGGCGCGAGCGACAACGGCGCGGCCCTTCGCCTCGTCCTCGCCCTCGCCCTCGCCCTCGCCCTCGTCGTCGCGCCCGGCCTCGCCCTCCTCGCTCCGGCCCGAGCCCTCAGCCCCACTGCCTGTCGACAGGCGGTCAAACAGCGTGACGCCGAGGCACGCGGGCGGCAGCAGCGCCTCGCGCGACACGACCGTGGGCGGCAGCTGGCGCGGGTCGCCCGCGAGCACCACCATCTGCGCGCCCCTCGTCAGGGGGATGAGCGTCGAGGGCTCGGTTGCCTGCGTCGCCTCGTCGACGACGACGGCGCGAAAGACAAAGCCCTTGTCGCCGTTGCCGCCTCCGCCGCCGTCGCCGCTGCCGCCGCCGCTGCCGACGAGGGCCGCGTCGCCAGAGGCGCTGAGCGTCGCGCACACGACCTGGGCGTGCTCGAGCACCGAGCGCTGGGCGGCGCGCGCGAGGCGCTCCGCCTTGCCCCACTCGCGGCGCGCCTCGGCCTCGAGCAGCGACGGGCGCGGCGGCGGCGTTGTTTCGGTCGAGCCGTCGTCTCGAGAGGAGGAGGGGCGAGGAGGCGCGGCAGCGAGGGGCCGCGCGTCCCGCTCGTCGTCCTCGTCGACCGCCGACGGCTCCCGCCGCCCGTGCGCGGCCAAATGCCGCGCCTGCGCAAAGAGCGCCCGGCTGCGGGCGCGCCCCTCGGCCGCCCGCTCGCCGAGCGGCGTCTGCTCCGCCTGCGCCTCGAGGGACAGGTGCCGCAGCGCGGGCCGCACGCGCGCGGCGCCGCCCACGCGCACCACCCGCAGCCCCCGAGCGGCGAGGCCCTCGACCAGATTGTCCGCGGCGGCGTTGGTGTCGGCGACCGCCAGCACGGGGAGCGGCGATGAGGCGCCGTCATGGCTGCTGCCGCCGCCGCCCTTGACGCTGATGCTTTTGGGAGATCCGGGCGCCGCCGCCGACCCCGCCGATCCCGCCGCCGCCGCGCCGTCCTCCCCCCTCTTTTCACCACTGGCGGCGCGCACCAGCACCTCGATCAGCGCCAGGCACGTGCGCGTCTTGCCCGTGCCCGGGGGGCCCTGCCACAGCGTCAGCGTGCGCGTGAGGGCGACGGCGACGGCCGCACGCTGCGAATCGTTCAGGCCCGGCTGCCGGGCCAGCAGCGCGACGGCGCGCGCGCGCCAGGGCGCGTCGCGGACCCAGGGCGGGGGCGTCGAGGCCACGCGCTCGAGCGCGGCGGCGGCGGGCGCGGACGCGAGGCCGCTCCTGCCGCCGCCGACCACGGCGCCCGCGGCACCGACGAGCGCCGCCCGCAGCAGGGTCTCGAACGCGTCGCCGCCGGACGGGCTGTGCGCGTGCCGGCGCGCCCACGCGCCCGACTCGACGCGCGCCAGCGCCTCCAGCTGGCGCTGCGCGGCCAGCTCGCTGGGCGACCGGTCGAGGCGCCACGTCGGGCGGCGCGCCGACGCGCTCCCGAACCCCCCGACCCCAGCCCCGAGCCGCGTCGCGAGCGCGTCGCCCCCAGCGTTGTCCAGCGCGAGGATGACGCGGTCCTTCGAGACCTCAAGCACCGTGGCGTCGAGCGCCACCAGCGCCGAGGCAGGGGGGCCAGAGGAGTTGGCGGCGGCAGAGGCCGCGCCCCCGCCCCCGCCCCATCCTCCACCCGCGCCTCCCGACCCCGTCGTCCTCCTCATCGGCGAGAGCAAGACGGCGTCTCCCGCGCGGAATCGGTGCGGCGGCAGCGAGGCCCCGCGGGCCGCGGCCGGAGCCACCGCCCACTTTTGCTGCCCGTAGAGCGTGCCCGCCGGCGAGGGGAGCAGGTCGGCCAGCACCGCGCCGTCGCGCCGCAGCCGCTCGAGCGTGCGGCCCGCGTCAGCGCCCGCGTAGAGGCGGGCGAGCGCCTCGACCTCGGCCGCGCGCTCGGCGGCGATGCCCGCGCGCAGGCGCGCCGCGAGGGCGCGCGCGGCGGCCGACGCCGCCGCCGCGTCGTAGTGGCGCAGTCGCCAGCCGCCGCCGCCGCCGCCGCCTTTGGCGTGCCATTCGAGCAGAGGTGTTGTGTCGTCGTCGGCGGCGGCGTCTTGGGGCGAGGTGCCGCCGCCGGGCGCGTGCCCGTCGTGCGGCGGCCCCGGCGTCGTCTGGCGCTGCTGTCGTGGTTGTCGCCGCAGCTGGCGCGCCGCCGTCGCTCCTGCTGGCGGTGGTGTCGCTGCCGCTGCCGCGGCTGCTTTCGGTGTTGCCCGCGGGGCTAGAGCTGGCGTTGGTGTTGGTGCTGGTGATGTTGTTGGTGCTGTTGTCGCTGGTGCTGCTGCTCGTGCGTCTGGCCTTTCCTCGACGGCGCGGCGGCGGCGCAGGGTTGGCGGGCGAAGGGTTGGCGGCGTTGGCGGCGCCGGCGGCGTTGGAGGCGCCGGCTCGGATTCTGGCAGCGGCGGCGACACCACAACTGCGAATGCGACTGGCTGGCCCATCGCATCCTCGACCGGCGGCGCGGCGGCGGCGGTGGTCGCTCGGCTCCTGCGCACCGAGCGCGGCACGGCCACGAGCGGAGGCCGCCGTTTCGGCGCCTCGCCCGCTGCCGCCGCCGCCGCCGCCTCTGGTGCCGCTGCCGCCGCCGCGGCGGCTTCGGGCATACAAACCGGCGAGCAGCGCGCGCGGCTCGACCGATGGCCGGTACAGGCATCGCCTGCGGACGATGCTGACGCTGGCGTCCGCAGCATTGGTCTCTCGAGGGGGTGGAGGCCTTGCACAAACCACGTCTTCCCGCCGCCGCTTGCCCCTACTTAAAAAGGGTCTTTGATCGCCTCAGGATCATCGTTGCTTGAGTGGTGCTGGGCTGTGGTCAAGGCTGTGGCAGTGGTGTCCATCGTTGAGATGGTGCGCGAATCAAAGAATCAATTGCGCGATGCGACCGTCCGTCGGCCGACGGGCGCCAAGGCGGCGCGCGCCGCGCGCAAGACGGCAAGCACTGCGCTGCAAACTGGCAAGCGCAAGCGCAACACCCATCCGTTCAATCGCTCCCACATTATCCTTATCCACCGCACCAACAGATTACTCGTTACCTCGTTGCCAGCGGGAAAGAGAGCGACGCGCGCGCGCCAAAAAAAACGGCCTACTCCCTCTCTCCTCCAGCGCGCCTTTTGGCGGGGGGACTTTCTTCTCCGCCCCGCGCCCGAATCTGCCGGCCGCCAACAGGGCGCCGACATCTGCGCCCGGCGTTCCGATGGCGGCCGCCGCGATGGGCGGCGCTGACGAGTGGCGGGAGGACGGCAAGGACAGGACCGACGAGAGGTCACGACTTGGCGATCCGCCGAACCCCTCCGCCATCGCGACCCGCGAGCACGCCCCCATCGACTTTTTCTACAAGCACCTGCACGACCAAATCCGCTGCGAGCTCGACGCGCTCGCAACGATGGTCCTGAGCCTGGAGACCGACGGCCAGCAGCAAAAGGCGGGGGGAGGGCACGACCACGACACCCCTCACGAGAGCGCGGACGCGCGCGAGCGCCGCGTCATGCGCACGCTCGCCTCGCTCCAGCGCCGGTACGCCTTCCTGGAGCAGGTGTACAAGTACCACAGCAGCGTGGAGGACGAGGTGCGTTGTGGTGTCCGGGGGAGAGAGAGAGAGCAAGCTGCCGGCGCGCGCAACACTCGGCGACCCCTTCCGATTTGCGCGCCGCGCGCTCACCCCTCCTCTCTCTTGCCAAACTCGAACAAGCAAACAAACAAACAGGTCGTCTACCCGGCCCTCGACGCGCGCGGCGTGCGCAACTACGTCACCAGCGCCTACACGGTCGAGCACGCCGACGAGGAGGCCCTGCTCGGCGGCACGGCCCCTTTGCTGGCTGCCGCCCTCGCCGCGCCCCGCGGCGCGCCCCGCCGCGCCGCCGTCCGCGCGCTGTCGTGCCAGGTCGAGGCCGTGCACACCACCCTGCGCAAGCACCTGGCCAAGGAGCAGGCGCAGCTGCTGCCCCTGCTGCGCGCCCACTTCACCCGCGGCGAGCAGGCGCGGCTGGTCGCGCAGTTTATCTACTGCATCCCCTGCGCCACGGTGGAGCGCGTGCTCGCGTGGCTGCGGCCGCGGGTCCCCCTGGAGGAGCTCGAGGCGCTGTCGGGGCACCTGCGGGAGGCGGTGCCGGACCGCGCGCTGCTGCAGCTGGTGGAGGGATGGCTGAGGGCGCCGGCGGCGCGGGCGGCGGCGGCGCCGGGCGGCGGCGGCGGGGGGTCGGACACCGCGACGCCGCCCTCGTCGCCGCCGCTGGCCAAGCGGAGGAGGAGAGACGGCGCGGCAGAGGCGGCAGAGGCAGATAACGCGGAGGCGGAGCCGGACTGGGAGGGGGAGCCGCCGGGCAGCCCGCCGCAGCTGCTCAACAACAGCCAAAAGCAGCCGCAGGAGGCGGCCCCGCCTCTGCCGGCCCCCGCGCTCGCGGTCGGCGCCGCCCTTCCCGCCCCTGCTGCAGCCGACGGCGGCTCGCCCTGGCCCCCGCTCCGCACGATCGCCCTCTTCCACGAGGGCATCCGCGGCGCGCTCGAGGCGTTCGCGGCCGAGGCCGAGGCTCTGCTGGCCAGCAGCGCGAGCGAGGCCGGCGCGGCGCCGCAGCAGCAGCAGCAGCAGCAGCAGCAGCAGCCGCAGCAGCAGACGGCCGGCGGAGGCCCGCGCGGCGGTGCGCCCCCCCCACCCCCTGGCCCCCCGCCTGACGCGGCGCAGCAGCTCGCCGCCCTCGTCGAGCGGCACCGCTTCCTGCGCGCCGTCTGCTCCTTCCACACCTCGTCCGAGGAGGAGGTCGTGCTGCCAGAGGTCCTGCGATTGGCCGCGGCCGGCGGCGGTAGCGGCGGCGGCGGCGGCGGCGGTAGCGGCGGGGACTGCCCCGCGTCCCGGGAGGCCGCCGAGGCCGAGGCGCTGGCCGCCGCGCGCGCCGCCTGCGCGGCCTGCATGCAGGAGCACGCCGACGAGGCCGTGCTCTTCGACGAGCTCGGCCGCCTGCTCTCCGACGCGCGCGCGTTGTCGCGCCGCGGCCGGCGCCGCGAGGCGCGCGGCCTGCTGGCCGACCTGGCGGCCAGCGCGCGGCGCGTGTGCGCGGCCATCGCGGGCCACATGGCGCGCGAGGAGGCCGACGTGCTGCCCGTGCTCGAGGCGCGCCTGTGCCGGCAGGGGCAGCGCTCGCTGGTGTGGGGCACGCTGCGCGCCATGCCGCTCCGGCTGCTGGAGCGCGTGGCGCCCTGGCTGGCCGCGCGGCACCTCTGCCCGGAGGACGCTAAGGGGGTGATCGAGACGCTGCGGCTCGGCGCGCCCGAGGCGGACCGCAGGCTGGTCGAGCTGCTGGTTCGGTGGGCGGAGCGCTCCTCAGGGCGGGGCGGGGACGGCAGCGGCGGCGGCGGCGGCGCTGATGGCGTCGGCCCGGCGTCGGCTTTGCTCGCCGCCGCTACGTGCGACCTGGTGCTCCTGCCCCTCGCGCCTCGCTCTTTGCACGCGGACGGCTTGCCGCCGGCGGGACCGGGCGGCAGCGGCACGGGCGACGAGGACGGGACGGGAGACGCTCCTAGCGAGCCGGCGGGCGGCGGCGCCGAGGCGGCGGCGGCCACGGCGGCACCAGCGCGCCAGGCCGCCGCTGCCACAGCTGCAGCAGCAGCAGCAGCGGTAGCGGCAGCCAAGGGGGTCCCTAAGCGCCGTCGGAACGCCCTGGCGGTGTTCCCTCGTCAGCATCCGCAGCAGCCGCGCTCGCCCCCCCAAGGAGATGACGACAAGGGAGAGACCGAGGCCGCAGCTGCCGCTGCCAACGCCAACGCCAACTCCAACGCCGCCGCTCAGGCAAAAGACACCGACCCCACCACCGCGGCCGCCGGGGAGGGCGGCGGCGACAAGCCCGCCCCTCCGCCCCCGGACGACGGCTTCAACCCCATCGACCACATCTTCCAGTTCCACCGCGCCTTGACCCAGGAGCTCGCGCAGCTCGAGGACGACGCCGCCGCGCTCGAGGCCGCCGCCCTCGCGTGGACGTCCCCCCCTCTGCCTGCCGCGCCGCCGCCGCCGCCGCCCTCTGCCGCGGCCGCCACCGCCGCCGCCGGCACCCCCCCGACCTCCCCCCTTCCCTCTCCCGCCCGCGCCGCCCGCGACCGCGACCGCGACCGCTCCGCCGTGCACGCCGCCCTCACGCGCCTGCACGGCCGCTTCACCTTCCTGCAGGGGATATACCGCGCCCACTCTCGCGCCGAGGACGAGATCGTCTTCCCCGCGCTGGAGGCCAAGCAGGCGCTGCGCAACGTGAGCCACGCCTACACGCTGGACCACCAGGAGGAGGCGGCGCTGCTCGACGGGGTGGCATCGGTGGTGGGCAAGCTGCGGGCGCTGTCGGCGGCGGGGGGGGGGGCCGGCGGCGCGACGGGCGGCGCCGCCGACGCGACGGCGACGGCGACAACCCCTTATGCCGCCGCCGCCGGCGGCGACGCCCCCGCGCCGCCCAAGAGCGCCGAGATGCACGCCCTCTGCCTGCAGCTGCGCCGCCAGTGCGCCGCCGTCCGCGCCAGCCTCGAGACGCACGTGCGCGCCGAGGAGGCCGAGCTATGGCCCCTGTTTGCCGAGCACTTCACGCGCGGCGAGCAGCAGGACCTGGTCGGCTGCATCATTGGGCGCACGGGCGCCGAGGTGCTGCAGTCGATGCTGCCGTGGGTGGCGGGCGTGGTGAGCACCGAGGAGCGCGCGGCGATGATGGGGTCGCTGCGGGACGCGTCGCGGCACACGGCGTTCGAGCGGTGGCTGGGGGCGGCGGTCGAGGGCGTGGGCGGGGAGGGGAAGGAGGAGAAGGAGGAGGCGGGAGTAGGCGGCGGCGGCGACGGCGACGTGAGCAAGCCGCTGCAGCAGAAGCTTTCGGCGTGGGACGAGCAGGTTCAGGCGTTGATGGAGGTGGCCGAGTACCTGGGCAGCGCGTCGGGCGTGGCCCCGGCAGCAGGAGCAGCAACTGCCGCTGTTGAGGCCGCGGCCGAGGCCGGCGCCGGCGGCGACGGCGACGGCGCTGCCCCCGCCCCGCCGCCAGCAGCAGCCGCAGCGGCAGCCGCCACCCAAGCCTCTCCCCCCCGGCCCCCGCGCCCCTATGTCCACCCCCACCCCCACCCCCTCCCCCTCCCAAACGACCACCACCGCGACCCGCAGCGCCAGCCGGACCAGCTCCCGCGCGAGTCGGCGCGCTACGCCCCTGGCTGGGCCGACATCTTTGAGCTCAACCAGCAGCAGCTGGAGGCGGCCGTGCGGCGTCTGTCGTCCGACACGGCGCTGGACGCGTCCCGGCGCGCCTACCTGGTGCAGCACCTGATGGCGGCGCGGTACGTGGTGGCGCAGCAGCGGCGCCTGGCGGCGCAGCAGCAGGCGCAGCTGGAGCAGCAGGCGCCGGCCGGGGCCGACAGCGGCAGCGGCGGCGGCGACGGCGACGCGGTGGCGGGCGGGCGGCGCGGCGCGCCGACCAAGCCCCTGCCTCCCCACGTCTCTTACCGCGACGCGCGCGCCGGCGTCCTGGGGTGCCAACACTACGCGCGCGCGGCCATGCTCGTCGCGCCCTGCTGCAACCGCCCGTTCCCGTGCCGCCTCTGCCACGACGAGGCCGTCGGCCCCGCCGCGACCGCCGCCGCCGCCCGCGCCCCCCCCTCCTCGGCCGCCCCCTCCTCCTCGGCCGCCGCCGCCGCCCACGCCCGCGCCCACGCCGCCGACCACGCCGCCGCCGACGCGTCCGCCGCGTGCGGCCGCCGCCTCGACCGCTACAGCGTCCGCGAGATGGTGTGCATGCTCTGCGGCCTGAGGCAGCCGTGCGCCGGCGAGTGCTCGGGGTGCGCCAGCGCGCTCGCTCGCTACTACTGCGCCATCTGTCATTTGTGGGAGGACGGCGACGCGCGCGAGCGCCCCGTCTACCACTGCCCCTTCTGCAACGTGTGCCGGCGCGGCCGCGGCCTGGGCATTGACGTGTTCCACTGCATGCGCTGCAATGCCTGCATGTCGCTGAGCGTGGCCGCCACGCACAGCTGCCGCGAGCGCGCGATGGAGGGCGACTGCCCCGTCTGCGGCGACGCGCTGTTCGACTCGGCCGCGCCCGTCAAGGAGCTCCCCTGCTCGCACCTGCTCCACTCGGCCTGCTTCGCCCAGCACACGCGCCACTCGTACCAGTGCCCCGTGTGCGCGCGGTCCGCGGGCGACATGACCGCCTACTGGCGCATGCTCGACTCGCTGCTAGAGTCGGAGCGCGCGTTTGCGCTGCCGCCCGAGTACGCGGGACGGGTGCAGGCCGTGCGGTGCCGCGACTGCGCGCGCGACGGGGAGGCGCCGTGGCACTTTGTGTATCACGCGTGCCCGCACTGCAGGTCGTACAACACGCGGGTGCTTTGATTTGGCGGGTGGGGGGTCGTCTTTGAGGAGGTTCCGCTGGTCTCTTTTTGATTGGTTCCCTCGGGGCAGCGACGGCTCGCGAGAGGAAAAAGAGACGACGGCGACATGGTCTTGCTCTCCGTTTTGCGCTGGAAAGAACGCACTCGCGCTCACTCGAGCTCGTAATCCTCCCTTGTATCTGTACATCACACCGCTTCTCGCGTGGAAGCAAGCCATCGGTTCATTCCTCCCCCCCCCCGCGATTCGCGAATACCGTTTCCCCTGCATCTCACGCACGCACCCGCACTTGTCTCGCGCGCGCGGGGTCACTCGGAGACTAAAGTCGCGGTCAAGGGCTCGGGCAAGGGCGGACAGGTGCCGCGGTCGTGTCTCTCACGCCCCTCACTCCAAACCCCCGCCCGCCCGCGCGCCGTTGGTCCGTCTCGCCGGCCGGCGCCGGCCGGGCGTCCCCGCCTCTCTCTCTCTCTCTCTTGCTTGGGCGGCGGCTGATACGGCGGCCGGCCTACCTGCACCGTCCGCCGCTAACCTATCCGCCGGCGCGCGCCGCGCGCTCTCTCTGTCGCTCTCAAACGCGCCGCGAATGGCCATCTGGCCGTTCAGGCGGGGCGGCGGCCGGCGCCGCGGCGAGCCTCCCACGGACGACGGCGGCGGCCTCGCGCCGCAGGCAGCGGGAGCAGGAGCAAGGGGCGGCGGCGGCAACGGCAGCAGCAACGGCGGCAACGGCGGCGGCAATGGCGGTGGCGGCGGCCCCCTGGCCCTGCCGTCGTCGCTGACCGAGTTTCTGTTCACGGCGCCGGGCGTCTCCTGGCTCGCCGAGGAGCTGTCCGACATGCGCGGCCGCGTCCCCGTTCCCCGCCCCCCGACCGCCCGCGAGTTTAACGCCCTCGTGCTCCAGGCCTACCACAAGGTCCTGCAGTCCGAGGCGGGGCGCCGCCTGGCCGAGGCGTCGCACGCGCAGGAGCGCGCCGCCGAGGACGTGCTGACCGTGCCGCTCTTCATCGTCGAGGACTTTGTCCGGCAGCGGCTGCGGTCGACGCTCGGGCGCAACTGGGCGCGGTACGCGGTCGTGGTGTGTTCGCGCGCGACGCTGGCGACGGCGCTGGTGCGCGGGCTCAAGGCCGGGGCGCGGTGGCTGCTGTGGCGGCGCGCGCCCGCTCACACACGTTGGCGGCTGTGGGCGGACGCGTCGCTCGACCTGCTGCTGCCGACCGAGCTGTACGGGGCCATGGCCGGGATCGGCTTGGTGGCGCTGCGGCTGCACAAGGAGCTGTCGGAGATCCAGCCGGCGCAGCCGCCGCCCGACGCCCAGCAGGCCGCCGCCCCCGCCCAGCCGCCGCCCGGCGCCGGGCGGCGCCAGCAGTTCGTCCAATAACGTGCTCGCGCAGCGCGACTGCGCCATCCCGGGCAAGACCGGCTGGGTCATCTGGCGCACGCCCTTCGAGATCGACGCGGGCTACAGCCCCATCAAGGCCGTCGGAAAAGGCGCCTATGGCGTGGTCTGCTCGGCGCGGCGGCTGGCGTCCGGCGAAAAGGTGGCGATCAAGAAGATCGCCAACGCGTTCGAGAACCTGACGGACGCGCGGCGCACCCTGCGCGAGATCAAGCTGCTGCGCCACCTCAAGCACGAGAACGTCATCGGCATGCGCGACATCATGCGC
>Ga0105054_10000868_pt1 | contig 49299 bp, 45 predicted proteins | sample BON02_FD_78091 | JGI IMG/M metagenome (GOLD analysis project Ga0105054, IMG submission 78091) | Freshwater microbial communities from Lake Bonney liftoff mats and glacier meltwater in Antarctica - BON-02 (megahit assembly) | ecosystem: Environmental > Aquatic > Freshwater > Ice > Glacier...
ATCTTTTTTCAGAATCAAATGAGCATCGACGATCCAGCGCAGGGGAGGCACTGCGTTCCATGCATTCCCGTGTGCGCAGATGTGTAGCAGGTGATCGGTGGGGCAGAGAGTCTGCGTCGTGACGTCCCCAATCGTCACGGGTTGCAGCGCGTCCCAGATGTCCTGCACGAGATTTGGCGGTAGTGGGAAATTGAGAATCTGCCAATGGAGGTCCACACTGTGACCCGACTCGTGGCGCATATCGACAGAGTGCTCCTTTCTGACTGAATAGGTAACAATGTTGTCGCGAGTTTTACCGTAAAGGCTGTGCCAGCCATGTTCAAAAAACCAATCGATGGAAGAGGTGGCTTGGTCCCGGGGCACGAGAATATCTACATCATCCATTGGCCTGAGCGCGGGATCGGGGTAATAGATATGGGCGACCGCAAATCCTTTGACCACCGCCAGTTCGCGGCCTTCGGATTGCCATTGTCGGATAAGTTGAGTGGTGGGGTGAAAGAGGAGTTTATTTTCATACCATGCTTTGCGGCACATACCCGCGTAGCGCTTGATATCGGGACCCTCGGCGCCGTCTTGGCGGAGGAGGTGGTAGAGCATGGGGATGATTCGAAAACTGCCGTAATCGATATCATCGAGGGCGACCGCTCGCTGCCAACGCTGCCAGTTCTCGATGAGCTCATCGCTTGGGCCGAGAATCGTGTTGAGGAGAAGTTTTTGCGTCGGGGTGGGCAGATGGTTCCCCATGTCTGCAGGAGTGGGATCTGGCATCACGAGGATTCGTTTTTTCGCCGCCGATTCAGCATATTTTTTAGGGATGCGAAGTAGTTGGCGCGTTGACTGTCACGTTGGAGAATCCCATCGTTGCCATCATGGATCCTTCGCTCGTAGAGGACCTCTGGAATAACATGGGTGGCTAGGCCCAACTCCTGAGCCCGGGCATACCAGTCGATAAAATCGTGGGCTCCTTTTCCTTCTGGGAAAGGGCCGATCAAGTCAAAGAGGGTTCGGCGTAGAATCATGGTTGGTTTTGTGATGCCGCTAACGATCTCTTCTGGCTGTGATGCCTCTTGATCGTCCTGAAATATTCGAACGAGGCAGAATATGAGTTCATCTCCGCTTGTGGAGTTCAGTCTCGCCAGCTGCTTTTCAAGTTTCGTGGTTGTCCAGCGGTCGTCACTGTCGAGAAATGCGAGGATGGAACCTTGAGCAAGGCCGACACCGTGATTCATAGTGGAAGCGATTCCAGCGTGGGGGAGTGCAATTACTTTGACTATCGGGTGAACAGGAACAGCTGCGACACTCTCGTCCGTCGATCCATCATCGACCACGATGATTTCCCGGGGCAGCACCGTTTGGTTCAGGACACTCTGCACCGCTTCGACGATTAAGCGTGGGCGATTGTAGAGTGGAATGATAACGCTGACATCTGAGTCTTTCATGATTACTGGGTGCTTGCGTGGGATCCTGATGCTCTTACTCCGATGGAATGAAACAACCATTGGTCAGCATTGTGATTCCACTCTACAATGGTGAAAATTATATTCTTGAAGCACTGGAATCGGCAAGAGGGCAGGATTATCCGCATACTGAAATCATAGTCGTTGACGACGGTTCGACGGATGGAAGCCCGACGTTGATGAGCGAACAGCCGGGCGTCGAATACGTTCGCCAAGAAAACGGGGGGAATGCGGCGGCACGGAATGCGGGAATCGCGCGTGCTCAAGGGGATCTTATCGCCTTGCTGGATCAGGACGATATCTGGTTGCCCCACAAACTGAGCCATCAGGTGGCTGCACTGCAGGAGAACCCTTCGAGCGGCTTTGCGATATGTCATGCCGTGCTGAAGTTGCAGGAGGGGATCGAACTTCCTTCTGCATACTCGCAGGAGATGGCGGAGGGGCCTTTCCCTGCCTATTTGCCGAGTGCGATGATGATCCGGCGTAAAGCGCTGAGCCAAGTGGGTGGATTCGATACTAGCTACAGCATGGGGAACGATTCGGACTGGTTCTTTCGGGCCCGAGATGCCGGGGTGGCGTGCGTAATAGTGCCCGAGGTGCTTTTTGAAATAAGGGTGCATGCAGATAATCAGGGGCATGATGTCCGCACCATGCGGAGTGACATGATGAAGGTGTTGCGGGCTTCCACGAAACGTAAACGCGAGAAGGCGGAGGCTGAGCAGGTGCGGCGTGGTGAGGAGTGATTACTCAAGGTCGAGACTCGCATAAACTTTATCATAGTTGTCGGTGCATGCTTTCATGCTGAAATGCGTGCCGACGCGATCTTGGGCTGCGCGTCCAAGGCTGGCCGAGAGCTGAGGGTCTCGAAGGAGTGTTTCACCAGCAGCCGTGAGCGCCACTTGATCACCAGCCGGAAATAATAGTCCCGTTTTACGATGCTGAACGATTTCCGGGAGTCCCCCGATATCGGAAGCAATGACCGGGCGAGAGGCTTGGCCGGCTTGCACGGCGACCAGGCCGAATGGCTCCGCCCACACCGATGGCATCACAACGAAGCTGACGTTGGAGATGAGGTCGGGGACTTTGGGGGGAGCGACGGCTCCTAAGAATCGGTAGCTGTCTTCAGGATGTAGCTCCTTTGCCAGCGATTTGAGACTAGCGCGCTCTGGCCCATCGCCTGCGATCCAGAGAGTGGCTTGTGGGTGGGTTTTTCTCCAAGAGGTGAAGGCCCGGATCGCTAGATCGAAACCTTTTTCCGGCGCCAGTCGACCCAGGCAAAGGACGACAGGCTGTGAGGGTGGTTGATCCAAGTTTACTGGATCGGGTGTCGGCATGCCGTTGAGCACGACGCAGCTTTTTGCGGTGGTCTGAGGGGATGCCGCATTGAGCTCTTGCCGGGTGGCTTTAGAGACACAGGTGATCCAAGCGACATCGTTCCATAGTTGATCCATCATTGCGCGGGGGATGCCGTAGTGCGTTAAGGGAGTGTGCACGGTTGCGATCGTAGGAGTAGTTTTGATCGTTCCGGCGAGACGATGAAGCCAGATGGAAGGATTGGTGGAGTGCAGATGGACGAGGTCTGGTTTGAATTCTGAGAACAAGGTTTTCAGGTTTCTGATCACGGATGCTATTTTGCCAATGTCTTTACTGCTCAGGGCACCGGAGAGCGGTAGGCGGTGGATGGCGACGGCGCCTTCGTTTTCGTGGCTTGGGAGTGAATCAAGCACGTGCTCGGTTAAAACGGCGACTGCATGGCCTCGCTTCGCCTGTTCCTGGGCAAGGTGGCTCACTAACACTTCGACGCCACCGATGAGTGGTCGCCAGTGGTCTGTCCAATGAAGAATCCGCATGCTGGTTTAGATCGAGTCCAGATGGTTCTTAATGAAGGTCGGGATTGAATCGTAGTCGGTGCCGAGCGCCAATTGGTAGCAGGGTAATTGACGTGCTAATCCGGCCATGATCCGCAGATGGGCGGGAGAGGGTTTAGAGAGTTGAAAGAGCGTGCTGGGAGCGAGTCCCCGGAGGGCGACTTCCGGGGGAACCGAGATCAGTTGGTGATCAATCTTGCCGGAGACATAGGGGAGGAAGATGGCGCGCAGGGGCAGTGAAGTGGCGATGCTCTCAGGACGATACTGCTGGACAAAGATGACCTTCTTCTCGAATTGATCCGAGCGAGGGTCGACCGCTTGGCGGGCGAGTGAAGGGAACCGGGTGAGGTGATCACGCTGTAGTTTTCCCGTGTTATAGAGACAATGGATGCGAGGTGATTCTCCGGGCTCCAATAAGCAGTAGTCGTCGGACACGTAGCGTAGGCCGGCTTCGAGACAGAGTAGAGACGTGGTGGATTTACCCGAGCCGCCTTTGCCCGCGAGCAAGACAGCGCCATCGTTTGTCCCCACACACCCAGCATGGAGAATGGCGAGTCCCGATTGTTGGGCCCAATGGTGAAACGATCGAAACAGAGGCGAGCCATGCCAATAAGTGGGCAGTTTTCGGGCATCGCGCACATGCAAGATCACTTCATTTTTGGAAAGATCATGTAGGGCGAAGGCACCGGACGGGGATTCGAGATGGGGTTGAAAATTTTCCGCACCCGGAGGGAACGAAATCGCGTTGGGAGATCCTATTGGTGGCCAGGGCCAGGGTGCCTCAGGCAGGGGAATGCCGGTGACGGCTTCGTCCCAGGCGTTGATAGTGAGATTCGCGGTGGTCTCGGCGATAGTGGGGAGGTGGGCCAGTGCGGATTGCAGCACGGAAGATAAGTATGCCCCAGCAATGTTAAAGCGCACAGTGCGACCGACCAGAGTTCGGTGCACGGTTTGGCCTTCGTGGCACTGGGCCCGTGCGCATGCCTCCCGCATCGCGGAAAAATAGGCAGCGACACGCCGCCCCGTCTCGTTCTCGGGAAGCGGAGAGTTAACGATCATCCTTAATCCCCTAGCTACCTGCTTTGGGGCTCTCCGGCTGCTTTGGCCAGCCGGTCACATCCACTTCGTGGATTGGATCGAGCATCAGCAAATCCTGCATGTCGGTGTAGTTTTCCAGCGAAGGAGCGGTAAATTCGCCTGTATCGGCAGAAGGAGTGACGGACTCCACGGGCTTGTCACCGCGCGCGACGATCAATTTTTCCGCGACGAGCTGATCGATGAAAGTTTGAATCGCCGCAGTGTGGTCGCCTTGGGATTCCCATAGCTTCGCTACTTCCGATCCCGTTTGTCCCGCCGCGAGGCCCGGCCATATCTGCACCGCCGAGCCGCGAAGGCTGTGGTAGTTCCCATTGCCTAGGTTGATCACTAGTAGTTCTCCTTCAAAACTTTCAAAGGTGACGTCGGGTTCGTTGATTTTATAGCGTGCGTCGGTCATTAAGGTAGAGATCGTGATTTAAATAGTAAAAGAGAGTCAATTCACAGGCTCTCTTATCTCTGCAATGATCGATCGAGGCGTCTTAGACGTTCATGCCTAAACCCACGTGGAGTAATGCTGGTGATCCACGATCACGGGCCAGAGGTAAATGCGGGCCAAAGATTCGATCTAGGTGGGCTGTAATGTGCGGTCTCAAGGCGGCCACATCATGGATCTAGTGCAGCCTCTGAATGCGCCTCCGCCAGTGTGGTTTTATGACGTGTTGGCTCGGCGACGATCAAGGGAGGCTTTGAGCGCTGTAAAGTAGCTGGCTCGCTGTTTATCAGGTTCGCGGAGGCCCATATTGTTCTCATGAATCCTACGTTCGTAGAGCACCTCTGGCACGATATGTGAATGAAGTTTCAGTTCTTGGGCGCGGGTATACCAATCGAGGAAATCGTGTCCGCTTTGCGTGGTATCCGAAAAAGGACCCACCTGATCAAATATTGCGCGAGACACGAAGAAGCCTGATTTGGCGACACCATTGAGGATTTCGTTCCCCACGCCAGACACAGGGGCGTTGTCATAAAATTTACGGGCTTGGCAAAAGCAGAGATTGCTCTCGGGATTTTGTTGGAGGGCCGCATACTGTTTTTCCAATTTGGTGGGTAGCCAGCGATCGTCGTGATCGAGAAACGCGAGCCAGTCTCCTTTGGTCTGCGTGAGGGCGTGATTAAGCGTGGCAGCGAGACCGGAATGGGGTCTTGCGAATATTTTGATCAAGGGTGAATCGGGCACGGCCGCGATGCTCCCGTCGGTGGATCCGTCATCGACGATCACGATCTCCATCACTGGCAGGGTTTGCCGCAGGACGCTTTCCACCGCCTCGGCAATGAATCGTTCATTATGGTAGAGGGGAATCAAGGCACTGATGGCAGGAGGTGTCATGGACGGAGGATGAGGGAGCGGTATATGATGAGATAGAAGTAAGGATTCCCAGAATATTTTTCCAGAGTGAGGTGGGGCCAAATTTACTCCACGGCGTCCCCTTTGTGAATATTGGCCTCCTTCTTTAATCCGTGAATTTATCGATCGCGGTCGTGGTAAAATGACATCGGAACACTACAAGGGCTAAGTCCGATTCATCAGCCTCTCTATCGGTAAAATCGCACCGAAAGTTAATCGACAGCACGGTAGTGCCCGGAGAGCGTTACGCGGAAGGTTGAGATTCATTTTCAGGCTGCTTTTGGCCAGCCTATCACATCCCCTTCTTGGATCGGATCGAGCATCAACAGGTCCTGGATGGCGGTGTAGTCAGGTTTTCCGCGACGAGCAGATCGATGAAAATTTGAATAGTCGCAGTGTGGTCTCCTTGGCTTTCCTATAGCTTAGTAATCTTCGATCCCGTTGCTATCACCGGCGGGATTCGGCCCTATTTCTACTCCGGAGCCGCGGAGGCTGGGTTAGTTTCCATTGCCTCGGTTAATTACGAGCCGTTCTCATTCAAAACTCTCTAAGGTCACTCCGGGTTCGTTAATTTTATAGCGTGCTGCAGTCATTGTGGTTGAGATCGTGATTTAATTATTAAAACAGAGTCGGTTTACAGATTCTCTTTTGTCTGTGCCGCATCACTCGATGCGTTGTAAATGCCCCCCAGCCGTAACCTCCCACTCCCACCCCTTATGAGCACTCCCAAAATTATTCGCGCCGCCATCATTGGTTGCGGCAGTTACGGTTCCCAACACGCGGAATTTCTCTCTTCTTACGAGGGCGCGCATATTCGTGCGTTTGGCGATATCGATGAATCGCGCGCCGAAGCGTTTCGGGAGAAATATGGTGCTGATTACGCTACGGCTGATGTCGCAAAGATCCTAGCCGATCCCGAGATCGATGCGGTCTGGATCTGCACCTTGCATGATACGCATGCCCCTTTGGCAATCGCAGCGGCGGAAGCAGGGAAGGATTTCTTCTTGGAGAAACCTCTAGCGATCACGATGGCAGATTGTGACCGGATCGTGGAGGTCGTGGAGCGCACGGGTGTCACCGCGATGAGTGGATTCAAGCTGCGGTTTTTCCCCGCGGTGATCGCGGCCAAAGAATTTCTCACGAAACCTACATTAACTGTGGCGCAGGTGATTGATGATCACTGGCCATCAGAAATGTGGGCGAACGATCCGATTATGGGTGGGGGCAATGTGTTATCACAGGGCTGCCACATGGTGGATACTGTGATGCACATGCATCCTTCTCCGCCCGTCCGGGTCTATGCTGCCGGTGGCAACATGCATCATCCTGAACGCGACATTGTCGACGTGGCGACAATCACGCTGACGTTTGCCGATGGCAATGTGGCCAACGTATCCGTGGGTGATGTGGGCGTGCCGGCACATACGTCGAAATTTGCTCTGCAACAGTCGGACGGTGCGCGCAGTGTCAGTCTATTTAATCGACTCAATTCCCTGATCACCCGGGCAGAGGGTAAGGAGACGGAGCTTCCGGCCTGGCCCGAAGAGGGCGCCGGGGTGATCGACACCGCATTCATCAAGGCCCTGGTCGAAGGAACCCCTTCGCCGGTCACTGTTCAGTCCGCCCGTCGCACGACGGCCGTGGTGATCGCCGCGATCGAATCGATCAAGACCGGCCAAGCGATTGATCTGACGTCCGAGCCCTACGCGGCAGCGATGAAGTGCTGATGATTAGGTCGCGCCTGCCGCTTGCATAAAAAAGACCGGTCGATCAGGACCGGTCTTCGTAAAGTGAGAACGGTGGGTTTCGCCGTTTACTTCATCGCGGCGACTGCATCGACGAAGGCCTTCGCATTCGCGGTGACCGAAGCCCAATCCTTGTCCTTCAGAGCCTGCGCTTTGACGAGTGAACTTCCTGCTGCGGTGGCCATCGCGCCTGCCTTGAGAAAGTCGCCGACATTCGCGGCCGTCACGCCGCCGGTCGGCACGATCTCGATATGCGGAAGAGGTCCCTTGATCGATTTGATGTAGGCGGGACCGAAAAACTCGGCGGGAAATACTTTGGCGGCATCGGCACCGGCTTCCCAGGCGTTGACGATCTCAGTGGGGGTAAACGCACCACAGAAGACTGGGATGCTGTAGCGGCGGCACATCGTGATCACCTCAGGGCGCAGCGCCGGGGTGACGATAAACTGGGCACCGGAGAGGATCCCCATGCGCGCGGTTTCGGCGTCGAGCACGGTGCCGAGACCGAAGATGAAGTCGGGTAATTCTGTCGCAGCTTTTTCGAGCATCTTGAGTGCCCCAGGAGTCGTCATCGTGAGCTCAATACTGGTGAGCCCGCCATCGGCGAGAGCTTTAGCGCAGTCGAGCAACCCGTCGGAGTTGTCGGCGCGAATCAATGCGACGACTTTCTCGTCACGGATTTTGGAGAGCACAGCTTCTTTTTTCATGGAGACGAGTAGCTTGGCCTTACTCAGCACAGATGGAAATCAATTTTCTTGCGCCAGTCCTCTCAGGAGTATCTCTTGCCCTTTCCAACGCGCCCAGGTGGTGGAATTGGTAGACACGCGGGTCTCAGAAGCCCGTGCCGAAAGGTGTAAGGGTTCGAGTCCCTTCTTGGGCACCACGCTGAATAGCGTGAAGATTGAAGGGACGAGAACCCAGGGTTTGACGAAGCGATACCGCGTAGCGGAGAGCGGAGATGGGGTGGCGCGAAGCGACGATGCCGCATCGCGGGATTTCGCTTTGGCGAAACCAATCCCTTCCTGGGCACCATGCTTCGCTCGCAGAGCGAGCTTCCGCCTTCGCCGAGACTACGGCGGACAAGACGCATAGCTTGAAGATTAAAGGGACGAGAACCCAGGGTTTGACGAAGCGATACCGCGGAGCGGAGAGCGGAGATGGGGCGGCGCGAAGCGACGATGCCGCTTCGCGGGATTTCGCCTTGGCGAAACCAATCCCCTCTTGGGCACCATGCTTCGTCCATTCGACAAGCTCAGGACTTCGCATGGCACGGCCATGCTAAATGGCGGGTCTACGGGTCTACACCAAAAGATGGGGGAAATGGCCAAGAAGTCATATTTTAGGGTTTCGGTTGAAGGTTGAGGATTGGCCGCAGTGAGCGATGACACGGAGGCGGTAGTTGTTAAAATTACGGAATCCGTAGGCGCGACGTTGGATGAGTTTCATCTTTCGGTGATGCCGTTATTCACTTTACCCACTGGTCCAAGAACTCAGTGATTAACTTTGCGGTGGCTTCATGAGTCGCCCCAGATAGCGAACCAGATTCACGCGTGGTGAGTTGAGTTCCGTCATTATCAAGCAGGACAAAAACAGGCATCCCATACCTCAATGGGTTGCCATATCGTTTGATGACTGTCGCATGTCTCTTTTTGTCATTCCGAGTATTGGCATCGATGTAGACCAAAACGAATTCCTGATGGATTTTTTGAACGACCGTTGGAGCGGAGCTGAGTGCTTGGTGCAGTCGCCTACACCACGGACACCAATTGGCCCCAAATAGAATTAAGACACGTTTGTCCTCTCGCTCGGCCCGAACGAGTGCAGCATCAATCAGATTTCCGCCATCTGCCTTCGTATCGTAAATGTCAGCGCCCATGTGCGGATACTCGGGAGCAGCCCACAAAGGCATAGAGATTAAGGAGAGAAGAAGGAGGGCGGTCAGACGCATGTAATTCAATCAACTATGCCAATAAGGAGCGTTGTTTCAATGTGCTATCTGCTTCATGAGCGTCATGGCCCAAATCGCACTGACTTCTTTTTCTCAACAGGCAAATTCGCGGGACCGGGGTTAGGCCGGTGCGAACTTGCAGACATCTAGATTACCCATGGCCCACGTGTCGGCCTCAATCTCGTTTCTTTCCTTCTCACTCTCGTCTTTTGGAATGCCGTGCTTTAATTGGTGGTGTGCAATCTCGTGAAGCAGGATAAACGCATAGAGGAGCCTTTTGTTGTCGGAGACCGCGAATTTAATTGAAGGCTTAAGGTCACGCCCATTCAGCCTATTATAAGTCCCCATAAAAGCCTCCCGAGGCAGTGGATGGACCAAGAGCATTCTATAATCTGGCCCTCCGAGTATGTCGTCCACTTGTATGAGTAGACCATAAGTTTCTCCCGTGTAATCTTCCCATACTTTCTCGGGCACACCGTAATGATTCGCAACAGAGCGAAGTTCATCAAGGTCTCTGAAAAAAGACACTCTATCTTTAGAAATGGAATAGCCTTCTGTTGGCTGCATGAGTTCTTTCATAGAGTCGAGGATGCCTTCCTGCTCGGGAGTTTTGCGAGACGGGACCTCGCATACCTGTTCCCCGTCGAGCTCGTTCGGCGAAGGTTTATTGTCACCAAAAGTTACTGATACTATTGTCCAGTCTCCTAGTTTTTTTGGCAGAGAATTGTTCACACGTTCATATATAAACTTCGTCCCTTCTTCCGGTCGTTGTGCGAATAGTCTGTTTGGACCAATCTTGATTCCGTGATTCGGCGCGTCTTCAAGTGAAACGAGAATGTTTTTCCAAGGGTGATGTAACTTTAAGTCAGTCATGACTCTTATTATACCATGCCTTTTAAGTGCTCGGAAAATTCTGGTAGTATGTTCCTCTCAGCATTTATGAAACGCTTACTCCTGAGTTTTGCAGTGATGATTTTGGTCAGCTTGGTTCAAGCCGAGGAGACGCAGGAAATCGCAGAGCTGAGAGCGAAGGCCGAAACGGGTGATGCGATGTCGCAAACACTACTCGGTGGTAGATACGCCGAGGGCGATGATGTGCCGAAGAATGCGACCGAAGCAGCGATGTGGTATCGCAAGGCGGCCGAGCAGGGAGAAGGTTCGGCACAATTTTTACTCGGCGAGGCTTACCACGAAGGCGACGGCGTGCCAAAGAATGACAAAGAAGCTGTGAAGTGGTATCGTCTAATTGCTGAGACCGGTTTTCCAATCGCTCAAAATCGACTCGCTGTAATGTTCCAACAAGGCTTCGGCGTGCCAGAGGATGCGACCGAAGCGGTAAAGTGGTTTCGCAAGTCTGCCGAGCAGGGATGGGTCGCCGCGCAGCACAACCTTGGGGCGATGTATTATAATGGCGACGGTGTGATTAAGGACATGGTTGAAGCGCATGCATGGTTCAACGTCGCGAGTGCCCATGGAAATAAAGATGCCAAGAAAAATTTAGCCAAAGCCGAAGAGGAAATGACCAAAGACCAAATCGCCGAAGCGACCAAACTCGCTCGCGAATACTTTAAGAAATACGGGAAGAAGTAGGGAGCTTGTAATACGTATTGCCTAGGAAGGTCCAGTTAGGCAGAATAATACTGTTAGATAAGAAAATGAACCGTCCTGAAACCCCATGAGCACTAAAGATAATGCGGAGGCAAATAGCATCTGGGAGTTCCTGAATCGATTCAGGTATTCTCCGGAAGTTTGCCAATCGTATTGGAGAGCTCTTTCTCCAAAGGAGAAAATCGATTTTATGAATACGGCATCCGGTTTCCTTGTGAACAAAATTGTGACACTTGCCTCACAGGATGAAAACGAGTTTGTGCGGATGTTGGCTTATGCTAGTGGTAAGCTTGAAGGAGAGGTCAAGCATGTGGCTGAATCCGATGATAGTGAGCTCATTAAAGCAGCCTGCTATGCAGGACACTTTAACTTGTGGGATGTGTTGCCCAAGTTAACCCAGCCCCAAAGAAATTTGGTAATTGGTCTTCATTCCAAACCTAGTGGCGAAGTATTTCTAGACTTCATTAAGGACTCCTTAGCCAATCAAATAATACCACCAGAAGAAGCAGCGGAACTGGTCTGTTCGTATGTTCGGAATGAGAAGCTGATACGAGAGTTTACGAGTTTTGAACGCCAAAATACATTTCTATTGAGACCAGCGGATATAGTATTTTATGAATGGTGGATATACTGTGAGACGGCCCCCTTGCCAGTAATGAATGCAATTGCATGGGAGTTTCCTCTAGGTGATGATAAGAATTTTAGAATTCCAGCAGATGTTGTGAATGGCAAGGCGCAGGTGGCTCTTGTATGGCGAGGTTACAAACCTTTACTCTCAAGCATAGAGGCGTTTCCAGATGATTATTCTGATGAAATCAAAGCTGAAGTTGCAGCTTCTGAGAAGGAGCTTCCATAGCAATCTATACGCCATAGCATCTCAAACTAATGAAACTCGGGTTAAAGTATTGGTTTCCTACTCGGCTTCTGTTGAGCGGCTGCATAGCTTTTGCGATGAGCCTTTCAATACGTGCTGAAAGCATCACTGCGACTGATGACCAGTCAAAGGGAGTGACGGTTTTGGTAGCTAACAAGCCACTGACTGAGTTGTCCGTGATGCTACAGAAAGGGCAGATTCAAGAATCCAAAAAAGGGGCAGCGCTGTTGAACCTAGTTGGTGATGAGTTCGTTTCTGTCTTTAAGGAGATGGGCTTTCCATACCGCATTGATGACAACATGAAGTCCTGGAGGATTATTGAAGACGGAGGTAAATTCGTGTTATTTGGGGCAGTTTATGAGAGTGTAAATAACGCATACGGATTTGTCTGGGTCATGCGCTTTTCTGAGGAAAAACAGATGATTAGTGAATTCCTACAAATAGGTAGCAATACCGTCATAGGAAATAAGTATCCTCCCGGCATCGTTCCATATACGGGCTGGAGAAGGTTTTCTAAGCTCATGGATTCGATGGTTTCGGATGCTCTTGAATATGTGGCGTGGCTCTGGTATGTGGGATTGGCCGCCGTCTTAATGGGGCTGTTGAGCGGGTTCATAAAAAAATAAGCGATATGGACTTAACGATTCACGAAAGTAGGCATTCATGAACTTGGTTTGGCCTTTAATCCATTTTGTCCTACTGGTCATTGGTTTGCACCTCTTGCGAATCACCACGACATTTCCTCTTGCTGGATTATCAGCAGTCGCATTTCGCCACGCCCCAAGTCTCAAGAAATGGATACATTACATCCAAGGGGCGATGTCATCAGTGCTGGCGATATACCTTGGCTGGTTCTTGCTGCACATTTGGATTGAGTCATCCTACCCACTCCCAAGCAACATTGCCGCCACGATGGGTCTTTTGAATTTATTATCCCTTCTCTCAAGTCGGAATAAAATATCAAGAGAGACAGGAGTCTTTGCCGATTCTCTTGGCGGTTTGTTAGGTTCGTTGGCTATCTGGGCAACGGGAATCGAATTTCATTCCTTCTAATTCTATGAGACCAGAAGCTTTATCCTATCACATTAGCGAGAACGAAAATGCTATCGCAGAAATCAAAGGCTCACTAAAATTAGTGGAATCAAGAACTCGCAGCCGAAAGGGTTGAGTAATTGTAGAGGAACCAAATGACACGTAAGCCCCAGCATGAATCTTTAACAATCCTGACAATATCAGGTGCCTGAATCCATTATGTGCAAGAACTCACCTATTGATGAAGATGCGCTCTTAAAGGACATGGCTCTGGAACGCGGCCAAGCCAAAAGTCTTCAGCGACTTTCCCAAGAGGGTCTTGCTGCATGGCAGTCAGGATGGGGGAAGACTACGGTGAGGTGGTTGCTCGCCGAAAAGGAATGGGAGCGCAGAGCGATGGCTGAAAGCGCCAAATGGCAAAGATACTCTGCGCTTATGGGTATTCTTGGAGTTGTTATCGGTGCTATCTTTGGTTGGGCGATTGGAATTCTGCTCAATTCAGGCTAGATAGTTATCTCAATAGCTACGGCATGGCCAGAGACTTGGTGGAAGCGCATGCATGGTTCAACATTGCGAGTGCCCAAGGAAATAAAACTGGCAAGAGAAATTTATCGAAAATCGAAAAGGAGATGACCGAAGACCAACTCGCCGAGGCGACCAAACTCGCCCGGGAGTATTTTGAAAAATACGGGAAGAAGAAGTAGGCTAGGCAGTGGCTGCAATGTCTGCTGAAGCCGTAGACATTTATGAGCACGAAAACGGCTTGTTATAATCAGGTATGGCAAAAAACCTAAACTCTCCGCCACGACTCGCCGAACTCCACGACGAATTCGTTCCAAAACATTCTAAAAGTAAGAAGCCGCGCTGCTTTCTCTGTGGTGCCTCAAATCCAGCAACCAGAGACCATATTCCACCAAAAGGATTTTTCCCAGCCCCTAGGCCACAGGACTTAATCACTGTCTCATGTTGCAATACTTGCAATCAGAGCTACGCGATGGACGACGAAGCGTTTAGATTATTTGTATCTGTCGCTGAAGGCGTATCACCAGCCGGTAAATGGATTCGTGAGAACAAGACATTCGCTAGAACGTTGACCAACAGTCCCAAGTTGGTTGAGAACATCGCCAAATCAATGAGCACGCAACTGCGCGACGGAGAGGCGGTAGATGTCTTGTCTCTACCGATTGAGCGCGGACACAGGTTCTTAACCCGACTTACCAAGGGGGTTTTGGCATACTTTCACCCCTCAATTGATACAAGGGGTATGCAATTCACGGTCAGGCAAGTGAGCCTGAAGGAGGCTGAAGACCCCACGTTTATTCAGTTACGCGATTCTTCTATTTATGATAGCCGTGGTGAGCAGGTATTCCAGTTCCGGCGTCTCGTAAATGTGCAGGGCGGATTCGGAATCTGGATGTATGTTTTCTATGGAGCCTCGCTGTTCTTGGTTTCCCACAAATTGTGAAGGGGAATCTACTTCTCTGAATACCCGAAAGGGTGCCAAAGCCATTGTAAGAGTCTAGAAACTGCCATTTTTCCGTAACGCACCGAAGGGTGTCCAAGGATACTGCTTATCTGATCCATTTGGTTCGATCTGTGCTATCTTCCAAAACTTACATACGGTTTTGACCTCGGGTTCTAAAAACAAACTCCAGCTGAATGACGCAGAGCGGATAGCTAAATTAAGGTCGTCCACAATTGTGGTAACCAGATTTAGAACCTCAAGTTCATCCCCGTGTTTGAGGCCCAAAGGTTGAATGTTAAGCCGGAGATATTCAGACCCAGTTTTCCGGAGATCAGTATGGGCGATCAACGAATCGCGGATCGTTTTATATCCTGGGTATGCCGTCGAAATTAGCAGTTTTTCTGTATTTTCGCCTATCCGGTCTAATATTTTACGATATTCGATTTTCCACTCGTTCTCATCATCAAAGCCAGATCTCACAGCCATATATTTTTCTTCTAGGAGGTTTCTTAGGCTGGGGTCTTCGATGTCTTTTGTGAGTCTTCGAATCGAAGGCGTTCGATCACCCTTGTCATCGCAAATTTTGACGAGTTCATTTATGAAGTCCCAATACAAAATGTTTCGTAACTGTTGGAAGCCTTGCTGTCCTCCTTCCGCGTCCACACGTGAGATTAGGGTTTCATTGACCATCATCGGTCGCAAAAAGAGGAGCCGCGCATAGGCATTGATGAGCAAATATAGTAAGGTATCTGTATAGGCCTTAAGTTTTTCGAAGCCTTCTGTGTTCACGGGATGAGGATATTATGTCTGAGCTAATTGGAATAAATGTTTCTCGTAAACCTCGTTCCGAAGGTAGCCCTATCCGATCCAGCCAAGTGGGTTCTGGTGGAATCGTTTGGCGATGATTTCGAGGGGAAGGGTGACGACTTCGACTCCGGGTGCTGATCCCATTTGCATGATGACTTCGCCGGCGGGGCCGATGATGTAACTGCCGCCATTGAATCGTTTGGCGTGGTTCACGACGACGATGAATTGTTCGGTTTTGGCGGCGCGAGCTCGGGTGCTGAGTTTGTTGTCGGCTTGGTCGGCAGGGAGTTGATCTAAGCGATTCGTATCAACCGCGAGCGGGCAGAGCACGGAGCTCTGCGCCGAGCGCACGGCATCGCGAGGTCTCGGGGATCTCACGCCGGAATTGGGCTGCTGGGCACAGCCATAAAACAGCTAATTTTTCGCTTCGAAGACTTCCTGATCAAATTCGCCTTCGCTCTTGGAGACGATCACGGAGACTACGGCGTCACCAGTTACGTTGACCGCGGTGCGGGCCATATCGAGGAGGCGATCTACGCCGTAGATTACACCGATCGCGGCGACGGGAAGCCCCACTTGTTGGAAGACCATGGCGAGCATGATCAGGCCAACTCCGGGCACGCCGGCGGTGCCGATCGAAGCGAGCGTAGCGGTCACGACGACCATGAGGTAACCTGAGAGGCCAATATCCACGCCGAGTGCTTGGGCAATAAAGACCGTGGCGACGCCTTGCATGATGGCGGTGCCATCCATGTTGATGGTCGCGCCGAGCGGAATCGTGAATGAGGCGACGGCGGGTTTTACGCCGAGCCGGTGTTCAGCATTTTCCAAATTGATAGGGATCGTGGCGTTGCTGCTCGCGGTTGAGAAGGCGAAGAGCTGCACTTTGCGGAGATTCCGATAGAGCTGCCGCACACTCAGGCCGGTGAAGGTTTTGAAGATCAGGCCGTAGGTGACGAATGCGTGGACGGCCAACGCGGCGAGCACGAGAAAGAAGTATTGGCTGAGGGCGAGGATCGCGCTGAATCCTTCCTGAGCGAAGGTGCGCGCGACGAGCGCGAACACGCCGAACGGTGCGGCCATCAAAAGAAGCATCACGAGCTTCATCACGATCGCGTTAAGATCGTTGGCGAGGGCGATTACACGGCGACCGGGAGGTCCGGCTAAGGTAGCCGCGAGACCAAAGAGAATCGCGAATACGATGATTTGCAGCATGTTGCCCTCGGCCATGGCGGCGAAGGGGTTTTTCGGGAAGATGTTGAGAATGACATCCGTGAGTGGCGGGCTTTCGTTCGCGACGAAATTGGTTTCGTAATCGAGATTCATGCCGCTGCCGGGTTTGAAGATCACGGCCAGGCTGATGGCGATGGAGATCGCGATGGCGGTGGTCGCCATGTAGAAGGCGACCGTCTTGACGCCGATGCGGCCTAATCGGCGCACATCATCGAGAGCGGACGTGCCGCAGATCAGCGACAAGAGCACGAGTGGCACGACTAACAGCTGAAGTGTTCGCACGAAGATCGAGCCGACGAGTGGGAAGATGTCCTCCACCAATAAACTCAGCCCACTGGTATCAGGCCCGACGATGTTGATGATGATGCCCACGATCGCTCCGAGGGCCATGCCGATGAGAATGTTACGGGTCAGATTTTTGGAATTCATACTAAGTGGGGTGGCGTGCAGAGTCGCGGGCTGGGTTGGAGGAGTGTTGTCGGCGATGGAGGTGAGTCAATCTTGCGCGGCTCGGGATTTGCCAACGGCGAGAGGACAATGAACCCGGTGGGATCCCTTGCTGTCATGGCGAGGAGTGTAGTGACGTGGCCATCCACGTATTACTTGTCGGCTACTCTTAGTTATTCGTGGATTGCCGCAGTCGGCTACGCCCCCTTCGCAATGACAATCTATACCACTACTCGCTCTCCGGATTTGCCAATGGCTTGATCCGCGAAATGATGGCGGGGTGAATTCGTCGCTTACCTTCAGTGCAGTGTTATTGGCCGGTGGTCGCTCGGTGCGCATGGGCACCGACAAGGCATTGCTGAGTGTTGAGGGTCGCGCGCTGTGGGAACGGCAATGGGCGTTGCTGGATGAATTGAATGTGACGCAGAAATTTCTATCGGCGCGACCCGAACAGATGTGGGCTCCGACCAACATCGAGATCGTGCACGATAGCATCGCGGATGCGGGGCCACTAGCAGGGATCGCGGCGGCGATGGTGCGAGCGACGACTACGCATCTGATCGTGCTCGCGGTGGACTTGCCGCAAATGCAGGCCGAGTGGTTCGAAACGCTGCAGGACGGTTGCGCGTTAGATGTCGGGGCAGTGGGTAAGCGCGATGGATTTTATGAACCGCTCGCGGCGATTTATCCTTGCTCGTTGCGCGAGGCGGCTGAGCAAGCCCTGCGAAGTGAGGAGCGCTCCTTGCAGCGTTTTATCGCGCAAGCCGGTTCTGCCATGAAGTCGCGCGAGATCACCGCAGAACAGGCCGGCTTATTTGCGAATTGGAATCAGCCGAGCGACGCGTGATATATCACGTAGTATGTTACATGTGCCAACGGGAGTGGCTCGACTACGTCCGAAATGGGGGCCCCAAAAAGGCGGGATTTTAAAACCCCACTCTACAATCGAATGTCACTTAATAAGTGACATTCGAATTTGGTTAATGATTTCAATCTGGAGCAATCTCGAGACGAAAAAGGTGATCGAATGGCTTGGTCCTGGCCGATTCCTCCGCTATGATCGGTCTCTCTAATTGGCCTACCTACGGGCTTACTCATTTTGCAAACAGACCTCTTAATCGTTGGTGGCGGAATCAGCGGCCTAACCGCGGCCTGGCAGTTGCAGAATGCGGGGCTCAAGGTCTGCCTGATCGAGGCTCGGAATCGCGTGGGAGGGCGGATTTTGACCGAGGGGGAAGCTGCTTGCGATCTGGGCCCTTCTTGGTTTTGGCCCGGGCAGCCCTTGATCGCGAGTTTGCTCGATAAATTCGAGATTCCGTCTTTTGAGCAATTTTCAAAAGGCAAGGTGCTCTGGCAGGATGCGCAGGGTCACGTGCAGGACTATCCCATGGGTTCCCCCATGGCTGGCGCCCTGCGCATTCAGGGTGGTGCTGGGGCGCTTACCCAACGTATAGCGACTGAAATTTCAGCTGAAAATATCCTGCTGGGACATGTTTTGAAGGGTTTGCAGATTCATGAGGACGGGGTGCGCGCAGCGGTGCAGGGCCCTGAGGGTGAGCTGGAGATTTTGGCTCAGCAGGTCGCGCTCGCGATTCCACCGCGCTTGGCGGGCGCCTTGGCCTATCGTCCTGCGCTACCTGCTGGAACCCAACAGCTCTTGGAGTCGACCCCGACCTGGATGGCGGGTCATGCGAAATTCTTCGCGCTCTATGACGAACCGTTCTGGCGGGAGCGGGGCTTCTGCGGCACCGCGATGAGTCGGCAGGGGCCGTTGGCCGAGATTCATGATGCTTCGCCTCATGAGGGAGGAAGCTATAGTTTGTTTGGATTTGTCGGCTGGGATGCGAAGACGAGAGCTGAACTCGGTGAGGCTGCATTGATCGGGATGGCGACCGAGCAACTCGTGAGGCTCTATGGAGAGAAGGCCCGTCGATATCGAGAGGTGTTCATCAAGGATTGGTCGACCGAGAGCTTCACTGCTGGTCCGAGGGATCAAGAACCGCAGAGGCACCATCCGCACTATGGATTAAACCCTGACTTAGGTGAGTCGTGGGCCGGGCGGTTGAAGTTCATTTCGAGCGAAAGCTCGTTTACGAATGGCGGTCTAATTGAAGGCGCGCTGGAAGCGGGGCTGGGTTATGCCAAAGAGATGATTGGCGCCGAGGCGTTTTCTGTAGACGGGGAGCGAGTGCCCCATACCGCGAGCATGGATTGGGATTGGTTGTAGAGGGATGCGGCGCTCACTGGGGTAGGGCTGGTTTATTGGGGTTTCTTCTTTCCGAGGCATCCGCCATTTTAAGTGTAAACCATTATCCAGACAATATATTACATATTTATTCGGTTCATATCTGTCCGGATAGAGGTAATCTTTGCCAAAATTCGAACTGCTGGCTTGTCCCGCCAAGAAGATTTCTTTGGAATATAACCAATTGTCGCATCCAATCAGCGACACGTTCCTACTTAGCGAGAACATGATCAAGCTCACCCCCATGATCGTGCCTCAAGTTTGAAACCATTTTTCCACCTGCCTGTCATCGGCCCCTGAGCCCCCTAGGTGGCTCTATCAATTTCCACATTTTAATTCGAAAAAACTGATGTCATCGACACTTCCCTTAATCCAGTCGTCTCAACCACCCAAGCAGGGACTCTATGATCCTGCCCGCGAACATGACTCATGCGGGGTAGGTTTTCTCGTGAACATGAAGGGGATTCCATCGCGCGACATCGTTCAAGGCGCCCTCGAAATCTGCACCAAGCTCGATCACCGCGGGGGCTGTGGCTGTGACATCAATACGGGCGACGGAGCCGGTATGCTCATGCAGATGCCGCACAAATTTTTTGCGACTATCGCGCCAGAATTGGGCATCTCGCTCCCCGCCCCGGGACACTACGCGGTCGGCATTGTCTTTCTCTCCCCCGATGAAGCTGCCGCTGCGATCGAGCAGCAGATCATGGAAGAAGCGATCCGCGAATTCGGCCAAACCTTGCTCGGTTGGCGCGATCTTCCCGTCGACAACCACGATCTCGGCCAAGCCTCGGCTGACAGTGAACCGAGGATGAGGCAGGTCTTCATCGGCCGCTCGGCTGACCTCGCAGACGAAGCCGCCTTTGAACGCGCGCTCTACCTGATTCGTCGGGTATCGACCTCGCGGCTCCGTTATCTTCAGGGCGAAGCACCTCACTATTTTTATATCCTCACCCTTTCGAGCCGGGTGATCGGCTACAAGGGTATGCTGACCACCAATCAACTGCTGCACTATTTCCCAGACTTTCATCACCCGGACATGGAGACCTCGATGGCCCTGGTGCATTCCCGTTTCAGCACCAACACGTTTCCCAGTTGGCCGCGCGCCCAACCCTTTCGTTACACCTGCCATAATGGCGAAATCAATACGGTGCTCGGAAATGAGAACTGGATGCGGTCGCGGCAGACCCAGTTTACCAGCGACCTTTTCGGCAAGGACCTCAAGAAACTCATTCCGGTGATTGCCGGTGGCGGCTCGGACTCCCAACACTTCGACAACTGTCTGGAGTTTCTCATGATGACGGGGCGTTCCCTGCCTCATACCATGATGATGATGATCCCCGAGCCGTGGGAAAAACATCAATCGATGTCACCGGCCAAAAAGGCCTTCTACGAATACCACGCCTGTATGATGGAACCTTGGGACGGCCCAGCATCGATCGCGTTTCTTGACGGCACCCAAATCGGCGCCGTGCTTGACCGCAACGGTCTGCGCCCCTCCCGCTACTACGTGACTAGTGATGATCTGGTGATCATGGCGTCCGAGGTCGGCGTCCTCCCCTCCATCGATCCCGCCAAGGTGATCAAGAAAGGTCGACTCGAACCGGGTCGTATGTTCTTGGTGGATACCCGAGAAGGCCGCATTGTAGGCGACGATGAATTGAAGGAAAAGATCGCGACCGAAGAGCCTTACGGCGAATGGCTGTCGCAAAATCTGATCAACGAAGACGAACTTCCTGAGCCCACCCACCCGGTGAAGATGCTCAATATCGAGAGGCTCAAACTGCGTCAAAAATCATTTGGTTACACGCTCGAAGACCTCCGACTTCTGATCAAACCCAGCGTCGAAACCGGCAGCCAGCCACTGGGTTCCATGGGGAACGACACCCCTCTGGCCGTCCTGTCGGATCGTCCGCAACCGCTCTACAATTACTTCAAGCAGCTCTTCGCTCAGGTGACGAATCCCGCCATCGATCCGATTCGGGAGGAGTTGATCACCGCCACCACGACTTTCCTGGGTTCCGAGGCAGATCTAATCAATCCCGGCCCTGAAAACTGCCGCATGATCAAGTTGGAGAATCCGATCATCGACAATGATAAGCTCGCCCGCATTCGCGACTTTCGGGCGCCGGGATTCAAATCAGCCACCCTCCCTATCTTGTTCGATCCCACTACGGACTACGAAGGGCTGAGCTCCAGGCACCGAGCGATCGACGAACCTCTGTCCGCGCGAAAAGGCAAGGGGTTGGACGAATCGCTCGAGCTTCTTTTTGCCATGGCGGACGACGCCATCAGGGATGACGTCAATCTCATCATCCTCTCTGATCGGGGAGTGGCCCCTAATCGCGCGGGTATTCCGGCCCTGCTGGCCGTGTCTGGCTTGCATCATCACCTGATCCGGGCAGGCGTTCGCAGTAAGGTTTCGTTGATCCTCGAATCGGGTGAACCCCGTGAGGTGCAACACTTCGCCCTTCTCCTCGGCTACGGCTGCGACGCGATCAATCCCTTCCTCGCTCTCGAGTGTGTTGAACATCTGATCGTGGATGGCGAAATCGATTTGGATCCGGCCACCGCTCGGGCCAACTTCATCAAGGCCAACATCAAAGGTGTTACTAAAACAATGGCCAAGATGGGCATATCGACCGTGGCCAGTTACCGCGGCGCCCAAATCTTCGAGGCGATCGGATTAGATGAGGCGGTCATCGACCACTATTTCACCAATACTCCCTCTCGAGTAGGTGGGATTGGCCTGGGGACGATCTCCCACGAGGTCTACCGACGTCACCAGGACGCCTTTGGCGAACGGCAAGATGCCCAGGATAACCCTTTGGACTCCGGTGGAGTGTATCAATGGCGGTCCGGCGGCGAAAAGCATCTGTTCAGTCCCCTCGCGATCCATCAACTGCAGCGAGCGACTTGGTCGAGCGACTACGACCTCTTCAAGGTATACTCCAAAACGATCAACGATCAGACCCGCGATATGTTCACCCTGCGCGGTCTCATGGAATTCAAGTTCGACCCGGCGAAATCAATCCCGCTCGAAGAGGTCGAACCAGTGACCGCCATCGTGAAACGCTTTAAGACCGGCGCGATGTCCTACGGTTCGATCAGTAAAGAGGCCCACGAGGCGCTTGCGATCGCCATGAATCGGCTCGGCGGCAAGTCGAACACTGGCGAAGGTGGTGAAGATGCCGACCGCTTCACGCGTGATGCCAACGGCGATCTCCGCCGCTCCGCCATCAAGCAGGTCGCGTCAGGTCGCTTTGGCGTCACCAGTCACTATCTCGTTAACGCGGACGAACTTCAAATCAAGATCGTGCAGGGCGCAAAACCAGGCGAAGGCGGCGAATTGCCCGGGCACAAGGTGCTGCCCGCCATCGCCAAAACCCGCGGCACCACCCCTGGCGTTGGTTTGATCTCACCGCCACCGCATCACGATATCTACTCCATCGAGGATCTCCAGCAACTCATCCACGATCTGAAAAACGCCAACGTTCATGCGCGGATCAACGTGAAGTTGGTCTCGGAAGTGGGCGTGGGCACGATCGCCGCCGGCGTGGCAAAAGCCAAGGCGGACGTCATCCTGATCGCGGGTTATGATGGCGGCACCGGCGCTTCGCCCCGATCCAGTATTCAACATGCGGGCGCCCCGTGGGAACTCGGCATCGCTGAGACCAACCAAACCCTCTTGCTCAATGACCTTCGCAGCCGGGTCGTGCTCGAAGTCGATGGCCAATTAAAAACTGGTCGCGATGTCGCGATTGCCTGTTTGCTGGGTGGGGAAGAATTCGGTTTCGCCACCGCCCCGCTGGTCACCCTCGGTTGTCTCATGATGCGGGCTTGCCACAAAAATACGTGCCCTGTCGGGATCGCCACCCAGGATCCACGCCTGCGTGAAAAATTCAACGGCGCTCCCGATGCCGTGGTGAACTTCATGACCTACATCGCCGAAGAGGTTCGCGAGATCATGGCGCAGCTCGGTTATCGCACCGTCAACGAAATGGTGGGCAAAGTAAAACATCTCGAGATGCGCGATGCCATCGACCACTGGAAAGCCAAAGGCGTCGACTACTCTAAAATTCTCTACCGCCCCGACACCGGCCCAAATGTCGGCACCTACTGTTCCCAGACTCAGGATCACCGCTTGGAACTGGCGCTCGACAACACCCATTTGCTCGACGTCTGCCGACCCGCCATCGAGACAGGCGAAAAGGTCACCGGGGAATTCCCTATTACTAACACCGACCGCGTGGTGGGCACCATCGTCGGATCGGAGATCTCCCGCCGGCATGGTGGTGAGGGGCTGCCCGCGGACACCATTCAATTGAAATTCAATGGCTCGGCCGGTCAAAGTCTGGGCGCGTTCTGTCCACGAGGCATGACTCTGACAGTGGAAGGCGATACCAACGACTACTGCGGCAAGGGCCTCTCGGGCGGAATCATCGTGGTTTATCCACCCAAGACATCTCCATTTGTCGCCTGCGAAAATATCATCACTGGCAACACCGGTTTCTACGGCGCCACCGGCGGAGAGGCCTTTCTGGCCGGCATGGCGGGCGAACGTTTCTGTGTGCGCAACAGTGGGGCAAAAGCCGTCATCGAAGGGGTAGGCGACCACGGCTGTGAATACATGACCGGGGGCGAAGTCATCTGCATCGGATCCACCGGGCGCAACTTTGGAGCCGGCATGTCTGGCGGCACCGCCTACGTCCTTGATGAAGTAGGCGACTTCGTCAGTAAACGGCTCAACCCCGCCATGGTTCGAGTCTACCAACTCATCGAGTGTGAAGATGAAGAGATTGCCGCCGTCCGCGCCCGTCTCGAACGCCATGTCGAGTTAACCGGCAGTGTCAGAGGAACCACGATTCTTCACGATTGGAACGACTGGCTTCCTCGCTTCATCAAAGTGCTCCCGACCGATTACGAACGTGTCCTCAACGCCATCTCCCGCGCCGAAAGCAAGGGACTGAAAGGCGATGAAGCCATCCAAGCTGCCTTCGAAGAAAACGTGAAGGCCGGACACTGATCCCGCGCCCGTCTCTAACCGCCATTTTTCAACTCCCAACTTCTGACCACTATGGGCAAACCCACCGGATTTCTCGAATATCAACGCCAACCAATCCCCAATCGTCCCCCCCTCGAGCGGGTCAAAGATTGGAAGGAAGTGCATGCCGATCGGAATGACGACGACGTATCCACTCAAGCAGCACGCTGCATGGACTGCGGCACCCCATATTGTCACACGGGGATAAACATCAGCGGCATGGCCAGCGGCTGTCCCGTCAACAACTTGATTCCGGAGTGGAACGATTTGGTTTACCACGGCCGCTGGGAGGAAGCGCTGGAGCGCCTGCGCAAGACAAACAACTTCCCCGAATTTACTGGGCGCGTCTGCCCGGCCCCTTGCGAAGGATCATGTGTCCTCGGGGTCATCGAACCTGCCGTCACCATCAAAAACATCGAGTGTTCTATCATTGATCGAGGTTGGGAAGAAGGTTGGCTCCCTCCTCAGCCTCCTGAGCAACGAACCGGTAAAAAAGTGGCGGTGATCGGCTCCGGCCCCGCGGGTCTCTCCTGCGCCGACCAGCTCAACCAGGCCGGGCATGACGTCACCGTCTATGAACGGGAAGACCGGATCGGCGGGCTGCTCATGTATGGAATCCCCAACATGAAATTGGACAAGCGCGAGGTCGTCGAACGTCGCGTTAACCTCATGCGCGATGAAGGCATCACGTTCGTCACCAATGCCCATATCGGAGTTTCGCACGACATCGCGGACATCCGCCAGAAATCCGATGCCGTCGTGCTCTGTTGTGGTGCGACCAATCCACGCAATCTTCCCATCGAAGGGCGCGATCTCACCGGCGTTCACTTCGCCATGGAATTTCTCACGACCAACACCCGGTCCTTGCTCGATCACGACTTCGATGACACCAGACCGGCGATCGACGCCAAAGGGAAACACGTGGTCGTCATCGGCGGTGGCGACACCGGCACCGACTGTGTGGGCACATCGTTGCGCCACGGTTGCGCCAGCGTCGTGCAACTCGAGATCATGGCGCAGCCCCCCGGGGAACGCGCGCCCAACAATCCGTGGCCGGAATGGCCCCGCACTCTCAAGGTCGATTATGGTCAGGAAGAAGCCCAAGAGATTCAAGGCGATGATCCTCGTGAATACCTGGTCACCACCAAGCGTATGATCGGAGATGCCAGCGGCTCCGTCTGCGAACTTGAACTCAGCAACGTTGAATGGAAGCACCACGAAGTCACCATACGGATGGGCCCTCAAGACGTCGCCGGATCCCAACGCACGATCAAAGCCGATCTCGTGCTTCTCGCCATGGGTTTTCTCGGCCCTGAACAGACTCTGGTCGAAAAACTCGGGCTAAAAACAGACGGCCGCTCCAATGTGGACGCCCCTTTCGAAAAATACACCACCAGTGTGGAAGGGGTCTTCGCCGCCGGTGATATGCGGCGTGGTCAGAGCCTCGTGGTCTGGGCCATCAATGAAGGTCGTGGCGCCGCCCGCGAGTGTGATCGTTTCCTCATGAACCGGACCACGCTCCCCTAGAGAGCGATCAGAAATAATCAGGCGACCAAACCTAATTACCTACCAGATAACGGGTTTGGCCTGAACTCATAGCCCAGTGATGTTTCTCATTCTCAATCTCTTCTGCGCGGTGTCCTTTATTGGATACGGCGCGAGCTGTTTGACGACCGCACACATGGTCCGGGAGTTCGAACGATACGGACTTCCCCAATATCGAAAACTGACCGGAATACTGCAATTCTTGGCAGCGGCTGGTCTGCTCGTCGGCTTCTGGTTTCCGCTGATCGGGGCCGTCGCAGCGGGAGGCTTGGCCCTGCAAATGCTGGTGGGGTTCGGCGTCAGACTAAAAATTCGGGATCCCTTCCTGCTCTGTATTCCAGCCTTTGCCTACCTGTTGATCAGCGCCTGGCTCTGCGTCCAGTTTTTCAGGTAAAGATCAGGACAAGTGAGAGCGCCAGCACGATGGTGGCGGGCAAAGACTTCTTCGGCGAATCCTTCACTTTCAAGTGCATGACGAAGGCACCGGCCATGAGGCCAGCTATGACCATCGCGGCGGGTTTCACCAGTTCTGGGACGAATATTCCCACCAGCAACGCGAGCGCGGCTCCCACCTTGAGGATCCCCACGATAAAAAACATCCAGACCGGCAACCCGTAGGCGGTAAATTCTTCCTTCAAGCTGGAGGAAGCGCCACCGCGATAGGCCGTCTTCTTGCTCGATCGCAAAACCCAGACATTAAGAATGCCTAGGCCGATGAGCAACTGGCAGCCGATGTGAAAGATTGTGATGACTTCCATTCGTATTTAAACACGTCAATCCCGAGTCGGCTGTCAAGATGACTCGAAGGGCTGGCCCTCGGTGCCGACTCTTTCGCCTTGGCATGGGGTCGGTCTGAAATAACAGGGTTTGAAGCATCAGAAAAGGAATCAGGCCGCACTAATCTGTTCATTCCCTCCTGTCAGTTTGGTTCTCTGAAGATTGTGGGTCAGTCATTGATTCCTCGGTTGGGGAGGGCGTTTTGAATTTGATGACACTCTACCCAAAATTCGGGCGCGATTAGGGAAAGCAGGAAGCTGATCAGGCGGCGGGCAGACCGGGAAAATCGATGCCTAGCCAGCCGATAGCACTTCTCGCGCCAAGATCTTCATGCATCGCGCAGTGATTCAGTAAAAATTAAATATGCTTTAACACCCACAACTCCACTAGCTCATCATCACGCCAGCTTTGATCCCTACGGGTCTGATTCGAAGCCGCGTTAACTTTTGATTTTAAAAGACACTCTTTTTGAAAGCGGCCACCATTCTCGATTTCCTCTTCAATCGGATTAGTTTTTGTGAGGTGAGTCACCTGCGCTAAGTTTGAAAATAACAGCACAAGCTCCCCCCCGGGGGTTAAATGCTTAAACGCTTCCGCAAAAAACCGGGGGAATAAGCCTTCATCATAATACATGGCTTTATCAATGCCTTCATGGTCATTGGCTAGGGGTAACCAGGGAGGATTAAAAACGATTAAGTCGGTTTGAAGATCACAATTGGCAAATAGGTCGCCAAAAAACAGATCAACCTGCGAGGTGATGTTTTTCTTCCTGAGTGCATCCTCCATGCCATATACGGCATTGGGGTTTGAATCGGTTGCGTCGACCTTTTCAAAGCCATGATTAAGCAACTGATAGGTGATCACTCCGCTCCCCACTCCGACATCGATGGCAGAGGCTTTACTTCCTTCATATGTTTTGAGCCATTGATCGAAAAGCTGTAAATGTTCAAAACGAGTGGGAAAATAGGTCCCATAAAACGGAAATACTTTATCCCTTAAAACGGGGATCGAAACCCCGTTTAGAAACCATTGCCAGGCGCTGTTTAAGCCTTGGATTTGAGTAAAGGAGATTAGGAATTCATCAACCTCAGGATATAGTATTTTGAGCCAACCAATTTCGGGTGCTTTTCTGACCATCAGCCTGTGGTCTTTTACCCGCAGTAAAAGCCGATTTGAGAGATCCCGAAATACCGCTCTATTTGCTCTCTGCCCTTGATAGGATTTATCGGAATGACGATGCCTTACATCCTTCTTAAGTTCATTCAGAACAAGAAGCCCGCTGCTGTAAAAATCCCGGATCAAAACATAATTACCCGCCACGAGATCATCAATGGCAGTTTGAGGATCCATTCTTTTGGTGAATGGAATCACTTCAATTTCAGAGACGATTGGCTCTGGTCGATTTAATATCATATTTTGGTCCATCTAGATCATCCCTTGGCTCGAATAAAAATTGAATTCAGTCGTGATTAGGATCACGGACTACAAACAGAAAAGGAGTCGGCCCGCAAGATGACGGTTAATTCTTTGAGGCCACATTGGCTCTCTGAGGATCGTAGGCTAATCCCTGTTTCCTCCGACGGTAAGGGCTGTTTTGGTCGCTGAGGGTTACACATTTGCCGCCCGCTAAAATCGTCGCTTTCTGCTGGCTGGGCACATGTGAAGTGAGGGCACTAAAAAGGCGGGATCCGAAGATCCCGCCCAGTGTAAATGATGAGAGATCAGAATCAGGAAGGCTCGTTGATCACGGGATTGGTGAGCGTGCCGATATTTTCGATTTCGATGCACACGCTATCGCCAGCCTTGAGCCAGAGGGGATTGGGTTTGACCGCCATGCCGACGCCTTGAGGGGTGCCAGTCAGGATGACAGTGCCGGGGACGAGGGTGGTGCTGCCGCTGAGGTATTCGATGATCGCAGGGATATCGAAGATCATGTCGCTGGTGGTCCAATCCTGCACGCGTTCGCCGTTGAGGATCGTGGCAATCTTGAGGGCATTCGGATTAGGGATGTCTTCAGGAGTGACGAGGCAGGGACCGAGAGGCGCAAAGGTATCGAAGAACTTGCCACGGCACCATTGGCCGCCGCCGAGTTTGATCTGGTGATCGCGGGCGGAAACATCATTGGCACAGGTGTAGCCGAGCACGTAGTCGAGCGCATTTTCACGGCTGACGTTTTTGCAGGGTTTGCCGATCACGACCGCGAGTTCGCATTCGTAGTCCACTTCGTGGCTGGCGAGATGTGTAGGGATCTCGATGGGATCATCAGGATTCTGCGTGGTATTGATGCCCTTGACGAAAAGGATGGGACGCTCGGGAACTTTGGCTCCGGATTCGGCGGCGTGTTTGGCGTAGTTCAGGCCGATGCAGAGGATTTGCGCAGGCTCGATTGGGGCGAGCAGCTTGCCGGGTTCAACGACGTTCTCGGTGACCTGATGGACGCCGTAAATATCGCCGGTGATTTCGAGTGCGGAACCATCGGATTGGAGTGCGGCATAGGCCGGACCTTGAACAGTGAGGTGACGTATGATTTTCATGAAGCTCCCTTAGCTAGTCGTTTCTGTCTTGGGGGGGCAAGTCCCCGCCGTTTCTTTTTTCGAGCCAGGCTCGGGGCGGGTGACCGAAGCGGGCGCGGAATAGTCGGTAGAAATGCGACAGGTCGCCGTAACCGCTCGAAAAGGCGGCTCCGATGATCGAGTGGTGATGCTCTTCGAGTAACGTCGCGGCGTGGGTTAAGCGAAGTTCGGTGAGGTGTTCGAGAAAGGTGCGGCCGAGTTGAGCGCGGAACAGTTTGCTGAAATGCCGACGCGACATCCCCGCGCGAGCACAGGCCCGTTCCAGGCTCCAGGGTTCGTAAAACGTTTCCGCAACCTCACGTGCGACGTTGGAGACGCGATGGGTGGCCGCATCATCCGGCGGGTCGATGGGCAGGCGCGCGAGCGCGACGAGGATGTTTTCGGAAGCGGCTCGCAGAGCAACTTCTCGTCCGGGTTGGCCACCTGTTTGCTCCACGATTCCGGCTCGCCAGAGCGCTTCGAATCGTGAGCCCCACGATCCTCCGGGGCGGATGCCGGCCGGGCTCGATCCGGTGAGGCGCGACCACAATTTTTCCAGCTCCTGATCGCGCGCCAGAAAATCGCGGGTGAAGCAGAGCAGGAGCAGGGTAGGCGGTTCCGAATCGGTGAGTTGGTGGCGCACCCCGGCGTTCACGCACAGCGCGGAACCAGCAGTCGCGCGGAGCGGTTTATTCTGATCGGTTTCTGAAAACACGACGTCACCCTGCAGCACATAGATGATCTTGTGGAAAGAATCGGCCCTTTTTGCCATCCGAAATCGTGGCCCGTGGATGCTCTCCGCGAAAGCGATCCCTGACGAGGGAAGGGTGACGGCAATGGGTCGTGAAACAGGATTATTCATTAGGCGAGTGCCCGATCTGCCATAATTACCAAGCCCAAAGCGCCAAGACGTTCAACCCTTGTTTTGCTATTCTGTTTAGCCCGTTTACCCAACTCCTCTTATTTCCCTTTATTAACACCGCCTGCGTCTGCTGCCATTCGTGCTTAATTCGAAGCAATGAGTCACCTTCCCACCTACTTTGCCTATGACCCTCCTAGCAGATAAACTCGAGCGCTCGCAGAATTTTCTCATCGGGGCGGAATTGGTTTCCACCCGCGGGACGGTGGCAGAACCGCGCGCAGAGAAGACCGTCGCATTTGCTCATGAGCTCGCGGCCTCTTCCCAAATCGATTGGGTGTCGATTACTGATAATGCCGGTGGCAATCCCATGTTGGCCGCGGAGGCTTTAGCAGCTCCGTTTCGTGATTCTAAATGCGAGGTGATCATTCACCTGTCCTGTAAGGATTTTAATCGTAATGGCCTCGAGAGCCAGGCGTGGCATCTGGCGAGTGAAGGCCTCAACAACATCCTGGTGCTGACGGGAGACTATTCCGGAACAGGAGTGAGTGGCGGAGGTAAACCCGTTTTCGACATCGATTCGATCGGCTTGTTAGGGCTGCTCGATAAGATGAATGGCGGTCTCGATGTTACCCGGCCGAATGCGAAAAAGCCCGCGCATCTCGCCCCTACGGAGTTTTATCCAGGCGCAGTCGTGACTAATTTCAAACTGCATGAAAACGAAGTCATCCCTCAGCTCCTGAAGATGGAGAAGAAGCTCGAAGCGGGGGCTAAGTTTCTCATTAACCAGATCGGTTACGATTCGCGCAAGATTCACGAGTTACTCGTCTGGATGAAGCGTCGCGGTCACGGCGACGTGCCGTTGATTGGCAATGTCTACGTGCTCAGTCCGGGTGTGGCGAAGGTATTTAATGCGCAAAAGATTCCCGGTGTGGTGGTCTCAGAAGAACTCACGGTGATCTGCGAACAGCAACGCGCTAGTGCCGACAAAGGAAAAGAGTTTTTCCTCGAACTCGCGGCCAAGCAGGTCGCGATCTATCGCGGATTGGGCTATCGTGGAGCTTACCTCGGTGGGGTTCACACGATCGCGGATATCGAGCGCGTGCTGGAAATCGAAAAGAGCTTCGGCCCAGAAGATTGGAAACAGTTTGCCCGCGAGATTCGTTACTCCCGTCCCGGCGAGTTCTTTGTCTTTGATGAAGATAAGGAGACCGGGCTGGCCAATCCGGAAAAGCTGCATCCTGACTACGAAGGTTCGCTGCAGACGCGCCCCAAGACGCGCAATGTGAACCTCTCGTATCGCTTTTCTAAATTCACCCACGACCTGATGTTCACGCCCGGCAAAGGATTGTGGAAACTGGGCGCCAAGCTCTGCGGCAGTGCGAAGGATACGATGCAGGGACCTCCGGGCATGCACGCCTTGGAGCATGCCGGTAAAAGCATGATGTTTGGCTGCAAGGATTGCGGTGATTGTTCGCTGCCTGATATTGCTTTTCTGTGTCCCGAATCGGCCTGCGCCAAGAACCAGCGCAACGGTCCCTGTGGCGGCACTCGTGATGGTAAATGCGAGGTCGACGATTTCGAGTGCATCTGGTCGCGCGCTTACGACCGCCTCAAATACGAGGGCCGCGAGCAAGACCTACTGGCTCACGCACCTGTCGTGCAGGATCAAAATTTACGCGGCACCTCCAGCTGGGCTAACACATGGCTGGGCCGCGATCATCTTACGAAGAAACCGGCACCCCCATCTCGCAAGACCCCGCCGAAAACTTAACCGAGGAAGGGCAGGACCGCTGGGCCCGCCGTGCAAACGGACGGCACAGCGGTCCGTCCCTACCTTTCCAATCGACCCAAGTATTTAACACATCCGTCCTTAACAAATAGCCAATAACCGATAACCGATAACAAATTACATTATGAGCACCGAAAAACCACAGACCCTCGAAGCTAAGCTTCAACAATACTCCAGCCCCGTCGAAATGCTGCGCAACGCCCCCGTCGGCGGCTACCAGTTCCCCGATAAGCCTGAATTCAGCAACTGGCGTGATGAACAGACCGCTTGGACAAAGAGCGTCGTCTTCTTCGACCAATCCTTCCATATGAAGGACGTCTACTGTGAAGGCCCGGACGTGATGCGTCTGCTGTCTGATCTGGCAGTGAACACGTTGAAAAACTTCGGCCCCAACAAGGCCAAGCAGATCGTGACCTGTAACTACGACGGTTACGTCATCGGTGATGCGATCCTCTTCGGTCATGGCGAAAACAAGATCAGTGTGGTGGGTCGTCCCTCCGTCCAAAACTGGCTCGATTTCCATGCCAGCACTGGTGACTACGATGTGACGGTCACACGTGACGAGCGCACGGTCAGCAATGAGCGTGGCCGCATGATCTATCGTTTCCAGATTCAGGGCCCCAATGCCATCGACCTCATCAAGAGCGTTCACGAAGGCGAATTCCCGGAGATCAAGTTCTTCAACCTCGGCGATCTCCAGATCGCAGGCTGCAAGGTCCGCGCTCTCAATCACAACATGTCCCGCATGGGTGGACTCGAGTTACACGGTCCAGCCGCAGAAGGTGAAAAGGTTCGCAACGCGATTCTCGCGGCCGGTGCGAAATTCGGCTTGGTGCAGGGCGGTAGCCGATCCTACTCGACCGTCTCGCCAGAGAGCGGATGGATTCCTTCTCCAATGCCTGCCATTTGGGGCGATAAGATGAAGGCCTATCGTGAATGGCTGCCAGCCAATGGTTTCGAGGCCAACGCTTCTCTTGGAGGTAGTTTCACTTCAGACAACATCGAAGACTACTACCAGACTCCATGGGATCTCGGTTACGGTCGCCACGTGAAGTTCGACCACGAATTCATCGGCCGCGAGGCACTCGAAAAACTCGCCGACCAGCCCCATCGCCGCAAGGTCTGGCTGCGTTGGAACAACGATGACGTGATGAGGATCTACGCCAGCGAGCTGACGGACGGCGAGCCCTTCAAGCACTTGCAAATGCCCAACGCGTTTTACTCGATCCTGCCATTCGACACGATCCTCCAAGACGGCAAGATGGCTGGCCTCGCGACCTACACCGTTTACACGACCAACGTGCGCGGCTGGTTCTCTCTCGCAATGGTCGATGACCATGTGGCCGATGGTTCCGAAGTGAAAGTGGTTTGGGGTGAAGAAAAGGGTAGCCCTCGTCGTCCTTGTGTTGAGAGTCATATCCAAACTGAGGTTCGCGCCACAGTTTCCTACAAACGCTTGAATGAAGACTCCTGAACAGTCCCGCCTGAGGCTCATTGCCTCCTGTCCCGAACGCGTCGGAATCGTGGCCCGCGTGGCCACGTTTCTGGCCGAGCGGGGTGTCTCCATCACGGAGGCCAACCAGTATCAAGATGCGGTCACACAGACCTTCTTCATGCGTTCAGAATTCGGGATCGACGGCGGTGCTGAAGTTCTACCACGACTAGAAGAAGAGTTTAAACCCATCGCGGATGAACTGCAGATGGACTGGCGTTTGGTCGATGCGAATCGTCGGCCCCGCGTGGTGATGTTGGTGAGTAAGTTTGATCACTGCCTAGCTTACATGCTGCACCGCCGTAAGGTCGGCGATCTGAACCTCGACGTGCCTTGTGTGATTTCCAATCACGAGGATCTGCGCTCCTTGGTCGAATGGTATGGGATTCCCTACCATTACGTTCCGGTTCCCAAAGATCCTGACGGCAAACAAGCGGCCTTGAATAAGACAGCGGAACTCATTGATCAAGCGTCGCCCGATACGATTGTGTTGGCGCGCTACATGCAGATTTTTCCGCCTTGGTTGTGTGAACGCTATCTGCATCGCGTGATCAATATTCACCATAGTTTTCTGCCGTCATTTGTCGGGGCTAGGCCCTACCATCAGGCGGAAGAGCGCGGCGTGAAACTCATCGGCGCGACCTGTCACTACGTGACCTCAGAGCTCGATGGGGGGCCGATCATCGAACAGGATGTCGCCCGAATCGGACACAGCGATACGATCAAGGACATGATACGTTTGGGTAAGGATGTGGAAAACGCCGTGTTGTCTCGTGGACTGCGCTACCATCTCGAAGATCGTGTTCTGGTGAACAATAACAAAACGATTCTGTTCTCGAAATAGAACCCAACATCGCTGCTGGTTGGCGATGGGTGCTACTCTCCGATGGCGCGATGTGTGAAAACGCATCGCGCCATTTTTTTGTCACAATCGCGGACCAGACTGAGGCGTCCTCGACTTGGAGGATTATTTTGCCATAAAAGCGAAGTTCAACTTTGCCGTCTCGAGAACCCCAACCATTGATCGATCTTACCCTATGGGTCGATCTTACCCTATGAAATCTGTCCCCTCTGATATAGAAATTGCCCAACAATCCGCGATGCTGCCGATTAATCAGATCGCGACCCGGCTCAAAATACCGGATGACGACTTGGAGCATTACGGGAAATATAAGGCAAAGATCGGTTTAGATTTCTGCCAGAAGCAGGCAGCCAATCCTCCCGGAAAGTTAATCCTCGTCACTGCGATCACTCCCACGCCTGCGGGTGAAGGGAAGACGACGACGACCGTCGGTTTGGGAGATGGGATGAATCGAATCGGTAAGAACGCGGTCATCTGTCTGCGCGAACCTTCCCTGGGGCCGAGCTTCGGAATGAAGGGTGGCGCCGCCGGTGGTGGTTATGCGCAGGTCGTGCCGATGGAGGATATCAACCTCCACTTCACCGGAGATTTTCACGCGATCACTTCCGCGCACAATCTGCTCTCGGCGATGTTAGACAATCACATCAAGTATGGGAATGCCCTTGGTTTGGATCCTAACCGCGTCATCTGGCGGCGGGTGTTGGACATCAATGATCGCGCCTTGCGTGAGATTGTCGTGGGACTGGGCGGAGTCGCTAATGGGGCGTGTCGCGAATCAGGATTCGATATCACGGCGGCTTCCGAAGTCATGGCGATCTTCTGCTTGTCGTGCACGCTGTCAGAATTGAAAGAACGTCTAGGTCGCATTATTATCGGACACACTTTTGATCGGAAGCCGGTCACCGCTGCGGATCTCAAGGCCCACGGCGCGATGACGGTGCTGCTGCGCGATGCACTCAAGCCGAACTTGGTGCAGACCTTGGAGAACAATCCCGCATTTGTTCATGGTGGCCCCTTCGCGAATATCGCCCACGGCTGCAACAGCGTGCAGGCGACCAAGCTCGCGATGGGGCTCGTGGAGTATACGATCACGGAAGCGGGGTTCGGGGCCGATCTCGGTGCGCAGAAATTTCTCGATATTAAATGCCGTCAAGCAGGAGTGAAACCCGACGCCGTGGTGCTGGTGGCGACGATCCGTGCTTTGAAAATGCATGGTGGGGTAGCTCTCAAAGAGTTGAGTTCACCGAACACCGGAGCGGTAGAGCGCGGTATGGTTAATCTGGAAAAGCATCTGGAAAACATCTCGGGTTATGGCTTACCCGCCGTAGTCGCGGTTAATCGTTTCACGGCAGATACCGATGAGGAAATGGCGGTCGTGGTGAAGCATTGTGCGGCGCTCGGTGTGAAAGCAGTCGCGGCCACACATTGGACCCATGGTGGCGCGGGCACGGAAGACCTCGCACGTGCCGTGGTCGACGTTGCCGATTCGGGCACTGCCGACTTCAAGCTGCTCTATCCCGACGATATGCCGCTGTTGGAAAAGGTAAGAACGGTCGCGCAGAAGATTTACGGTGCGGATGATATTACCGCTAGTGCGGGAGTGCGGGCTAAATTCAAACAGTTCGAAAAGGCGGGCTTTGGGCATCTGCCGGTTTGTCTCGCCAAGACACAGTATTCTTTCTCCACCGACCCGGCCCTTCGTGGACGGCCGACGGGGTTTGAAGTCGAAATTCGCGATGCGAAAGTTTCCGCCGGTGCTGGATTCGTCGTCGTGCTGACCGGTGAGATCATGACGATGCTCGGTCTGCCTAAGGTGCCCGCCGCCGAGTCTATCGATATAGATGACTCCGGTCAGATCATCGGTTTGTTCTAAGGCATAAGGCTGATGACTCGGTGTCATCGTATCGTTTGTCATTGCGAGACGACAAACCAAGCTGTTCCGGCTCGCATGGAGAGGTCAATGAACTGGGGATGCCTCTGCTGTCATGGCGAGAAGCGTAGCGCCGTGGCCATCCACGCATTATATATCGGCTACACTTGCCTGTTCGTGGATTTCCGCGCCCTCCCTAGCAGGGCTCGCAATGACAAACCATCGGAGTTTATTGCGAGGTATTCAAGGCGCGGATGACGCGCTAATCTATCTGGGTGGATCGCCACATCCGTCCCCAGGGCGGGACGGACTCGCGATGACAAAGCACTTTATAGCCAACATGACTTTGGCGGGCTTTGACTTTGCAGATCGCCTCAGTATGCACAGATACGCGCTATGTCTGACTTTCTCGCTGCTCTGAAATCACAGTCGCTCCTCGTCGATGGAGCGATGGGTTCCTATTTGTTCAAACTGACGGGTCGCCTTTCGGAGACCAACCACGTTTACGAGGCGTTTAACAGCGAGCAACCGGAGTTGATCCGCAAGGTCCACACCGCCTACCTCGAAGCGGGCGCGCGCTGTTTGAAAACCAATACCTTTGGTGCGAATGCGCAGCAGTTGCGGGCGTTTGGTTTAGAGCAACAGGTCGCCGACCTTAACCGACATGGCGTGCGCTTGGCGCGCGAGGCGATCAGCGCCTTTGAGAAACAGCATCCGGATACGGGTCCCTTTTTCGTATTGGCCTCTGTGGGGCCGACCAGCGAACCGTTGACCACGGCATTTGCGGTCGCGGAATGTTATCACCAGCAACTGGACGCGCTGGCGGAAGCCGGAGCGGATGCGCTTTTGCTGGAGACGTTTGTTTCGTTGCCGCAGTTGGAGTTGTTGATTGCCTTGATTAAGACGCGACCGGGAATGCCACCAGTGATCGCGGAAGTGTCGATCCGAGGCATGGCGGACGATCCGGATCCTGTTGATTTTATAAACCGGATGGCGGCCTTGGGGGTGGCGGTAGCGGGCGTGAATTGCTGTGCGCCCTGGGATGCAAGCGCGTTTGTCGAAGCCGTTCAGGATGCCGAAGTCGTTCGCGAGGGAACGTTGCAGTTGGTGGTGATGCCCAATGCAGGTGGGTTTCAACGCGTTGGCAGTCGCTTCATGACGACGGTGAATCCCGAGGCGGCAGGGAAGCTTGCACGGAGTTTTTCCGATTGCGGGGTTCGTCTGTTGGGCGGGTGTTGCGAGATGCATCCGCCGCATATCGAGGAGATGAATAATTATCTCCAATCGCGAGCGGCAGAAACTCGCGCTGCGGCAGTGGCCGTGGTCTCACCTTTTTCTCCAGCCGGTGATGATGAGAAGAGGGCGAATGGGCCGTTTTCACGTAAGCTTAAATCGGGCGAATTTGTCGTATCCTTGGAGGCCGTGCCGCCTCGTGGGACGAACGACAAGATCACTCAACGTAAGATTGATCTAATCGCCAAGCTGGCGGAGAGCGGCCTGGTGGATGCGGTTGATATCACGGATGGCTCGCGGGGAATTCCGCTGTTTCCGCCGGGCGATTTCATTCACCTCGTGCGCGAACGTCTCGGTTGGACTACGACGACGGGAGATCAATTGGAACTCATCCCGCATTTCACGGGGCGCGACCTAAACGTGATGGGCATTCAAGGTCGGCTGGCCGGCTACCACGCTAACCGAATTCACAATGTGCTTTTTGTGACCGGTGATCCGCCGAAGATGTCGCCGAGCTATCCGCGATCCACGGCGGTGTTTGATTTGGATTCTGTGGCCATGATCCGGCTGACGCATTCGTGTCTGAATGCCGGAGTGGATTTCGGCGGTGTGAAACTCGGTCAACATGAAGACCCGCGCACGCATTTCACGATGGGGAGTGGAGTCGAATTGGAGGCGCAGGATATGACGCGCGAGCTGGCTCGTTTGCAGCTAAAGATTGATCACGGGGTGGACTACATCATGACGCAGCCGGCGTTCGGTCCCGAGCCGTTGATGTCGTTGGAGAAGTTTCGCGATCAGACCGCATGCATCATCGGCGTGATGGTGCTTTCTAACTACGAGCACGCTCAACGGATGGCGAATGTGCCCGGAGTGGTGATACCTGATTCGCTCCTGCAGCGCTTCGCCGCTTACCCGCAAGTTACCGATCAGGCTAAGCTGGGTCTGGAGTTTGCGGCCGAGCAGATTCGCGGATTGGTGAACGAAGGTTGGGCTGGGGTTTATTTGATGGGCACTGCGGCAGGCGACGGCGTGTTCGACGTGCTGCGTTCCGGGTTAGGGAAGTAAGGCCCAAGGAGCATCAGCAGGGATTCAATGCCAGTTGGATTAAGGCTGCACTCGAATATGAGCCACAGCGTGAGGGGCTTACATTTGACGAGTTTGATCCTGCGACTCTACTCAGGATTAAGCGATATTGGCTCTGCCTCGTTTGCATGCCGGGCTGTCCTTTCGTTTTGCGCTGGAAGTATATGAGACGTTTACAACTTCCTCTGTCACAAGACTACTTTGGTCTGCCGGTTTTCATTCCAGGTCTCTTTATTTTTCTAAAATCCAAGCTGCATGATCGACGTCGCATCAAACAGCAGCGCCATTCTGAAAACGCGGCTCGGTAACTGCTGCGGTTGGCCCAGCCGGTCTTCGACCCTAATTGGGCGATCAACTCTCAGCCTATTTCTCGACCTTGTAGTTCAGGTTGAGCTCGTCGGCGGCAACACCACGAATACCTCGTTGTGGCGGGGTGTTTCCGTGAGAGTGATTTCGAGATCGTTGCTTTGGGCTAATCCGCTTTCGGCGAATTTTGTGAAGAGCGCACGGATGAAATTCTTCTTGGTTTCTAACGTGCGGCCTTCGAATAAACTGACTTCGATGATCGTGTAGTTCTCCGAACGATCAGCGGGATGAATGAAGTTTTCGGCCTACAAAGGCATGAAACGGTGAAACCGTTTTCTCTTTAGGAAGCCCTAGCTTAGCTATCGCGAACGCGTGAATCGCATCTGAGATGGCGGTGCGATGAGCACTCAAATGTGCTAGGTGTCCGTAGATTTTTATCTGTGCCATGGTTTTGTGATCTTCATGTCATTAGTGGTGAATCAATCCTCACCGTAGGCCTCCATGCCGACGCAGGAGCAGACGAGGTTGCGGTCGCCGTAGACGTTATCCACGCGGCCGACTGCTGGCCAGAATTTGGAGGCGCGTGACCAGGCGTCGGGATAGACGGCCGTTTCGCGTGAATAGGGATGCGTCCATTCTGTGGCGGTGGCGACGGGGGCGGTGTGCGGTGCGTTTTTGAGGGGATTGTCTTTCGCGTCGATCTCGCCGTTGGCGACAGCAGACATTTCGCCGTGGATCGCGATGAGCGCATCGCAGAAGCGATCGAGCTCGGTCTTGGTTTCGCTTTCAGTGGGCTCGATCATGAGCGTGCCGGGCACTGGGAAAGACATGGTCGGCGCGTGGTAGCCGTAATCGATTAGCCGCTTGGCGACGTCTTCGACCTCAATGCCTTTCTGCTTCCAGGGACGGAATTCCAAGATGCATTCGTGGGCGACGAGGTTGCCAGCTCCTTGGTAGAGCACCGGGAAGAAATTCTCCAAACGCTTGGCGATGTAGTTGGCGTTGAGGATCGCGACTTGTGTGGCGCGGGTGAGTCCATCGGGGCCCATCATACGAATATACATCCATGAGATCACGAGGATGCTGGCGCTGCCGAATGGGGCCGCTGATACGGCTCCGATCGGTTCGGAGATGGAAGTTCGGAGATCGGAGTTCGTAGTGACGTGTCCGGGGAGGAAGGGCGCGAGGTGTTTTGCGACGCCGATTGGGCCCATGCCGGGGCCACCGCCACCGTGCGGAATGCAGAAGGTTTTGTGGAGATTGAGATGGCAAACGTCGGCGCCGATGTGACCGGGCGAGGTGAGGCCGACCTGCGCATTCATGTTGGCACCGTCCATGTAAACCTGGCCTCCGTGCTCGTGGATCGTGGCGCAGATGTCTTTGATCGACGTTTCGAAAACGCCGTGCGTGGACGGATAGGTGATCATCAACGCGGCGAGATTATCGCGGAGCTTCTCGGCCTTAGTTGTGAGATCGGTGACATCAATATTACCATTTTCATCGCAGGCCACGGGCACGACGGTGAGTCCGCACATAGTCGCGCTGGCGGGGTTGGTGCCGTGCGCGCTCGTGGGGATGAGGCAAACATTACGCTGCGTATCACCACGTGATTCGTGATACGCGCGAATGGCGAGGAGCCCCGCATATTCACCTTGGGAGCCGGCGTTGGGTTGCAGTGAGACGGCGGAGAAGCCAGTGATTTCACAGAGCCACGCTTCGAGATCGGTGAAGAGCTTTTGGTAACCGCGCGTCTGCTCGGTAGGAGCGAAGGGATGAAGCTTACTAAACTCAGGCCACGACACGGGAAACATCTCGCTGGTGGCGTTGAGCTTCATGGTGCACGAACCGAGTGAGATCATCGAATGGCAGAGCGAGAGATCCTTCGCCTCGAGCCGACGGATGTAGCGCAGCATCTCGTGTTCGGTGTGAAAACGGTTGAACGTTTCGTGAGTGAGGAATTTCGAGCTTCGCGCGAAATCGAATTTGGAGATTCGAGATGGGAGATCCTCCTTCGCCAAGGCTTCGGCGGACAAGTCGGAGTTCGGGGATGTAGCCGGGGTCGTTGACCCCGGTTCCGTTTCCCATGACAAGTCGAATTTTGGATCCAGAAGCGTGGCCGATTCGTTGAAGAAGCGGAGGAGGGTTTCGACCTCAGCTACCGTTGTCGTTTCGTCGAGTGATAGGCCGATGGTATGCGCGTCGATTGGGCGAAGGTTGATCTGTTTCGCGGCGGCGGCGGCGTGCACGCGACCCGCGGCGATGTTACCAATCGTGAGGGTGTCGAAAACTGGTTCCTGGTTCACGGTCGCGCCGAGCTTAGTGAGCGCTTGAGACAGGAGCTTAGTGAGCGTGTTGATGCGCTGCGCGATTTGCCTAAGGCCATCCGGGCCGTGATAAACGGCATACATCGAGGCCATCACGCCGAGGAGAACCTGCGCAGTGCAGATGTTCGACGTGGCCTTGTCGCGACGAATGTGTTGCTCACGGGTGCCAAGTGCGAGACGCAGGGCAGGGTTGCCATGAACGTCTTTGGAAACGCCGACGAGGCGACCGGGCATCTGGCGTTTGTGCGCATCCTTGGTGGCGAGAAAACCAGCGTGAGGTCCGCCAAATCCCATGGGCACGCCGAAACGTTGCGAGGAACCCACGGCCACATCCGCACCGAACTCACCCGGCGCGCGCAGCAAGGTGAGCGCAAGAAGATCGGTGGCGACGACCGTGAGCGCGTTGGCTTCATGGGCTTTGGCGAAGAACGATTCGAAGTCGTGGAGGCTGCCGGTCGTATCGGGATACTGCACGAGCACCCCGAATAGTTTGCCGTCGATACTCGTGAAATCGAACGCGAGGTGATCGCCCACGATGACGTTAATGCCGAGAGGCTGGGCGCGGGTCTTAACGATATCGATGGTTTGTGGATGGCATTTTCCGGAAACGAAAAACGATCCGGGGTCGGGGCGCGCGCCAATTTTTACGCGGTGGCACATCATCATGGCCTCGGCGGCAGCAGTGCCTTCATCGAGCATGGAGGCGTTGGCGATTTCGAGACCGGTCAGATCAGAGACGACGGTTTGAAAATTGAGCAGCGCTTCGAGTCGGCCTTGGGAGATCTCGGATTGGTAAGGTGTGTAGGCCGTATACCAGCCGGGATTTTCAAAGATGTTGCGCTGGATGACGCCCGGCACGGCGGTGCCGTAGTAACCCATGCCAATGAAGCTGCGGAAGACTTTGTTTTGCCCGGCGATGTCGCGAAGTTCAGCTAGCGCAGCGTTCTCACCAGCGGCGGCGGGGAGATTGAGTGGGCCGTCGAGGCGGATATGCGAAGGCACGGCGGCATCAGTGAGCGCGTCGATTGACGGGTAGCCGGTTACCCTAAGCATCTCCGTAACATCGGCGCCAGGAGAACCGGTATGGCGGCGTTCAAATGTGTCGAGTGGAGCGAGAGAGTCGCGTTGCAATACCATATGTATGAACGTAGTCGGGGCACGGGCGGGCGCAATCGTGATTTGAATTGGGAAGGGGGTAACCGCTTGTTTTGGCTAATCGGCGCTAATGTCGGAACGAATAGGGGGGCGCTGACCTGGGGGCGGGCCGCGCGTCCTTGATTAGTGTTCATTAGTGTGGATTAGTGCATTCTTCATGGATCGTTCGAAACCCATTTGCACGAAGCTCGAGCGGGCCGCCTTTATTGATCGGCGGTTGGCGGAAATGTATCCGGAGACGCCCGTGCCGCTCGATCATACCGATTCGTATTCGTTGTTGGTGGCGGTGTTGTTGTCGGCGCAGTGCACGGATAAGCGGGTGAATCTGGTCACACCGTATTTATGGGCGTTGGCCGATAATCCGGCGGACATGGCGAAAGTTCCTGTCGCGAAAATACAGGCCGTAATCCGGCCGTGCGGTTTGTCGCCGCAGAAAGCGAAAGCGATCTCAGGGCTCTCGAAATTGCTAATCGATAATCACGCTGGGGAAGTGCCGCAGACCTATCCTGAATTAGAAGCGTTGCCAGGTGTTGGCCACAAAACGGCCTCGGTCGTGATGGCGCAGGCGTTTGGCGAACCGTCGGTGCCGGTGGACACGCATATTCACCGGCTCGCGCAGCGGTGGAAGTTGACCTCGGGCAAAAATGTCGAACAGACCGAGAAGGATCTGAAACGACTCTTCCCGCGCGAGCATTGGAATGCGCTACACTTGCGGATCATCTTCTACGGTCGCGAACACTGCACCGCGCGAGGTTGCGATGGCACGGTTTGTGAGATTTGCCGCACCGTGGTGCCCGATCGAAAGCGCGGAATTAAGACGAAGAAGTGAGCGGCGAGACCACCGCTCATCGGTTATTGCTTATGGGCTATATGTTATTTGCGGAGTGCGGGCAACCGAATGTCGAATCGCTTGGGTCGTAGAGGCACAGGATCTACGGTTTTCGCTCCGAAAATAACCAATAACCAATATTCATTAACCCCTCAGCTCTTTCCGGCTTCTTCGTTGCTGACGGGTTTGAAGTCGGGGCGACCGTAGCGTTGGATGGGATCAGCGCCGGGAGGGTTGTGCTTGAACTCGTCTACCCCTCGGCAGAGGTAGGCTTTGAAGTTCGGGTTCACGGACAGGTCGTTCTTCACATTGGTGCCGGAGTAGCGGATCGTGAGACCGGCGCGGCGACGATTGGAGGGATTGGCCTGAGAACCGTGGATGGCGCGGTCGTCATGGAGAGAGCATTCGCCTGCCTTGAGCTTGAATTGCACGGCGCTGTCGGCATCGAAATCGGAACCGTCGGCGAGTTCGAGGGTGAGCACGGAATCGGTTTGCTCGGATTTGCGGTGCTTGATCACCCCACCCAGATGCGAACCGGGGATCAGTTTCATCGCGCCGTTTCCTTCGTCTACATCGTCAAACGCGAGCCAGACGGTCACGGAGTTGTTGGGCGACATGGGCCAGTAATAGGAGTCCTGATGCCAACCGACGGTGGACATGGTGTGAGCCTCTTTGATGAAGAAATTGCTGGCCCAGTAGTAGAAATTAGATCCGAGGATGTCTTCGACGAGATCGAGGATTTTGGGGTGCTGGCAGATGTCGTTGAGGTAGGTGCTAGTCTCGTGCCACTCACGAATATCTTTGGTGGATTCGCCATCCTTGAGGAGGGCGAGGAGGGCGGGCAGCTCGGAGTTGATCTTGTCCATTTCCTCCTTAGTGAAAATTGAAGGGAGGCCGAGGAGATAGCCGTTTTTGTGATAAAAGGCTTTTTGCTCTTCGCTGAGTTGATGAGTGGACATGAGTTTTTAGATTTAAGGATTTTAGAAAATTGAAGGGGTATCTTACGAAGAATTTCGCTGAAAGTCGTCCATCGGGTTTCGTCTATTCGTATAGAAAATTATACTCGAAAAAATTATGTGCACAGATAGATTCCCGAAGATCAAGTCATGCAAGTTCTTCGCGATCCCCAGATTATCAGTGGTTTTGTTTATGAGAATCCGGTGGATGATTTGCCGGAGCTCACGCATTGCGGCGAGGCGCTGTGCTGCGACGGGCATCATCTGAAAGCGCACAAGCACACGGGTTTCGAATTTCTTTACCTGTCGCGGGGATACGCAACATGGAGTGCAGCGGGCCAAACGACTGTGCAGCGGATGGGTGATCTCTATGTGGCTTATCCTGGAGAAAGCCACGGCAGCGGCGGCCAAGGTAATCCCGAAAGCCAGCATCTCTGGGTAGGCATCGAACTTGATCAATACGGACTTGCGGGGAAACGGCTGGCGAAGCGATTGCGCAAGTCGCGTCCGCAACTCGTGCCGGGCTGCGATGAGCTAGAGCCGGTTTTGCGTAGTTTTATGCGGCAGATTGTGTCGCCTCGCGCGCGCCGCACCGCAGCGATTCGCGCTTGTATAGCCATGTTTGTGACGCTGCTTGAACAACGTCTCGATACCCTCGAGGGTCGGGACCAAACACCGGCCAAGCCGCATCTACCGTATTCCTATGGTGTGCAAAAGGCCTTGTCGTTTCTGCGCCAGAATTTGCAGTCGCGTTTACCGCTAGCGGATTTGGCAGCGGTCGCCACGGCGCGAAGTGTGCCGCATTTTTGCACACAATTTCGACGCGAGGTCGGGGTGACCCCGGCGGCTTATCACCTCCAACTGCGATTAGAGGCCGCGCGCGAAGCTCTGCGTCAGCCCACTTACGATGTGACGACGATCGCGCTGACTTACGGTTTCAGTTCATCGCAACATTTCAGCACGCAGTTCAAACGCGCGTTCGATGTGACGCCGCGTGGATGGCGTATGTCGACTGGGGGATGAATATTTTTAATGCGGAAAGCTGGAAGGCTAGAAATACCCGACTGGCGAAATCGATGGATCGATTGTAGGGCGGGGTCACCGAACCCCGCCATCGAATATCCAAAGACTTATCATGCGGGGTTAGGAGACCTTCCCCGCAATTACCTCGGAATGTTCGGTAACCGAATTGTAACAATATACCGCTTGAGGTATATTCCATAATCGGAATATAAATTGCAGCGTGGAATTGATTTCGATTTATGAATGCCTTTGTGATCAGACTCGGTTGCGGCTTTTGAATCTACTGAATGTGCGGCCACTTTGCGTGTGTCACTTTCAGGAATTACTCGATGAGCCGCAGGTGAAGATTTCCAAGCACCTCGCGTATTTGCGTAAGCGTGGTCTAGTTGAAGCTGAGCGGGAGGGTAATTGGATGATCTACCGTTTGCCGAAGAAGTGTTCGCTGGAGCTCGATAAGAATCTGCGCTGTTTGCAGGACTGCGTGCAAGAGAATCGGCTTTTTAAGCAGGATATCGCCAAGTTGAAACGCTGTGCAAAGAGCATCGAAGCGAACAGTCCGTGCGGTTGTTAAGAGGGGTTGATCACATGAAAAAAACACGAATTGGTATTAATGGTTTTGGTCGCATCGGTCGCTTGTCGTTCCGCGCGGCGTGGGATTGGCCGGAGTTTGACTGGGCTCTGATTAACGAAGTGAAAGGCGGGGCGGCTTGTGCGGCTCATTTGCTCAACTTCGATTCATTACAAGGTCGTTGGTCACAGGAGGCGAGAGAGGTGGCGGATGGTATCGCGGTGGGCGATCACACGATGGCCTTTAGTGAAGCAACGAAACCGGGCGACGTGGCCTGGGACGATCATGGAGTCGAGATCGTGTTGGAATGCAGTGGGAAGTTTCGCACGCAGGAAGACTTACAGGGCTACTTTGATCGCGGAGTGAAGAAAGTGATCGTGGCCGCTCCGGTGAAAAAGGGTGCGCTTAACATCGTGATGGGCGTCAATGATCACCTCTATGATCCCGCGCAGCATCACCTGATCACGAATGCGTCGTGCACGACCAACTGCCTCGCGCCGATTGTGAAAGTGCTCCACGAAGGACTTGGGATTGCCAACGGGGTGATCACCACGATCCACGACGTGACAAATACGCAGAGCATGGTTGATCAACCGCACCAGGATCTGCGTCGAGCGCGCGCGGCGGGGCTTTCTTTGATTCCGACCACGACTGGTTCTGCGACGGCGATTGGGCTTATTTATCCGGAGCTTCAGGGTAAGCTCAACGGTCATGCAGTGCGCGTGCCGTTGCTCAATGCCTCGCTCACGGATTGTGTTTTCAATGTGCAACGTGAGACGACTGCAGAGGAGGTTAACGCGCTCCTTCAAGTGGCATCACAGGAAGGCCCACTCGCAGGGATTCTCGGTTACGAGGAACGTCCACTAGTCTCGATTGATTATCAGGGCGATCCGCGTTCGGCGATTATCGACGCGCTCTCGACCATGGTGGTCGATGGTAAGGTCGTGAAGATTTATGCCTGGTATGACAACGAATGGGGCTACTCCAATCGCATGGTTGAGCTCACTCGTAAGGTAACTGCTTCACTCTGAATTTACGCCCGTGAATATCCGCAACTACGTAGTCGTCACCGGAGCCTACTGGGCGTTTACGCTCGCGGATGGGGCGCTGCGACTGTTGGTGTTGCTGCACTTTTTCAAACTGGGCTATAGCCCGGTGCAGCTCGCGTTTCTGTTTTTGTTTTATGAGTTCTTTGGGATCGTCACGAATCTGCTCGGCGGCTGGATTGCGAGTCGAATGGGGCTACGCGTCACACTCCTTTCGGGGCTCATCCTGCAAGTGGCGGCGCTGGTGCTTCTGTCGCTGCTCAATCCCATGTGGCCAGAGTGGGGCTCGGTCGCTTTCGTGATGGCGGCGCAGGCGCTTGCGGGAATCGCGAAGGATCTCACAAAGATGAGCTCGAAGAGCGCCATCAAAGTGCTCGTGCCCGCCGATGCAAAAAGCACGCTCTTTAAATGGGTGGCGATTCTCACTGGCTCAAAAAATGCCCTCAAGGGCGTGGGCTTTTTCCTCGGCGGTTTCCTGCTCGGCACGATGGGGTTCGAAGGTTCGCTCTATTTGATGGCGGGCGTGCTGTTCGTGATCTGGGTGGGATCGTGGATCGCTTTGCCGGCCAACATGGGCCGCGCGAAAACTAAGGTGGGCTTCAATCAACTCTTCTCCAAGACGCGCGAGATCAACGTGCTCTCGGCGGCGCGACTCTTTCTCTTCGGCGCGCGTGATATCTGGTTTGTCGTTGGCGTGCCCGTATTTTTGGAAGGCACGCTCGGTTGGAGCTTTGCCCAGGTCGGCACGTTCATGGCGCTGTGGGTGATCGGCTACGGTATCCTGCAATCGATCACGCCGAATATTTTGCGAGGGAAACATCCTAGCGGCGCGACGGCTGCGGGTGCCGCGTTTGCGCTCGCGGTAGTCGCGGCGGCAGTGCCGTTGAGTTTTGGATTCGGCGCTCCACCAGCGATGGTGCTGGTGGTTGGGCTCGCCGTTTTTGGAACGGTCTTCGCTCTCAACTCGGCAGTGCATTCCTATCTGATTCTCGATTACACGGATGGCGATAAGGTCGCGCTCAACGTCGGCTTCTATTACATGGCCAACGCTGGTGGACGGCTCATCGGGTGTTTACTCTCGGGTATTCTCTACCAAGTCGCGGGTCTGCCGGGTTGCCTCTGGGGCGCATTTGTCTTTGCGCTGATCTCAGCGTTGATCGCGTTGGGATTGCCGAAGGCGGCGAAAGTTTAACCGCGAAAGGCACGAAACGGCAGCCAATGGGGTAATCGTGGATTGCCGCGTCTGCCCCGCATAGCCGGGGCTTTCTCGCAATGACTAGGCTAGTGGTGCAATTGCCCCTTCGGTTGATGAACGAGGTCGTTGAAGGATGACTGACCCTGCCTAAATCCGATGAGGCGGGAGAGAACTCAGTGCTTGTTTCGGCGCGCCCAGCGGTCACACCCTACTTGCTTACTCGAAAAGGCGGTTACCCTTCGGCTTCGCTTAGTTTGGTGGCGGCGGATTCCCAGTCTTTCGTGGCGGCGGCGAGTTGATCGACGACGACGGAGAGCTCGCGGTTCAGGTGTTGGGCCTGACCGTTTTGGTAAGTCTCAGGGCTTTCCAGCTGGGCGGTGAGCTCGGACTGGGTTTCCTCTAGTTCCGAAACGCGTTTTTCTAATTCGCCCACTTCGGAGCGGATTTTGCGGATCTGATTAGCGGTGAGAACCGCCGCAGAAGATTTGGGATCAGCGATTGCTGATTTTGGATTGGATTCGACGGGTGCGACCTGCTCGGGTCGGGCGTTGGTGAATCCGGCAGTCAACGCCTCGCGGGCATCGCCGGCGTTGGACTTATCGAGATAGTAATCGTAGTCGCCGGCGTATTTGGTGAGCCGACCGCTGTGCACGTGAAGCACGTGGGCTCCGAGGGTGCGGATGAAATGCACATCATGACTGATGAAAATGAAGGTGCCGGCGTAGTCCTTGAGCGCGGTGATCAGCGCGTCGATCGATTGGATGTCCAAGTGAGTCGTGGGCTCATCCATGAGGAGGAGATTCGGTGGATCGACGAGGAGGCGGGCGAGGGCGAGACGGGATTTCTCCCCACCGGAAAGCACGGATACTTTCTTGAACACGTCGTCCTTGCGGAAAAGGAATGCACCGAGAATGGCTCGCGCCTGCTGTTCGGTGAGTTGGTTTTCGACGGTGCGCAGCTCCATCACGTTTTCGAAAACGGTGGCGTTAAGCTTGAGATTGTCGGCCCGGTTTTGCGCGAAATACCCTGGGAGCACATTGCTGCCAAGAGTTCGCGTGCCGGCTTGAGTGGGGACGACGTCTGCGAGGATTTTTAGAAGGGTAGATTTGCCAGCGCCATTGGGGCCGACGAGCACGAGTTTCTGTCCACGTTCGGCGACAAAGTTAAGATCACGATAGACGACGTGTTCTCCATAAGCTTGATCGATGTTCTTGAGCTCAATGACTTTTAGGCCGGTGCGAAGAGGTTGTGGGAAGCGGAAATGAATTCGTTTTAGCGCCTCGCCGGGTTCTTCGATGGCGACATCCTTGAGGCGATCAATTTGTTTTTCCTTGGACTTGGCGCGGCTGGCCATCGAGGCCTTGGCACCGAAGCGCGACACGAACTTTTGGAGGTGAGCGATTTCCTTTTGCTGGCTCTTAAACTGGGCTTCGAGCTGCTCCTTACGTGCTTCCTTTTCGATGAGGAAATCGTCGTAGTTGCCGTGATAGCGATGAAGGGTGCTGGAGCGGAGTTCGAGGATGCCAGTGCAAAGCACGTTTAAGAACGCGCGATCATGCGAGACGACGAGGAGACCACCGGGATAACGGGTGAGGTAATCTTGAAACCAAATGAGC
>Ga0105054_10000872_pt1 | contig 49106 bp, 37 predicted proteins | sample BON02_FD_78091 | JGI IMG/M metagenome (GOLD analysis project Ga0105054, IMG submission 78091) | Freshwater microbial communities from Lake Bonney liftoff mats and glacier meltwater in Antarctica - BON-02 (megahit assembly) | ecosystem: Environmental > Aquatic > Freshwater > Ice > Glacier...
AAAATGTGCGTCTGCAATTTTGGCCTTTAGCTCATCACCTTCGAGTGCGCCAGTCAAGCTTTCGATGTTGCTGTATCCGGCTGCATTCAATACCTTGATGGCGGATGGGTGAATGCCCTCTAACAGTAGAAATTTGATTTGAGTTTTGTCGAGCGAGGTTTTTATCATGCCAAGAGTATGGCGTAAAGTGAAAGTCGCACTGCGATTTTTTACGTTCAAAAGCGTTTAAACGGTATTTTTGCTGTGTGACAATCTTCAAAAATCATGCAAAAAATCATCCCCCAGATCGCGCTTGAAATCAAAGTCAACGAACATCAAATCAAAACCGCCGTCGATCTGCTCGACGGCGGGGCTACCGTCCCCTTTATTGCCCGCTACCGCAAGGAGGCTACAGGTGGCCTTGACGACATCCAGTTGCGCGAACTTGAATACCGCCTTGGCTACCTGCGCGAGCTGGAAGAGCGCCGTGAAACAGTTTTAAAAAGCATTGATGAACAAGGCAAGCTAACGCCCGATCTGCGTGCCGCGATTGAACTTACAGCGACCAAGCAAGACCTTGAGGATTTGTACCTGCCCTACAAACCGCGCCGCCGAACCAAGGGCCAAATTGCGCGTGAAGCGGGCATAGAGCCGCTGGCCGACAAGCTGTTTACTGATCCTTCGCTGGTGCCGCTTGATGAAGCCGCGGCATTTGTTAGACCTAAAAAAAACGAGCTGGATGATGATTTCACCACGCTGCAGGCGGTGCTCGATGGCGTGCGCGATATTTTGAGCGAGCGCTGGGCGGAAGATGCGAGCCTGGTGCAGTTATTGCGCAACTGGCTGTGGAGCGAAGGCTTGTTCTCGTCAAAGCTTGTCACGGGCAAAGATGAGAGCCATACAGACAACGCCAAGTTTAGAGATTATTTTTCCTATGACGAGCCAATTGAGCGTGTGCCGTCACACCGGGCGCTGGCGGTTTTTCGCGGAAGGGCACTTGAAATTCTGGATGCCAAATTAATCTTCCCCAAGCCGCCTGAAATCGCAGCCGGTGTGAAGCCTGGTCCTGTGATCTCATTGGCCGAGGGCAAGATCGCATTGCATTTGAAATGGAGCCACAAGGCGCGGCCTGCTGATGACCTGATCCGTAAATGCGTGGCCTGGGCCTGGCGCGTTAAGCTCAGTTTGTCGCTGGAGCGTGACCTCTTCACCCGACTGCGTGAAGATGCTGAAAAAATCGCCATCAAGGTGTTTGCCGACAACCTGCGCGACCTGTTGCTAGCCGCACCTGCAGGCCCGCGCGTGGTGATGGGGCTGGACCCCGGCATTCGCACCGGCGTAAAGATCGCAGTGGTGGACAGTACTGGCAAGCTGGTAGAGACGGCAACCGTCTTCCCGCATGAGCCGCGCAAGGACTGGGAGGGCTCGCTGCACACCCTAGGCAAGCTGTGTGAAAAGCATGGCGTTAATCTGATTGCGATTGGCAATGGCACAGCGAGCCGTGAGACCGACAAACTGGCTGCTGATTTGATGAAACAGCTCGCCAAACATTCGAATACTGTGATTGAGAAAGTTGTCGTCAGCGAAGCTGGTGCGTCGGTCTATTCGGCCAGCGAATTCGCCAGCCAAGAGATGCCCGACGTGGACGTGAGCCTGCGCGGCGCGGCCAGCATTGCGCGCCGCCTGCAAGACCCATTGGCCGAGCTGGTGAAGATTGACCCCAAATCGATTGGCGTAGGCCAGTACCAGCACGACGTGAACCAAAGCGACCTTGCACGCAGCTTGGACAGCGTGGTGGAAGATTGCGTGAACAGCGTGGGCGTTGACTTGAACACGGCCAGTGTGCCTTTGCTGGCGCGTGTCTCAGGCCTGTCACAAACGGTGGCCAAATCGGTGGTGCGCTGGCGTGATGCGAATGGCGCGTTCGCAAGCCGGTCTGACTTGCTCAAGGTCACTGGCCTGGGTGCCAAAACCTTTGAGCAAAGCGCCGGGTTTTTACGCATTCGTAGGGAGGGCTCGAGTAGCAACCCACTCGATATGACGGGTGTTCACCCCGAAACCTATGCAGTCGTCGAGCAAATCATGCTGCACACCGGCAAGCCGGTGGCCGAGCTGATGGGCCGCGCCGACATGCTCAAGAGCTTGAGACCTGAGCTGTTTGCGAACGACAAGTTTGGCGTTATCACCGTCAAAGACATCATTGCCGAGTTAGAGAAACCGGGCCGTGACCCGCGCCCCGACTTCAAGGTGGCGCGCTTTAACGACGGTGTCGAAGACATCAAGGATTTGCGGGAAGGCATGGAACTTGAAGGCACCGTGAGCAACGTCGCCGCCTTCGGTGCCTTCATCGACATTGGCGTGCATCAGGATGGGCTGGTGCATGTCAGCCAGCTCAGTCACAAATTCACCACCGATGCGCGTGAGGTCGTCAAGACGGGCGACATCGTCAAGGTGCGTGTGACCGAGGTAGATGTTGCCCGCAAGCGCATCGCCCTGACCATGAAGCTGGGCGAGGCCCCGGCGCGCCGGGACGCACCTCGCGACAACCGCTTTGAAGCGGGCAGGCCGCTAGGCGCTAACCGCACCCAGCAACCGGCAGCATCAACCGCCATGGAATCGGCCTTTAGCAAGCTCGTAGGGCTGAAAAAATAAGATGACTTCTTGAGTTATCGTTGTCGAATACGATTATCTCGTTTCTGAACTTCCCCAACCACTAAACGAAAGTTTCATCCGCCATGCAGCTTCCCACCTACGACGATGTTGTTGCCGCAGCCGCGCGGCTCGAAGGCCACGCGCACCGCACGCCGGTTCTGCGGTCAGCCACCGCCGACGCGCGCTGGGGCGCGCAGTTTTTCTTCAAGTGCGAGAACTTCCAGCGCATGGGGGCCTTCAAATTTCGGGGGGCTTTTAATGCCCTGTCGAAGTTTGACACCGCGCAGCGTCGGGCCGGTGCCATCGCTTTTTCCTCTGGCAACCATGCGCAGGCGGTGGCGCTTTCGGCGCGGTTGCTGGGCATGCCCGCGCTGATCGTGATGCCCACAGACGCACCGGCTGCCAAGCTCGCCGCCACGCGCGGCTATGGCGCAGAAGTGCTGCTGTACGACCGTTTCACGGAGGACCGCGAGGCACTCACGCAGCGGCTCGCAACGGAGCGCGGCATGACCCTGATCCCGCCCTATGACCACCCCGATGTGATCGCCGGCCAGGGGACGGCCGCCAGGGAATTGATCGAGGAAACCGGGCCGCTCGACCGCCTGTATGTTTGCCTAGGCGGCGGCGGACTAACCAGTGGCTCGGCACTGGTTGCCCGCGCGCTGGCGCCTGATTGCAAGGTCTACGGCGTCGAACCCGAAGCCGGCAACGACGGGCAGCAGTCGCTGCGCGCGGGCCGCATCGTGCACATTGAAACGCCCAAGACCATTGCCGACGGCGCGCAGACCCAGCACCTAGGCCACTACACCTTCGGCATCATCCAGCGCGATGTCGATGACATTCTGACCGTCAGCGATGCGCAGCTGGTCGAGGCGATGCGCTTCTTCGCGGAGCGCATGAAGATGGTGGTGGAGCCGACCGGCTGCCTGGCTTTTGCAGGCGCGTGCACGGACTTCGATGCGATCAAGGGAGCCCGCGTCGGCGTGATCGTGAGCGGGGGCAATGTAGATCTGGCGCGTTACGCCGACCTGCTGGCAATGCACTGAGCGAACAGCGGCACGCAAGCGTGCAACACTACACTAGCTTTTTAACCAGCACCAAGCTCTTGCGGTCCCAGTTGTATTTCCGCTTGCGGGCTTCGGGCAGCCAGTCGGGGTCTGTCTGTACAAAACCGCGCTTGATAAACCAGTGCATGGTACGCGTAGTCAGTACAAAAATGCTTTTCAGGCCGGCGGCTTTGGCGCGTTGCTCTATGCGCTTTAAGATTTTTTCGCCGTCGCCTTGACCCTGACTTTGGGGTGATACGGTCAGGGCCGCCATCTCGGCGGTTTTGGCTTCGGGGTAGGGGTAGAGCGCTGCGCAGGCAAAAATAATGCCGTCGTGTTCAACGATGGTGTAGTGGCCAGCATCACGTTCGATCTCGGTGCGGTCGCGCTTGACCAGCGTGCCGTCTTTTTCAAACGGTTCTATTAGTTGCAGTATGCCGCCCACGTCGTCGGCGGTGGCTTCACGCAGCTCTTCAAGCTTTTCATCAATCACCATGGTGCCTATGCCGTCATGCACGTAAATCTCCAGCAGCAGCGAGCCATCGACTGCAAACGGCAGGATGTGGCTGCGCTCGACACCGGCCTTGCAGGCCTTGACGCAATGTTGCAGGTAAAACGCGGTGTCGGTGGGTTGTTTTGGGTTGGGTAGCTGGGCCAGCAGCTTTTCCGCGGCGGCCAGCGGCAACTCGGTATCGACGGGATTGTCTTCGCTTTCAGGCTCGTCGGGGTTGGTGCGGATGCCCGAAATTTCGGTTAGAAAAATCAGTTTGTCGGCCTGCAATTGAATCGCCACGCTGGTGGCGACTTCTTCCATCGTCAGGTTAAAGGCCTCGCCAGTTGGCGAATAGCCAAAGGGCGACAGCAGCACCATGGCATCAAAGTCCAGCGTGCGCATGATGCCTGCGGTATCGACCTTGCGTACCAGGCCTGAATGCTTGAAGTCCACGCCATCGACAATGCCAACGGGCCGGGCGGTGATGAAGTTGCCGGAGATCACACGCACCGTGGCACCGGCCATCGGCGTGTTGGGCAGGCCCTGGCTGAAGGCGGCCTCAATCTCGTAGCGCAATTGGCCCGCGGCTTCCTGCGCGCAGTCAAGTGCAACTTCATCGGTGATGCGTATGCCGTGCGAGTACTTGGCTTCGTGGCCCTTGGCCCTGAGCTGCTCGTTAACCTGCGGTCGGAAGCCATGCACTAGCACGATCTTCACGCCCATACTTTGAATCAGCGCCAGGTCTTGTGCAATGTGTTGCAGCTTGCCGGCGGCAATCGCCTCACCGGCAACGCCGATTACAAAAGTTTTACCTCTATGCGTGTGGATGTACGGCGCAACAGACCGGAACCAGGGAACAAACGTGAAGTTGAAGACAGCAGACATGGACACGCTTTCGGGTTTTTGGTTCTGGTGGAGCTATAAGGCACCGAGGCCGATTCAAATAAGTGTAAAGCACTAGGGACGCTGGCTCACAGACCTGTAACCGAGATAGCCGATAATCCAAGGCTTTTGGGCACTTCTAGAAATTCAGATTTTCGGGATGAAGTGCAAGGCGCCCGGAGCGCAGGAACCGGAAGAGGGTTATTGGGGTCAGACGCCAATTTCATTACGATGCATAGCATCGCACCCGGCGGGCGTGCCAAGGGCACGATGAATTTGGACTCTGACCCCAAAAACCCTTCGAGCACCGCGCAACGCAGCAATTCGCCCGAAAAATGAATTTATAGAAGTGCCCTTTTGATAATGGCTTCATGGCCTTGCTCTCCTTGTCCTTACTTTTGCCATCTTCAGCCAAACCGCTGCTTATAGAGTTTCCCGAATCGCTACCTGTATCTGGCAGGCGCATTGAGATCACCGCCGCTATAGCGGCGCACCAGGTCGTCATCGTCTGTGGTGAGACTGGCTCGGGAAAAACCACGCAGCTACCGAAAATTGCACTCAGCATGGGCCGGGGCAAGCTGAACTACCCGGCGGGTCAGCGCGGCAAATTGATTGGCCACACGCAGCCCCGGCGCATCGCGGCTTCCAGCGTAGCCAAGCGTATTGCTGAGGAGCTTAAAACGCCGCTCGGCGATGTGGTGGGCTACAAGGTGCGCTTTCAGGATCGCCTGAGCCGTGATGCCTCGGTCAAGCTGATGACCGACGGCATACTGCTGGCCGAAACGCAGACCGACCCGCAGCTCTTGGCCTATGACACCATCATCATTGACGAGGCGCATGAGCGTAGCCTGAATATTGACTTTTTGCTCGGCTACCTGCGTCAGTTGCTGCCGCACCGGCCTGACCTCAAAGTCATCATCACCTCGGCCACGATTGATGCGCAGCGGTTTGCGGATTATTTTGCGTCTGCAAAAGGGCCTGCTCCCATCATCATGGTGTCGGGTCGGATGTTTCCGGTCGAGCAGCGCTATCGCCCTTATGAAGAGTCGCGCAACTACGACCTCAATGATGCCATCGCTGACGCAGTCGATGAGCTTTGGTTAAGCCCGCACAGCGCTGGCGACATTTTGATTTTTCTGCCCGGTGAGCGCGAGATTCGTGAAGCCGCTGACCACCTGCGCAAGCACCTGGCGCATCAGCCGCTGAATCGCAACGCTGAAGTACTGCCGCTGTTTGCGCGCCTCTCCTCAGCCGAACAAGACCGCATTTTTGATGGCCACAGTGGCCGCCGCATCGTGCTAGCCACCAACGTGGCTGAAACGTCCCTCACCGTGCCCGGCATCCGCTTTGTGATTGATGCCGGTACGGCGCGCGTCAAGCGCTACAGTTTCAGGAGCAAGGTCGAACAGTTGATGGTTGAGCCGATTTCGCAGGCGGCGGCCAATCAGCGGGCCGGGCGTTGCGGGCGCGTGGCTGATGGCATTTGCATACGGCTTTATGACGAGCAAAATTTTTTAGGTCGCACACGTTTTACTGATCCGGAAATTTTGCGCAGCTCTTTAGCCTCGGTGATCTTGCGCATGAAGGCGCTGCACCTCGGCGCGGTGGAAGATTTTGCGTTTATCGAGCCGCCGCAAAAACGCGCGATTGTCGATGGCTACCAGTTACTGGCCGAGCTGGGCGCAGTTAATGCAGAAAACGAGCTAACCCCAGTAGGGTGGACGCTAGCGAAATTGCCGCTGGACCCGCGCGTGGGCCGCATGATCCTGGAGGCCAAAGAGCGCGGTGCGCTCGACGAAGTACTGGTGATTGCCAGCGCCCTCAGCGTGCAGGACGTGCGCGACCGGCCCATGGACAAGCAGGCGCAGGCGGATCAGCAACATGCCAAGTTTGATGACGAGAAGAGTGAGTTTTCGGGGTATTTGAAATTGTGGAAGTGGCTAGGTGATTCGCGAGGTGGCCCTCAGTCAGTGGGGGTCAGAGCCCGATCTACCGAATCGCCTGCTGGCGTAGTCGATTTCGGTAATCGGGGTCTGACCCACCAAACACATAAGCTCTCAAACAGACAACATGAGAATTTGCTTAGAGAAAACTTCATCAACATGCGCCGCGTTCGGGAGTGGCGCGACATCCACTCGCAACTGCATAGCGTCATCGGTGAGCAGAAATGGGAGCTGAATACCAAGCCTGCAAGTTACGAGCAGTTGCACCTCTCCATGCTCTGCGGTCTGCTGGGAAATATTGGTTGCAAGAGCGATGAAGAAGACTGGTACCTGGGCGCACGCGGCATTAAGTTTTACCGCCATCCGGGTGCGCGGCTAGCCAAAAAACCGGGCCGCTGGATTGTGGTGGCCGAGCTGGTCGAAACCACGCGCCTGTTTGGCCGTGGCATTGCCAACATTGACCCGGCATGGATAGAGCAGGTGGCGGGGCATCTGCTCAGTAAACAGTTGCTCGATCCGCATTGGGAGAAAAAGGCCGCGCAGGTCACTGCGCTTGAGCGCGCAACGCTCTATGGCTTGGTTGTTTACAACGGCAGGCGCGTCAACTTTGGCAGGGTTGATCCGATCACAGCACGCGAGATTTTTATTCGCGAGGCATTGGTCGCTGGTAACTGGGACACCAAGCTGGCGTTTTTGACTGCCAATGAAAAACTCATCAACCAGGTGCAAGACCTCGAACACAAGGCGCGTAGGCAAGACGTGCTGGTCGATGAAGAGTTGATTTACGCTTTTTACGACCAGCAACTGCCCGCTGATATCTGTAGCGGTGCAAGCTTTGAGCACTGGTACAAGGACGAGGTTAAAAAGCAGCCCAAGCTGCTTTTGCTCACGCGTGAAGATCTGATGCGGCATGAAGCAGCGGGTATCACGACGCAAGCCTTTCCCAAGGTATTGCGGCTGGGTGGTGTGGATTGCACGGCAACCTATCTGCATGAGCCAGGGGACGCCAAAGACGGTGTGACGATTGACGTGCCGCTGTTTGCGCTTAACCAGGTCAACGAAGAGCGCTGCGAATGGCTGGTGCCCGGCATGTTGAAAGACAAGGTGCAGGCGCTGATCAAGACTCTGCACCAAAGGCCACGCTCGCGCCTCGTGCCTTTGCCTGACACCGCTGCACGCATGGCAGAGCAGTTGAATCAGGCAGAAGTATTTGGCACGGGCTCCTTGACGGATGCGGTGCTCAAGCTGGTAGTTGATAAGACCTCGCTCGACATCAAGCGTGGTGATATGAAGCTGGAAATGCTGCCAGCGCATTTGTTCATGAACTTCCGTGTGCTGGACGAGCATGGCCGACAGCTTGGAACGGGACGCAGTTTGGCTGGACTGAAGGGCGAACTCGGTTCGCAGGCGCGGGGTGCGTTCCAGGCGCTTGCAAGTTTGAAGAATTTGCCTAACTTTACGCTTGAGGACCAAAAAAGCACTGATTTAGGCCAATGTGAAGAGGGGAAAACGGCTGTATTCCAACAAATACGGGCGCAAAAAGCTACAAAAAACATAGCACCTCTAGTTAGCGAAAAGGTGCCTGAGCGCTACACCGCCTGGAGCTTTGGCGAGCTGCCCGAGCTGATGGAGATTAAAAAAGGCGCGCAAACGTTGATTGGTTTTCCGGCCCTGATTGACCTACTTGACGCTGTGACGATTGAGGTGTTTGACGAGCCCGAGATGGCGTTGACCAAACACCGCGCCGGTTTGAGGCGGTTGTTTTCGCTGCAAATAAAAGACGCGCTCAAGTACTTGGAGAAGAACCTGCCTGACCTGCAAAAAATGGCCACCAGCTACATGCTGGTGGGCCGTGCGCCAGATAACTCGGGCGGCGGCACGGTTGAAGAGCTGCGCAGCCAGATTCTTGAAGTCGCACTAGACCGTGCGTTTTTGCTCGACCCGCTGCCAACCAACGAAGCTGAATTTAAAAAACGCGTCGAAGATGGGCGCGGCAGGTTGACGCTGATTGCCAGCGAAATCGCGCGCCTTGCATCCGGCATATTGACTGAATACGCAGCGGCTCAACGCAAGATCAAGGACAGCAAAAATGCGGTCGACGCTGCGCAGGATGCGGCCCAGCAGTTGCAGCGACTGGTGCCAAAGAAGTTTTTGACGGCTACGCCTTATACGCAACTACAACACTTCCAGCGTTACCTGAAGGCTATTACCGCGCGGCTTGAAAAATGGCGTGCTGACCCAGCCCGTGATGCGGCGCGCATGGCAGAGTTAAAGCCTCAAGAGCAACGTTACTGGCGCTTGGTAGCCGAGCGCAAAGGTGCAAGCGATGCGCGTATGCAAGAGTTTCGCTGGTTGCTGGAAGAGCTGAGGGTGAGCTTTTTTGCGCAGGAGCTGCGCACGCCACAGCCAGTGAGCATCAAGCGGCTTGAAAAGGCCTGGCAGCAACTCAATAGCTGATTAGAGTTTTGCCAGCCGCGCCAAGGCTGCGTTCAGCGTTTCATCTTTTTTGGCAAAACAAAAGCGCACCACGCGCTGGTCGAAGCCATCGCCGTAAAACGCCGACAGCGGAATCGCCGCCACGCCAATTTCTGTCGTCAACCATTGACAGAAGTCGGCTTCGTTCAGATCACTCAGCGCCGAAATATCGACGCACTGAAAGTAGCTTCCTTCGCTGGGCAGCAGCTTGAAGCGGGTGTTGGCCAGGCCACTGCGAAACAGGTCACGCTTGCGCTGGTAGAAGGCTGGCAAGTCCATGTAAGGACGCTCATCAAGCATGTAGCTCGCTAGTGCGTATTGCATCGGTGTATTGACGGTAAATACATTGAACTGGTGTACCTTGCGAAACTCGGCTGTCAATGCTGCTGGCGCGGCAACGTAGCCGATCTTCCAGCCGGTGACATGGTAGGTCTTGCCAAAACTGCTGACGATAAAGGCGCGTGCCACTAGGCCGGGAAAGCGTGCGGCGCTTTGATGCTCGCGGCCCTGCGCGGCATCAAACACCATGTGCTCATAGACCTCGTCACTGATGAGCAGCACGTCGGTAGGCGCAAGTATGTCTTGCAGCTTGAGCATGTCGGATTTAGTCCAGACGGTAGCGCTCGGGTTGTGTGGTGAGTTAATCAGGATGGCGCGTGTCTTGGGCGTGATGGCGGCGCTGATTTTGTCAAAGTCAGGCCTGAAGCTGCCCGGTGTCAGGGGAACGCGTACAACTTTTCCGCCAGCCAGTTCAATGTTGGGCACATAGCTGTCGTAGCAGGGCTCCAGCACGATGACTTCATCGCCGGGGTGGACGACTGCCAATATGACCGTGATGATGGCCTGCGTAGCCCCTGCGGTGACGCTGATCTCAGTGTTCGGGTCATAGCGGTGCCGGTGCAGTTTGAGCAGCTTGCTGGAGATGGCTTCGCGCAGTACCGGCACACCGGGCATGGGCGGGTACTGGTTCAGACCGCGCTGCATGGCATCGGTGACGGCATTGACCAAGGCTGGATCACATTCAAAGTCCGGGAAACCTTGCCCGAGGTTGACGGCGTTTTTCTCTGTTGCCAAGGCAGACATCACGGTAAAGATGGTGGTGCCGACGGCAGGCAGTTTGGTTTGCAGATGCGGTGTGTGTTCTGTGAATGTGGTGGTGTTCATGGTTTTAAAGGGTGCCCTAAAGTTCGTAGTCGCTGATATGGCCTGCCATGACTTTTTCAATCACGCTGCGTTCAAGTTTGTCGCTCAGGAGTTGTGCAAAGGTATAGATAAAATTTCGCAGGTAGGCGCTGCGCTTGAAGGCCACGCGTGTGACGTTGACACCGAACAGCTTGCCCGCCGGAATCGCCAGCAGGTCGTTGTTGCTGCCGTCATCCTTGAGGGCCATTTCAGCCACAATGCCGACCCCCAGACCGAGCCGCACATAAGTCTTGATGACATCTGAGTCAATCGCTTCCAGGGCAATGCGGGGGTGCAGGCGCTTGGCGGCAAAGGCAGCGTCAATCTTGGTACGGCCGGTGAAGGACGGGTGGTAGGTAATCAGTGGCTCGGCAGCCAGGTCTTCCAGCGTGATGTTGTCTTTGCCAGCCAGCGGATGTAGCGCGGGTAGCACCAGCATGTGCTGCCATTCGTAGCAGGGCAGGGTAATCAGTTCGGTGTATTGCGTCAGCGACTCGGTCGCAATGCCGATTTCAGCCACTTCATCAATCACCATTTTAGCCACCTGATCGGGCGAGCCCTGGTGCAGGCTGACGTTGACCTTGGGAAAGGCCTGGCGCAGTTTGGCAACTGGCTGCGGTAACACATAGCGTGCCTGCGTGTGGGTGGCGGCAATCGACAGCGTGCCGCTGTCTTGCGCGGAGTACTGCTCGCCAATGCGCCGCAGGTTGCCAATCTCGCGCATGATGATTTCAATGCTTTTGAGTACATGGTCGCCGGGCTCGGTCACGCGCTTTAAGCGCTTGCCGTGACGGGCAAAGATTTCAATGCCGAGTTCTTCTTCAAGTTCAATGATGGACTTGGAAATACCGGGCTGTGAGGTGTGCAGCGCTCGGGCGGTTTCAGTCAGGTTGAGGTTGCGGCGAACCGCTTCCTGAACAAAGCGGAATTGATGAAGGTTCATATCGAATCCAGGCTAATTATTGGTTTCATTATGGGTTATTGGGGTCAGACACCAATTTCGCTGCGGTGCATCGCACCGCGCCCTCCGGGCGAGCCGAAGGCTCAGCGAATTTGGGCTCTGACCCCAAAAACCCCTCAGGACAGGGCGATATCTGCCAGTACAGCAATCATTTGCGCGTACTCGCCTGCTGCGGGGAGTAAATCGACCTGCACACCCGGATGCGCGGTGCGAATTTGTTCGATGAGGCGTGGCAAGTCTTCCCTGGCGTGCTTGCCTACACCCAGAAAAAGCGGAAAAACCTTTAACTGCAGGGCACCGCCAGCTATTAGATCAATGGCTACGTCTAGCAGTAAAGGGGGACACAGTTCGAGATAGGCGCAGCGTACCTGTGCAGCTGGTTCGCACTGTTTTATCTGCAAGGCCACAGCTTCGATGGGCAAACGCCATTGCTCGTCGCGCGAGCCATGGGCCAAAAGAATAATGCCGGTGGTGGCTGGTGTGATTGAGTTCATCGCTTCATCTACCGTCTTAGTACAAGCCAGCCAAACGCTGCTAGTGAAATAGTCATGTAGAGAAGACCCGGCGTTGCGGCTGCAAGCCACGGCTGCCAGTTTCGCAGGTTACCAACATAGCCAAACAGATTGTTGAGCAGGAAAAAGCTGATACCGATCAGCACACCGGAAAAGACATAGGCGGCGATGCCGCCAGAGCGAAAGTGCAGGTAAGCAAAAGGCAGGGCTAGTATCACCATCACCAGGCAACTGAGCGGGTAAAAAACCTTTCTCCAGAACTCGATCTCATAGCGCTGTGCGACCTGGCCGTTGGCATCCAGATGGCGGATGTAGGTAAACAAATCGTAGGTCGCCATGCGCTCCGGTTTGAGCAGCGCCACCGACACCATCTCTGGCGTGATGCCTGTGGGCCAGCGGAAGTTGTCCGTTTGGGTACGGTTGATCCCGGCGCTTTGCCTGCCTTCGGGGAGCGGCCCGGCACTGTTGCTCACGCTATCGCTGGAGTTTATGCTGGCGGTCTGGCTTGTCATCGGAATATCAAATTCCGAGCGTATCGCGTTCTTGAGCAGCCAAGAGTGGCCGTCACCAAAAGTGGCTATGGCGGCCCGCGTGACCGATACCACCGCCCCCTTGTTATTGAATTCAAAGACCTGTACGTCCAGCATCTCGTTGCTGGACGAGAGTTTTTTGATGTTCGCAACATAGTTGTTGTAGGGCTGTTTTTCCTTTAGCCAGGCACCAGTTTGTCCGACGGTGATGGTACTTTGGTATTTGGCCTTTAGCAACTGCGCAGCCTTTTCACTGGCAGGCGCAAGATAGTCGCCGATCGCAAAACTGAAGACCACAAAAAAGGCCCCCAAGCCGAGCAATAATTTCAGGGCGCGCCAGGGGCCAAGGCCGCTGGTGCGCAGTATCGTGTATTCGGAACTTTGCGCCATCCTGGACATCACAAAAATGGTCCCTATCAACACCGAAATCGGCAGCAACTCATAGAGATGGTTGGGCACCCGCAGCCCGACATAGGCCAGCGCATGACGGATCTGGTAAATATCATTGGCCGTTGGCAAGCCGTTGTTTTTACCCAGGTATTGCAACTCATCGACCAGATCAAAAAAGAAGAACAGGGCCAGAAAACCTGCCGTTACCAGCGCAATGGAGGCCAGTACCTCGCCGTATATCAGGCGGCGAATAGTCTTCATGCTGCGCTTTCTTCTGCGGCTTCTACGGCTTTAGGTCCTGGTTTGCCTTGCCCGCGCAACCTGCGCAGCGCTGACCGCAGGGTCCAGTTTGCATTGCGTTTGGCTAGCCAGGCTAAAGCCAGTAGAAGAACCCCGCCGTGCAGCATCACCAGCAGGGCACCAAAGCTCACATAACCACCAAAAATCCAGCTTTTCCCGAGGTTGATGAGGTTGCTGTAAAGCAGAAAGGTCAGCACCACAAAAATCAGGTTGTCACTGCGCCCACCGCGCGGGTTGCTACTTGCCAGTGCGGCGGCTAACACCACGAAGTTAATGGCACCTAGTGCAAGCCCGATTCGCCAGGCCAATTCGCTGGCATTGGCTCGATTGAACGATTTGATCAAGACCGGTACAGAGAGTAATCTTGAGTCATCTGGATTGGCATTGATTTCAGTGGCATGCCCTGTGTTGCTAGCGTATTCTTCAAAGTCAGTGACTTTAAAGGCGGTTTTGCCGATTTCATTTTCCAGACGCTGTCCATTTTTGAGCACCAGTACCTGGTTTCTGCCGCGAGTTTCAACTTTGCCCGAAGCGGCTGAAGTGATGGACTCTTTTTCATTTTCATTGGCAACAATAAAGACATTACCACTTGATTTGTCACTAACAGACGCATCCCTATCAATGAAAAAAACTCGTCGCCCGTCCGACGACTCCTGAAATTGACCGGGTGCCAGCCGATCAACGTCACTGCGGCTTTCATAGCGTTCTTTCATGTCCTTGGTTTGCTGGTTTGTCCAGGGCCAGACAAACATCGACAACAGCGCAATGATGAGCAGAACAGGCCATGAAAAGCGAAACAGTGGGCGCAAAAAAACCGTCAGGCTCTGCCCGCTGGTGAACCAGACCACCATTTCACTGTCGCGGTACATGCGTGTCAGCGTGCCGACCATGGCGATGAAGAGCGACAGCGTCAGTATGGTCGGCAGACGGCCGAGCGCCGAATAGGCCATGAACAGCATCACGTCTTGCGGGCTGATGACGCCGCGTGAGGCTTGCCCCAGCGTACGGATCAGCACAATGGTCAGAACAATGGTGATGATGACCACCAGCGTGGCACCAAAGCTGCGTGCCAGTTCTCTGCGAATCGAAGATTGGAATAACATTGACTGGGAAATCGCTTTATGCTGCTTACTGCTTTTATTTCACTAATTTTCTGATTGGCTAGACCTTCAATTATGGACTTTGAACTTAAAACATTCACCTTTACTCGTGTTTGCGCTGAAAAATGCGATGCGCTGGTGGTACTGGCTGCACCAACCATAGCCGGTAATGACCCGGCATCACAACTGGCGGCACAGGCCATCAAGGCCGGAGATTTTCAAGCCAAGCCTGGCAAGTTGCTAGTCAGCTACCGCCCGGCAGGCATTGCGGCTACACGACTGGTGCTGGTCGGGGTTGGCGATGGCAGCGCAAAAAATGTGCGGACTGCGGTGCTTGCGGCGATGGGCGTACTCAAAAACAGCAATGTGAAACGCGTGCTGCTAAGTCTGGGCGCTTTGCCTGCATTGTCGGCCGATGCGGTACGCGCTGCCGTGGTGGCTTGCGGCGATGTGGCCTATGTCTATAGCGCCACGAAATCGAAGGCGAGCGCCACCGCCACGCCGGTTGAGCGTGTTGTGGTGGCGGTTCCCGATGCGACCAAGGTCAAACCGGGTTTTGACAAGGGTGCGGCCCTAGCCAAAGGCATTGCGCTGGCCAGGGAATGGGGTAATCGCCCTGCCAATCACGCTACCCCAGTTCTGCTTGCGGGTGCGGCGAAAGAGTTGGGCAAGTTGCCAAAGATTAAGGTTAGCATTCTGGGGCCGAAAGAAGTCGCCAAACTGGGCATGGGGGCCTTCATGGCTGTGGCTCAGGGCTCTGTAGAGCCTTTGCGTTTTATCGTGCTGCGTTACGACGGCGCCGCCAAAACCACAGCCCCTGTGGTTCTGGTCGGCAAGGGCATTACCTTTGACACCGGTGGCATATCCATCAAGCCCGCCGCCGAGATGGACGAGATGAAGTTCGACATGTGCGGTGCGGCCAGCGTGCTGGGCACCTTCAGGGTGCTGGCCGAATTAAAACCGGCTATCAACGTGGTGGGGCTGATCCCGGCCTGCGAGAACATGCTCGATGGCCGCGCCATCAAGCCCGGCGATGTGGTGACCAGCATGAGCGGGCAAACGATTGAAATCCTCAACACCGACGCAGAAGGCCGCCTGGTGCTGTGCGATGCACTGACCTACGCCGAGCGCTTCAAGCCGCAGGCGGTGGTGGACATTGCCACGCTGACGGGTGCCTGCGTGGTGGCGCTTGGCGGCGTGCGCAGCGGCCTTTTTTCCAGCGACGATGCCCTGGCCAAGGCGCTTTCTGAAGCCGGGGAGTCGTCGTTTGATCTGTGCTGGCGCATGCCGCTGGATGATGAGTATGCCGAAGGGCTTAAAACCAATTTTGCCGATGTTGCCAACGTGGCAGGCCGTGCCGGTGGCGCTGTCACTGCAGCCAAATTTTTACAGCGCTTCACCAGCAAATTCCCGTGGGCGCATCTGGACATTGCCGGCACCGCCTGGAAGGGCGGGGCGGCCAAAGGCTCGACCGGCCGGCCAGTTGGCCTGCTGGTCGACTACCTGCTGGGTCAGGCAGTAAAGACCGTCACCAAGCCCCGCGCCGCATGACCGAGATTGAATTTCATTTCAACGTGCCCGACAAGCTGGCTTATACCTGCCGCCTGTTGCGCAAAGCCTGCCGCACAGGTGTCCGGGCCGTGGTGACGGCAGATGCTGGGCTTTTGAGCGAACTTGACCAGTTACTGTGGTGCTTTTCGGCCACCGAGTTTGTAGCGCATTGCATGGCAACATCGAACCGGCAGATGCTGGCGGCGACCCCCGTACTGCTGGCCGACCAGCTTGAAAGATGCCCGGCAGACAGGGTTTTGATCAACCTCGGGCAAAGCGTACCCGTTGACTTTGAGCGCTTTGAGCGCTTCATTGAAGTCGTCTCAGGGCAGGAAAACGACAGGCTTGTCGGTCGTCAGCGCTGGAAACATTACAAGGACAGGGGTTACGCATTGAAACAAAACGACCTGTCAGCAAGCCGGAAAGCCGCATGAGTCAGTTGCCTATGCCACCACGCTTTGTACCTACCCTGACGGATGTCGTCCAACCCGCCATGGCTCAGGAGCAGCGGATGCCTCCTGCCGCCACGCCTGCGGCCATCGAATTGCTGGAAAACCAGCTGCTACACCGCGTGATGCAGCGAGTTGACCTGGTGCTTGAAAGGCGACTGCGGGAAGCTGTAGGGCAGGTGATTCTGGCGCACACCCAGGCCCTTGGGCCGCGACTTCGCGAAGAAATCGAGCTGGTGGTGCGCGAGTCGGTCAGTCAGGCTGTGGCGCAGGAGTTGTCGCCGTAAGTACGATGAATAGAGGCTCTGCCCGGATAGTCGTTACCCCAAACCCTCTTTAATTAAAAAAACTAGGACGTTGTCATGGTGCAGACGCGAAAATTGCGGTATCTTCTGTGCAGTTGAGAAAAAACAGTTCTCAACCCTTAACGGTAACTTTCTAATTGGAGCGTTTTTATGCAAATGAAATGGACTGCGGTCGCTTTGACCGCCATGTTGGTTGTTGCGTGCGGAAAAAAAGAAACTCCCACGCCAGCCGTTACTGCACCCGCACCTGCCGCTCCTGTCGCTGCGGCTCCCGTCGGTGATACGCTGGTTGTCAAAATCGGTCACGTGGCGCCGGTTTCCGGTGCCCAGGCCCACTATGGCAAAGACAATGAAAATGGCGTGCGCATGGCCATTGAAGACCTGAACAAGCAGGGCGTCATGATAGGCGGCAAAAAAGCCACCTTCGAAATCGTCGCCGAAGACGATGCCGCTGATCCGAAACAGGGCACCGCAGCAGCACAAAAATTGTGCGATGCAAAAGTAGCCGGTGTCGTCGGCCACCTTAATTCCGGCACCACCATCCCCGCATCCAAGGTCTACAACGACTGCGGCATCCCCCACGTCACCGGTGCCGCGACCAACCCCGACCTGACCAAGCCCGGCTACAACACCACCTACCGCATCATTGCCAATGACCTGGCCCTAGGTGCCGGCCTGGCGTTTTATGCTGCCGACACGCTCAAGCTGAAGAAAGTCGCCATCATTGATGACCGAACCGCTTACGGCCAAGGCGTTGCCGACATTTTCAAGAAGACCGCCAAAGAAAAGGGCATGACCGTGGTTGATGAGCAGTTCACCACCGACAAAGCCACCGACTTCATGGCCATCCTGACCGCCATCAAGGCCAAGAAACCTGACGCCGTGTTCTACGGCGGTATGGACCCGCAGGCCGGCCCGATGCTGCGCCAGATGGAGCAGTTAGGCATGAGCAAGGTCAAGTACTTCGGCGGCGACGGCATCTGCACCTCCGAGATCGCCAAACTCGCCGCTGGTGCCAAGACCCTGAACAACGTGATCTGCGCCGAAGGTGGTGCATCGCTGGCCAAAATGCCAAGTGGCGCCGAGTGGAAAAAGCGCTACGATGAAAAATATCCGAACCAGTTTCAGGTGTACAGCCCGTACACTTATGATGCGACTTTTGTGCTGGTCGATGCCATGAAACGCGCCAATTCGTCGGATCCCAAGGCCTACACCCCTGAGCTGATAAAAACCAGTATGAATGGCGTGACCACCACCATCGAGTTCCTGCCTAACGGTGAGTTGAAAAATCCTTCCATCACCTTGTACACCTACAAGGACGGCAAGAAAGTCGCTCTGGAATAAGCTTCTCCAGCCTTTAAGAAAAAACCACCGTGAGGTGGTTTTTTTCATTTACTTGCTAAACTGAACGACCTTCACCACGGCGCATGTCGCCTGAATTGTTTATCGATGACCAACGATCCAACCGGCTTCTGGAACTTTCCCTACACCTCACAGCGCATGCCGCTGCTGGCCCGCAATGTGGTCAGCACCTCCCAGCCGCTGGCATCCAGCGCCGGACTGCTCATGTTTGCTCGCGGCGGAAACGCCATCGATGCTGCGCTTGCAACGGCCATCACCCTGACGGTGGTCGAGCCTTGCATGAACGGCATCGGCGGTGATGCCTTTGCCATCGTCTGGGACGGCAAAAAAATGCACGGTCTCAACGCCTCCGGGCGGGCGCCGCGCAAGTGGACACCTGAATACTTTTCAAAATACGAGGCCATGCCGCCACGCGGCTGGGATTCAGTCACGGTGCCCGGCACCGTCTCGGCTTGGCGCGCGCTGTCGGAGCGTTTCGGCAGCATGCCTTTTGCCGAGTTGTTCGAGCCGGCGCTGCGTTATGCGCGCAACGGCCACATGGTCTCACCCACGGTGCACCGGCAATGGCAGGCCCAAGTGGCAGAGCTGTTGCCGCAGCCGGGCTATCGCGAAGCTTTTGCGCCTGCGGGACGCGCGCCCTTGCCGGGCGAGCATTTCATCTGCCCCGGACAGGCGCGCACGCTAGAGTTGATCGCACAAACCAAAGGCGAGGCCTTCTACCGGGGCGATCTGGCCAAGGCGATTGCCGACCATGCGCGCGCCACCGGTGGCCTGATCGACGAGATCGACCTGGCCGCCCACCAAGCCGACTGGGTGGAGCCGATTTCGATGGCCTACCGCGACGTGACACTGCATGAAATCGGGCCCAGCGGCCAGGGCATCGGTGCGCTCATGGCCTTGGGCATGCTGGAACACTTCGATTTGAAGGCGGCGGGGCTGGACACTGCCCTGTCGCAGCACTTGCAAATCGAAGCCATGAAACTGGCGTTTGCCGACATGCAGGAATTCGTCGCCGATCCCGATGCGATGCGGGCGGTCAGCGCTTCAGATTTGCTGGGCAGCAGCTATCTGGCCAAGCGTGCCAAATTGATTGACCCGGACCGGGCCGCGCCGGCCCGCGCCGGCTCCCCACACAGCGGTGGCACGGTGTACCTGACCGCGGCTGATGAGAGCGGCATGATGGTATCTTTCATTCAGTCCAACTTCAAAGGCTTTGGCTCCGGCGTGGTGGTGCCCAACACCGGTATCGCCCTGCAAAACCGGGGCTGGGGCTTCACCCTCAAGCCCGGCCACCCGAATCAGGTCGCGCCTGGCAAGCGGCCTTTCCACACCATCATCCCGGGCTTTTTGACCCGGGGCGGAGCGCCGTTGATGAGTTTTGGCGTCATGGGCGGGTCCATGCAGGCGCAAGGCCACGTGCAGGTCACCAGCCGGATTGCCGACTATGGCCAGAACCCGCAGGCGGCCAGCGATGCACCGCGCTGGCGCATCATGGACGACAACAGTACAGTGGCGGTTGAGTGGAATTTCCCGCAGGAAACCATTGACGGTCTGGTGGCACGCGGCCATCAGGTCAGGGTAGCAGAGCGTTTCAACAACGAGTTCGGCTGCGCGCAGCTGGCCATGAAAACCGAGCATGGCTACCTGGCTGCATCGGATCACCGCAAAGACGGCTACCCGGTCGGGATTTGAAGTTTCGCTTGCGGTTGTTGTGCAGAGACCGACGGCCGCTATTTTTTCCAAGCCTTAAGGCCGATTGTCCATTGATTGCTCCTTTTGGCCAATTTACTGGCATTGGCAGGCTTGAACCTTAACAATTGTTAACAAATGCAGGAACATTAGCGGACGCGATTCCGTCGGGTTGGCCACTGGTGTAGGCGTCGACGTCGATTTGAACCCGGCGGCAACAGGCTGACGTCATCGACGTCAACGGGGCGTTGCCAGCCGGGTAATTGGCACCGATGTCACATGCGCGCCGTCGTGTCCATTCGCGTTACTTCGAACACCATCTGGTCAGCACCCCTTGAGGATTGCGTTCAGGCGAGTCTTGCTAGACTGCCGACATGAGCGGACTGTTTTTATGGTTGACGACAATTACCTTGGCCGGTCGTGTTGCCTCAAATAACAATGCCAGTGCGGTGGCACTTTTACTATTGGTTGCGCCACGATGACAGCCGAGCCCGAGTTTTCACAAGACTAAAGCGATGTTTCTACTGGATTCCTTCTCGGCTACTCAACTCGCCACCATTGCTGCGGCGTATTTCATCGCCGCACTGGTTAAGGGCGTAACCGGCCTTGGCTATTCCTCGACCTGCCTGCCGATCCTGACGCTGGCCTTTGGATTGAAGGAGGCATTGCCGCTGGTGCTGATCCCATCGGTCGCGTCGAACCTAGGCGTCATGGTGAACACGGACGGTTTCCGCGCCAGCGTGCAACGCTTCTGGCCAATGGTTTTGTCTGCAGCCGCGTCGGTATTTGCTGGCCTCTGGGCGCTGACGCGAATGAAGGGTGAAAGTGCCGCCGCTATTCTCGGCGTCGTGCTTCTGATCTATGTCGGATTTGCTCTTACGAACGCGCGCTTTCGGTTGACCGAAGCCCGGACCCGCAAGCTCGAACCGGTAATAGGCGCCGTGACGGGCTTCGTCAACGGTTTGACCGGATCGCAGGTCATGCCATTGATCCCTTACTTGCTCTCTCTCGATATAGCACGCAAGCGCTTTCTTCAGGCAAGCAATCAGTCCTTCACGCTTTCGAGCGCAGCGATGTTCGTCGGTCTCGGCGCGACCGGCCTGATGACGGCGCAGGTCGTGACCGTGTCCGCCTGCGGTCTCGTGCTGGTTGCACTTGGGGTCCGCATCGGACAACGCACCAGCCGCCATCTGGCACCGCAGGCGTTCCGAACGGTGGTGCTGATCGTTCTTGCCGGGCTTGGGATGGGCCTGATCTTGCGGGCAGCAGGGTGGCTCTGAGATTCAGTCCGCGCGAGTCGATAAGAGTTTCAAACGCCCTCGATCCGGCCTGCGGTATGGCTGCGTGTGGTATCTGAAGTTTCAGGCACAACATTTCACCGCCGCAGGCCGTAGTTAGATCAGGACTCGAGATCCGAGAGGCGCGCCGGGCAGCTGCCGGTCATGGGTGACGGGTCATGGCCGACCTCGGAAAATCAGTCTGAGCGGCGAATCACGGCTTCCTGCCATGTGCAGCCCGTCGCGGTCGTCAACAATGCTGAGAAAGCGGTACCAATGGCGGTAGCGGTCAGCGACATGGAATTCCCCTTGTTTGTGGGTAACGGCGGGCGCTTGGTGCGGGTAACGGCTTATTACCCTCACGGTTACCCACAAAAATCCGTGGCTTCAAGAATGCCGTAAAAGACGCATAAACGCAAAAAAGCCCCATGTACACTGGGTAGACGGGGCTTTCAGGGTGTTTTCTTGGACCGTTGTGGACGGTAAAAAACACAATTTTGGCGGAAGAGGCGGGATTCGAACCCGCGGTGGGTTTAACCCCACGTACGCTTTCCAGGCGTATGACTTAAACCGCTCATCCACCCTTCCGCGAAGCCTTTGATTGTAGCAGTGCGGTGCCTAGGAGCCGGTCATGCTTTATTGGTTTGCACCATCTTCATGGCGGAGGAAATTAATGCAGCCACCTCAGTCATGTTACTTGGCACAATCAGCGTGGTTTTGGAATCTTTTGCCACGTGTGCATAGGCCTCGACAGCCTTTTCAGCAACCTTCAGCTGTACTGCCTGCTCGCCGCCGGGCAGGCTGATCGCTGCGGCGACGACTTCAATCGCTCGCGCATTGGCCTCAGCCACCGTCATGATGGCTGCGGCTTCACCTTGCGCATTGTTGATAGCCGCCTGTTTTTCACCTTCGGAACGGGCGATAAAGGCTTCCCGCTCACCGGTGGCAATATTGATCTGTTCCTGTTTGCGGCCTTCAGAGGCGGCGATCAGCGCACGCTTTTCGCGTTCAGCAGTGATTTGCGACTGCATCGCAAGCAGGATTTCCTTGGGCGGAGTCAAATCCTTGATCTCGTAGCGCAACACCTTCACACCCCAGTTCAGAGCTGCTTCGTCAATCGCTGTAACGACTTGGGCATTGATGAGCTCGCGCTCTTCAAAGGTTTTATCGAGCTCAAGCTTGCCAATCACGGAGCGCATCGAGGTCTGGGCCAACTGCGAGATAGCCACGATGTAGTTGGACGAGCCGTAGCTGGCACGCATCGGGTCAGTGACCTGAAAATACAAAATGCCGTCGACTTGCAACTGCGTGTTGTCGCGGGTAATACAAACTTGGCTGGGCACGTCGAGCGGGATCTCCTTCAGGCTGTGTTTGTAGGCCACGCGGTCAATGAAGGGAACCAGAAAATTGAGGCCCGGCGTGAGGCTGGTGTGGTATTTGCCCAGGCGCTCGACCACCCAGGCGTTTTGCTGCGGCACCACCTTGGTGGACCGGGTGACGAAGATAACGGCGATAACGAGAATGAGGATGGCGATTTCCATGAAGTATCTTTCTTGTGTTGAGGGTTAAAGGGCACTTCTATAAATTCATTTTTCGGGCGAATTGCGTCGTTGGGCGGTACTCGCAATCCTCACGTACCTGAAGTACGTTGCGGTTGCTGCGTTCCGTCCGCCTTGCACTTCATCCCGAAAATCTGAATTTCTAGAAGTGCCCTAAAGTTTGTCGACCAGCAACCGGCTTCCAACCAGTTCTGCGACCCGGTGAGGTCCGGCCGAGGGTGTGTTGCCTGGCCGCTGGATTGCCGTCCAGTTGGCGCCACGGTATTTTACCGTGGCCGTGCCGTCCGCGTTCCATTCCTCGATGAAAACCGTCTCGCCAATGTCTAGATTGACACTGCGGTCAGCACGGGCGGAAGGGTCGGACGGACGTTTTTTCTTGATCAGGTACCAGGCGGCCACAGCACCTCCCCCGACGACCGCCGCCACCAGCAACTGCACCACGATACCGGCACCGGCGTGTGCGGCCAGCGCCGCGGCCGCCATTCCCAGGCTGATCATCAGCAGGAAAAAAGTCCCGGTAAGGAGCTCGGCGACAATTGCGCCGCCTGCCAGCAGCCACCAGATGGTTGGTTCACTCATGTTTACTCCTTTTGTTGATGATGCGCTACATTTTGAGGCAATTACAAGCTACTGACAGCGTGTTGCCATTTTATTTTCGTACACTTCGCTGATTCGGCTTGGCTGCGTTAGGAGCCTGTCGGACTTTGGGAGCATCGGCTGCAAAAGCGCCGCAGCGGTCCATTATTTTTTATCGCGTCACAGAATTCAATTATGAAATTTCGTTTCCCCATCGTCATCATTGACGAAGACTTCCGCTCCGAGAACACTTCCGGCCTCGGCATTCGTGCGCTGGCGCAGGCCATAGAAGCCGAAGGCTTTGAAGTGCTAGGCGTTACCAGCTACGGCGACCTGTCGCAGTTTGCCCAGCAGCAAAGTCGGGCCAGCGCTTTCATACTGTCGATTGACGACGAGGAGTTCACCCCCGGCCCTGATCTTGACCCGGCGGTTTTGAATTTGCGTACCTTCATTGAAGAAGTACGGCGTAAAAATCTGGACGTACCGATTTATGTCTATGGCGAGACAAAAACTTCACGCCATATCCCGAATGACATCTTGCGCGAGCTGCATGGCTTCATCCATATGTTTGAGGACACACCAGAGTTTGTCGCGCGGCATATTTTGCGTGAAGCTAAAAGTTATCTTGAAGGCGTGCAACCGCCGTTTTTCAAAGCGCTACTGGATTACGCCGAAGACGGATCGTATTCATGGCATTGCCCTGGGCACTCTGGTGGCGTGGCGTTTTTGAAGAGCCCGGTCGGCCAGATGTACCACCAGTTTTATGGCGAGAACATGCTGCGCGCCGACGTTTGCAACGCGGTGGAAGAACTCGGCCAACTGCTAGACCACGATGGTGCGATTGGCGCCAGTGAGCGCAACGCGGCCCGCATCTTCAACGCAGACCATTGCTTTTTTGTCACCAACGGCACATCGACCAGCAACAAGATGGTCTGGCACCACACGGTGGCGCCGAGCGACGTGGTGGTGGTGGACCGTAACTGTCACAAGTCAGTCATACACGCCATCATCATGACGGGCGCGGTGCCCGTGTTTTTGAAGCCGACGCGCAACCATTTCGGCATCATCGGGCCGATTCCGCAAAGCGAATTTGAGCCCGAGGCTATTCAAGCCAAGATCGCCGCCAACCCGTTGCTCAAAGGGGTTAAAGGGTTTAATGCAGCCACGGTCAAGCCGCGCGTGCTCACGCTCACGCAGTCCACCTACGACGGTGTGCTCTACAACACCGAGACCATCAAAGGCATGCTCGACGGCTACATCGAGAACCTGCACTTTGACGAAGCCTGGCTGCCGCACGCCGCGTTTCACCCCTTCTACGGCACCTACCACTCTATGGGGAAAAACCGCATCCGCCCCAAGACGGCTGTGGTGTATGCAACCCAATCTATCCACAAGCTGCTGGCCGGCATCAGCCAGGCCAGCCATGTGCTGGTGCAGGACTCGCAAGAGGTCAAGCTCGACAGGCACCTCTTCAACGAGGCCTATTTGATGCACACCTCGACCTCGCCGCAGTACAGCATCATTGCCAGCTGCGACGTGGCCGCCGCCATGATGGAGCCACCCGGCGGCACGGCGCTGGTGGAAGAAAGCATTGCCGAGTCGCTCGATTTCCGCCGTGCCATGCGTAAGATTGATGATGAGTACGGCGACGACTGGTGGTTCAAGGTCTGGGGGCCCGACAAGCTGGTGGAAGAAGGCATTGGCGAGTCGAAAGACTGGATCATCAAGGGCGAGTCACGCAGCGCCAAGACGGCTAAAAACGGGGCCAACAACTGGCACGGTTTTGGCCAGATGGCGACCGGCTTCAATATGCTGGACCCTATCAAGTCGACCATCGTCACGCCGGGGCTGGACCTGAACGGCAAGTTTGCAAAAACCGGTATTCCGGCATCCATCGTGACGAAATTTCTCGCAGAGCACGGCGTGATCGTTGAAAAAACCGGCCTCTACAGCTTCTTCATCATGTTCACCATCGGCATTACCAAGGGTCGCTGGAACACGCTGTTGACGGGCTTGCAGCAGTTCAAGGACGACTACGCCAAAAACCAGCCGATGTGGCGCATCCTGCCGAAGTTTTGCCAGAAGCATCCCAAGTACGAGCGCATGGGCTTGGCTGATTTGTGCCAGCATATCCACACGCTATATGCCAAATACGACATCGCCCGCCTGACCACCGAGGTCTACCAAAGCGAGCTAACCCCAGCCATGAAGCCCAGCGATGCCTACGCCCACATCGCCCAGCGCAAGACCGAGCGGGTCGAGATTGACCGGCTTGAAGGCCGCGTCACGGTTGGCCTCGTCACACCATACCCGCCGGGTATTCCGCTGCTGATTCCGGGTGAAGTGTTCAACAAAAAGATTGTTGATTATTTGAAGTTTGCGCGCGAGTTCAACTCCCAGTGCCCGGGTTTTGAAACTGACATCCACGGCCTGGTCGAGCAGGTGGATGCCAAGGGCAAGTTAAGGTATTACGCTGATTGCGTGAAGAAGTAGGTGAACAGCTATTTTTTAACCTTGCATCAGGCCGCCAACTCGTTATCGCGGGCTATGCCGGTCGTCTGGCTGAAGCCACCGTCCACATAAGTGATTTCAGCGGTGACCCCTGAAGCCAGGTCCGACAGCAGGAAAGCGGCCACGTTGCCGACATCCTCGATCGTGACGTTGCGTCGCAGCGGCGATGCGGCCGCCACCATGCCCAGCAGCTTGCCGAAGTCCTTGATGCCGCTGGCCGCCAGGGTTTTGATCGGTCCGGCGCTGATGCCGTTGACGCGCATTCCACGCTTTTTGCTACCGAGTGATTCGGCCGGGTAGCGCACCGATGCCTCCAGGCTGGCCTTGGCCAGACCCATGGTGTTGTAGTTAGGAACTACGCGTTCAGCGCCCAGATAGGTCAGTGTCAGCACCGACGATTTGTCGTTCAGGTAGGGTAGGGCAGCCTTGGCCATGGCCGGGAAGCTGTAGGCGCTGATGTCGTGGGCAATTTTGAAGCCCTCACGCGACAGGCCGTCGAGAAAGTCGCCGGCAATGGTTTCGCGCGGAGCGTAGCCGATGGCGTGGACAAAGCCGTCAAAAGTGGGCCAGGTTTGGGTCAGGTCAGTCATCAGTTGCGCAATCTGCTCGTCGCTGCTGACGTCGCAGTCAAACACCAACTGGCTGCCAAAGTCGGCGGCAAATTCGGTGATGCGGTCTTTAAAGCGCTCGCCCTGGTAGCTGAAGGCCAGTTCTGCGCCTTGTGCGTGGCAGGCCTTGGCAATGCCGTAGGCGATGGATCGATTGCTCAATACGCCCATGATTAATAATTTTTTGCCAGCTAGAAAACCCATAAACTATCCTTCTTAAAAATCTTGCAGAATTGTCGCATGCGCGCCTTATCGGTTTTTTCGGTTTTATTTGCCCTTGCATCCACTTTGGTAGCTCCCGACGCAACCGCCGCCCACGCCTATTCGCAATTCGGCGACATCAAGTACCCGCCCGGCTTCACGCACTTTGACTATGTGAACCACGCCGCACCGAAAGGCGGAGAAATTCGCATGGTGCCGCCGACCCGGCCCACCAATTTCGACAAGTTCAACCCCTTCACGCTACGCGGTACTGCGCCTTACGGCATCGGCACGCTGATGGTCGAAAGTCTGCTGGTTGGCAACTTTGAGGAACCCACCACGGCTTATGGCTTGCTGGCTGATGATGTGGATGTTGCACCGAACAGGCTCTCTGCCACTTTCCGTTTAAATAGCAAAGCCCGCTTTCACGACGGCACGCCGGTACTGGCTGCCGACGTGCTGCATTCCTACACCCAGCTCACCAGCAAGCTCGCCGCACCGCAGTACCGTACGATTTACGCCGAGGTAAAGGGCGTGACGGTGCTGTCCGAGCGGGTGGTGCGTTTTGACTTTGCAACGCCCAACCCGGAACTGCCGCTGGTGGTGGGTGGTATGCCGGTGTTCAGCCGCGCCTGGGGCGGCGGCAAGCCGTTTGACAAAATTGTTTCGGAGTTGCCCATAGGCTCAGGTCCATACAAGCCCGCCAGCAACGCCATGGGGCGCGACATCACCTACGTGCGCGATCCGGCTTATTGGGGCGCCGATCTGCCCAGCCGCAAGGGCCAGTTCAACTTCGATCGCATCACCTTCAAAATCTACCTCGATGAAACCTCCCGTTTTGAAGGCTTGAAGGCCGGCGAATACGACTTCATGCGCGAGTTCATCTCACGTAATTGGGCGCGCCAGTACACCGGCAAGCAGTTCACTTCGGGCGAACTCGTCAAGCGGGCGTTTGAAAACCGCAACCCCGGCGACTTTCAGGGCTATGTGTTCAACCTGCGCAAGCCGAAGTTCCAGGATGTGCGCGTGCGCCAGGCGATTGGTCTGGCGCTGGACTTTGAGTGGATGAATCGCCAGCTTTTTTACGGCATCTACAAACGCGTCAACGGTTACTTCCCGAACAGTGAATTTCAGGCCACTGGTACGCCTAAAGCTGACGAGATGGCACTGCTAGAACCACTGCGCAGCAAGCTCCAGCCTGCGGTATTTGGTGCCGTACCGGTATCGCCTTCGACCCAAGTCCCCAACAGCCTGCGAGGCAACCTGCGCCAAGCGCAAGCGCTGCTGAAATCGGCAGGCTGGGCTTACAAAGACGGTGCGCTGCGCAATGCCAAAGGCGAAGCCTTCACGATGGAGTTTTTAAACGACCAGCCGTCCTTGATACGCATCGTCGGGCCGTTCCAGAAGGCGCTGGAAAAGCTGGGCATCACGCTGATCTACCGTGTGGTTGATTTTTCGCTGTCTAAACAAAAAATGGATGCCTTTGATTTTGAAGTCACCACCCTGCGCCTGCCCGGCAGCACCGCGCCCGGCGGCGAACTACTGGAGCGCTTTGGCTCTGAGGCTGCCAAAACACCCGGTTCATCCAACGTCTGGGGCCTTGCTGACCCGGCTGTTGATGCGCTGCTGCAAAAAGTAGTCAGCGCCAAAACCAGACCTGAGCTGGCCACCGCCATGCGCGCACTCGACCGTGTGCTGACCAATGGTTTTTACTCGGTGCCACAATATTATGGCGATGCGTTCTTAATTGGTTATAGGCCCGGACGATTCGTTCTGCCGACAACCATTCCACCGTATTACCAGGCCGACATCTGGGCGATGAGCACCTGGTCGGCATCAAGTTCCAATAAATAATGACCAGCTACATCCTCAAACGTCTGCTGCTGATGATTCCGACACTGTTCGGCGTGCTGCTGCTGACCTTTGTCATGGTGCAGTTTGTGCCGGGCGGCCCGGTCGAGCAGATGGTGGCGCAGTTGCAGGGGCGTGACTCTGGCGGCGAAAGTGCTGCCGCATCGGGCGCGGGTTACCGAGGCAGGCAGGGCGTGGACGCGCAGCGGATTGCAGAAATCAAAGTGCTTTATGGCTTTGACAAGCCGGTGCATGAACGCTTTTGGCAGATGCTCGGGCAGTTCGCACGCTTCGACCTCGGTAAAAGCTTTTACCAGCACAAGGACGTCTGGCAACTGGTCAAGGAAAAACTGCCAGTCTCCATCAGCCTGGGCCTGTGGACGTTTTTCATCAGCTACCTCATAGCCGTGCCGCTGGGCGTGGCCAAAGCGGTCAGGGCAGGGACGCGGTTTGACTTCTGGACCACACTGATCGTGCTGGTGGGCTACGCCATTCCCGGCTTTGTGCTGGGCGTGGCGCTGCTGGTGGTGTTTGGCGGGCAATTGCAGTGGTTTCCGCTGCGCGGGCTGACTTCGCCTAACTGGGAAACCTTGAGCTGGGGTGCGCGCATTGTGGACTACCTGTGGCACATCACCTTGCCCGTCACAGCCATGGTGCTGGGCAGTTTTGCCGTCACAGCGGTGCTGACCAAAAATTCATTCCTTGAAGAAATCAGAAAACAATATGTGCTGACCGCACGCGCCAAGGGTTTGAGCGAGCAGAGGGTGTTGTACAAGCATGTGTTTCGCAATGCGCTGATACCCATCATCACCGGCTTTCCGGCAGCTTTTATCGGTGCTTTTTTTACCGGATCACTGCTGATTGAAACGCTGTTTTCACTCGATGGTCTGGGTCTGTTGAGCTATGAAAGCATCATCCGGCGCGACTACCCGGTGGTGCTGGGCACACTTTATTTTTTCACGCTGATTGGACTGATTACCAAGTTGATCAGTGACCTCTGTTATGTTTGGGTCGATCCAAGGGTGAAGTTTGATTAATACCCTGTCGCTTAGTCCTGGTAAACGCGCCTGGCAGCGCTTTAGTCGTAATAGGCTTGGCTTTTATAGCCTGCTACTGTTCTCCGTCATGGTGCTGTTCAGCCTGTTTGCCGAAGTGTTGTCCAACGATAAGCCGCTGGTTGTTAGCTATGAAGACAAGCTCTATTTCCCGCTGGTAAAGGACTATGCAGAAAAAACTTTTGGCGGTGACTTTGATACGCCCGCAGACTACCTGGACCCCTTCATCAAGGACAAACTCAAGCAGGGCAACAACTGGGCCATTTACCCGCCCAACCCCTATGGCCCGAAAACCATCAACTACTTCGCCAAACAGCCCAACCCTTCTGCGCCGTCGCGTGACAATCTTTTCGGCACCGACGACCGGGGCCGGGACTTGCTGGCGCAACTGATTTACGGCTTTCGTTTGAGTGTTCTGTTTGGTCTGGCGCTGACGCTGATCGGTGTCGTGATCGGCGTGATAACCGGGGCCATACAGGGCTACGTTGGTGGCAAAACCGACCTGATTTTTCAGCGCTTTATGGAAGTCTGGGGTTCCATGCCCGAGCTGTATTTGCTGATTATTTTCAGCGCCGTGTTTGCGCCCAGCGTCGCGCTGCTGCTGTTTTTGCTCAGTCTCTTCGGCTGGATGGGCCTGTCGGACTATGTGCGGGCCGAGTTTTTGCGGAATCGCCAGTTGGACTATGTACGTGCCGCAAAAGCGCTGGGCGTGAGCAATCTGCACATCATGTGGCGGCACATACTGCCCAACAGCATGACACCGGTCGTCACCTTCCTGCCGTTTCGCATGAGTGCCGCCATTCTGGCGCTGACTGCGCTGGATTTTCTGGGCCTAGGCGTACCGCCGGGCACGCCATCGCTTGGCGAATTGCTCAACCAGGGCAAGGCGAATATTGATGCCTGGTGGATATCGCTGTCGACCTTTGCGGTGCTGGTGATTACGCTGTTGCTGCTGACTTTTATGGGTGATGCGCTGCGCGATGCGCTAGACCCAAGAAAAGCGGATCAGGCATGACTAAACCCCTTCTCGAAGTCAAGGGTCTGAACGTTTCTTTCGCGGGTCAAGAGGTCGTGCGCGACATTGACTTTTCAATCGCGCCCGGCGAAAAGCTGGCACTGGTCGGTGAATCAGGTTCGGGCAAAACAGTGACCGCTCTGAGCCTGCTGCGGCTGGTGCAAAACGCATCGCTGGGCGGCAGCGCTGTGTTTCAGGGACGTGAGGGCGAAGTCGATTTGCTGGCTATCCCGGAGCGCCAGCTGCGCGGCATTCGCGGGCAGGACATCTCCATGATCTTCCAAGAGCCGATGACGGCGCTGAATCCGCTTTTCAGCGTGGGCAACCAGATTGCCGAGGTTTTGCAACTAAAAATGGGGTTGACCCCATCAGAGTCGGCGCGAGAAGCTATTAAATTGCTAGCAGATACGGGTATTTCCGAGCCCGAAAGGCGGGCTCACTCCTTTCCGCACCAGCTCTCGGGTGGCCAGCGCCAACGGGCTATGATCGCCATGGCGCTGGCCTGCAAGCCCATGCTACTGCTAGCCGATGAGCCAACCACGGCGCTTGACGTGACGGTGCGCAGCCAAATCCTTGATTTGCTGGCTGATTTGCAGCAAAAAAATGGCATGGCTGTGCTGATGATCACGCACGACCTGAACCTGGTGCGCCGTTTTGCGACGCGGGTGGCGGTGATGGAAAACGGTTACATCGTCGAGCATGGCGCAGTTGACGAAGTTTTCAGCAATCCGCAGCACGCCTACACCCGCCGTCTGATCGACAGCACGCCGACACGCGATGTGCAGGAGCCAGACCTGTCACGTCCCGCCGTGATGAAGGCCAAAGACCTGCGCGTCAGCTATTCAGTTTCCACACCGGGGTTTAAAGGCTGGTTCAAGGCAGGCCGGTTTGTGGCGCTGCAGGCTGCCAGTTTTGAGGTTCCGGCCGGACAAACGCTGGGCCTGATGGGCGAGTCGGGTTCCGGCAAGTCCAGTCTGGCGCTGGCGGCACTGGGCCTGCACCCGCATGAAGGCCAACTGGAAGTGATGGGCAAGGCCTGGAGCCGTGATGAAGCCGCTAACAAAGCCATACGCCAGGCGATACAGGTGGTGTTTCAGGACCCGTTTTCATCGCTGTCACCGCGCATGACGATTGAAGAAATTGTTGGCGAGGGCCTACAGGTGTACCAGCCCGGCCTGAGCGCTGTAGAGCGCCAGCAACGGGTGTTGCAGTCATTGGCCGACGTGGGCATGTCAGAGGCTCAGTTTTCCGGCCTGTTGCAGCGCTATCCGCACGAGTTTTCGGGCGGACAGAGGCAGCGTATCGCGATTGCGCGGGCGCTGATGGTTGAGCCGCAACTGCTGGTACTCGACGAGCCAACCAGTGCATTGGATGTAACCATCCAGAAACAGGTTTTGCAACTCTTGCAGAGGCTGCAACGAGAGCGCGGTTTGAGCTATTTGCTGATTACCCACGATGTGGACGTGATCGCCGCCATGGCGCACCAGGTTATGGTGATGAAGGATGGGGTGGTGGTTGAGGCAGGGCCTGTAAGCGCCATATTAAAAACGCCGCAGCACCCCTATACTCAGGCGCTGGTGGGGTTAAGGGGTTAGAATACGGAACTTCACGACCAAATGGGCGGGTTTTCACCGCCCATTTTTTTTGGGCGTTTGTTTTTAAATACTGCATTTTTTGATCTGGCATGGCCGCGCAAAGTACCAACGAAACGATTGAGCAAACCGTCACCGGACTGGGTTATGACCTGGTTGAGATTGAACGCACCGGTGGTGGCTTGTTGCGCGTGACGATTGACATGCCGTATGTTGCTGAGGCCGAGAAGTTCATCAATGCTGAAGATTGTGAAAAAGTCACGCGCCAGCTGCAGTTTGTGCTGGAAGTGGACGCTGCGGCGTATTCCCGGCTTGAGGTTAGCTCGCCCGGAATCGACAGGCCGCTGCGCAGTGAGAAAGATTTTGAGCGCTTTGCCGGTGAGTTGATAGACGTCACCCTTAAAGCGCCTATTGGTATAGCGGCAACGGCTGGTTCGACGATATCGGCCAACCAGAAAAAATTTCGGGGAACGCTGGAACACGCTGAATCTGCTGAATCCACTGAATCAGTTAATGCGGCAGGTACCTGGCAAATCGTCTGGAGCGATGAGCCAGCAGTCAAGCCAGGGCAAAAGATTAGCAAGAAAAGAGTGCCTGCACCGCTACAGGCATTGGGTTTCACGCTGGATGAGATTGCTCAGGCACGGCTGGCTCCGGTGGTGGACTTCAAGGGGCGCAAGCCAAAGGGTGCCGAGTTTTTGAAAATTAGAGTGAAAGGCCTGTGAAATGAATCGCGAAATGTTGATGTTGGTTGATGCCATCTCGCGCGAGAAAAATGTCGAGCGCGACGTGGTTTTCGCTGCGGTCGAGCTCGCCCTTGCGCAAGCCACCAAAAAAATCTACCCCGGTGAAGTTGACATCCGGGTTGCCGTTGACCGTGACAGCGGCAGCTATGAAACCTTCCGTCGCTGGCTGGTGGTGCCGGATGAAGCCGGTCTGCAAAACCCTGAAGCCGAAGAGCTGGTGAGCGATGCGCGTGACGAGATCGCAGACATCGAAGAGGGCGATTTCATTGAAAAGCCGGTTGAAAGCATGCCGATTGGCCGCATTGGCGCCATGGCAGCCAAGCAGGTCATTCTGCAAAAAATCCGTGATGCCGAGCGCGAAATGCTGCTCAGTGACTTCATGTCGCGTGGCGACAAGATCTTTGTCGGCACCGTCAAGCGCATGGACAAGGGCGACATCATTGTCGAGTCCGGTCGCGTCGAAGGCCGCCTACGTCGCAGCGACATGATTCCGAAAGAAAACTTGCGCTCTGGTGACCGCGTGCGCGCCATGATTATGGAAGTCGATCACACCCTGCGTGGCGCACCCATCATCCTGTCACGCACCTCGCCCGAATACATGGTTGAACTTTTCCGCCAGGAAGTGCCTGAAATTGAGCAAGGCCTGCTGGAGATCAAAGCCTGCGCCCGTGATCCCGGCTCACGTGCAAAAATTGCCGTGCTGTCACATGACAAACGTATTGACCCGATTGGCACCTGCGTCGGGGTGCGTGGTACCCGCGTCAATGGCGTGACCAACGAACTTGCTGGTGAGCGCGTCGACATCGTACTGTGGAGCGAAGACCCGGCCCAGTTCGTAATCGGTGCTCTGGCACCGGCCAACGTGTCGTCCATCGTAGTGGATGAAGATCGCCACGCCATGGACGTAGTGGTGGATGAAGAAAACCTGGCTATTTCGATTGGTCGTGGTGGCCAGAACGTGCGCTTGGCAGCCGAATTGACGGGCTGGAAAATCAACATCATGACGGCCGATGAGTCGCTTGATAAGCAGTCGCTTGAAACCGCTAGCTCCCGCAAGCTGTTCATGGAAAAGCTCGATATAGACGAGGAAGTCGCCGAAATCCTGATCGCCGAAGGCTTTACCAGCCTCGAAGAAGTGGCCTACGTGCCGCTACAGGAACTGTTGGATATCGAGTCGTTTGACGAAGACACCGTCAATGAGTTGCGCGAGCGCGCCAAGGCTGCGCTGCTGACGATGGAAATTATCACGGAAGAAAATGCCGAAGGTGTCTCGCAAAACCTGCGTGATGTCGAGAGCTTGAGCCCTGAGCTGATTGCAAAGCTCAATGCAGCGGGCATCAACAGCCGTGACGACCTGGCCGATCTGGCTACGGACGAACTAACCGATATTACCGGCCAGTCTGCGGACGAAGCCACTGCCCTCATCATGATTGCACGCGCCCATTGGTTTACCGATGAAGCGGCTGCTGTTGTGGCACCTGCACCCGCAGTTGCCGAAGAGCAATGATCATGAAGGCCAGTCAGGAAAACCAAATATGTCCAGTACCACTACCATCGCTGAATTCGCAGCTGAACTGAATAAATCCACTGCCAGCCTGATCGAGCAATTGACCAGCGCAGGGGTCGCCAACGTAAATGCCAACGACCATTTGTCAGAAGCCGACAAGCAGAAGTTACTTGGGTTTTTGCAGGCCGGTCATGGCACTGTCGCGGCAGAGCGCAAAAAAATCACGCTGGTGAAAAGATCCACCAGTGAAATCAAACAGGCTGATGTCGCTGGTAAGTCACGCACCATTCAGGTGGAGGTGCGTAAAAAACGTACTTTTGTCAAACGTGAAGATGACTCTGGTTTACCTGCTGAAGCAGCGCAGCCTGCAGTGGCTGCTGCATCGCAAGCACCAGTTATTGACGATACGGAGTTGCTCCGGCGTGAAGACGAGGCCAATCGCCACGCCGAATTGCTGCGCCGCCAAGAGGCAGAACTGAGTGAAAAACGTCGCCTGCGTGAAGAGCAGGTTGCCCAAGAAGCGGCTCAGGAAGAAGCGCGCCAGGCCGTTGATGCTGAAAGGGCCAAAGTCGCCGCGCTCTCTGCAGATGCTACGGCGAAAGCCAAGCCAAGCATTGGAAAAATTCAAAAAATACCCGCTAAACCCGATAAACCCGCTAAGGCACTGGACCCAGAGGCTTCAAAAGCAGCACAAGCCGCTGCAGCAGAGCAGGCCGGCAAAGTTGCCGAGGCAGCCGCCGTTCATGCATCGGCTAAAGCCGTTGCAAAAGCAAAAGCCACCGTAGAATTTCGGGCCGATGCCGTCAAGGCAAAAGAATTGCAGGAACGTCGCCAGAAGGCAGAATCCGAGGCCGCTGGCATCCGCGCCATGATGTCTGCGCCCAAGCGCGTACTGGTGCCGCATGTTGTCCCTAAGGCTGCCCCCAAGGAGGCCCTCAAGGGTACTTTGCACAAACCAGTCGGCTCGCCCGGCGCAGCCAAAAGCGCGCCAGGTACAGCTGCGGCCCCAGGTGGTCCGGGTAAAAAAGAAGTCAAGTCCGAGAATCTGTCGTCAACCTGGAAAGATGAAGCGGCGAAGAAAAAAGGCTTGCCCAGTCGCGGCGCTACCCCTGTACCTGGACGCGGCAATTTCCGTCCAGGCGCGCGCGGTCGCCGCAGCTCTGGTCGTGATGTGAGCCCTGAATCCAGTTTTGTAGCGCCGGCCGAGTTCAAAGTGATTGAGGTTCATGTGCCAGAGACCATCACGGTCTCCGAGCTGGCACACAAAATGAGTATCAAATCCGGTGAGGTGATCAAGCATTTGATGAAACTTGGCATGATGGCCACCATCAACCAGCCGCTGGATCAGGACACCGCGATGATCGTGGTCGAAGAGATGGGCCATACGGCCGTCACTGCGTCGCTGGATGATCCGGAAGCCTTTACCGATGATGATGTGCAAGGCCAGCAGGCCGAGTTGCTGCCACGCGCACCTGTGGTGACCGTCATGGGTCACGTTGACCATGGCAAGACCTCGCTGCTGGACTACATTCGCCGCGCCAAGGTGGCATCTGGCGAAGCCGGTGGCATTACCCAGCACATCGGTGCCTACCATGTGGATACACCACGCGGCATGGTGACCTTCCTGGACACCCCGGGCCACGAAGCGTTTACCGCCATGCGTGCCCGTGGCGCGCAGGCAACTGACATCGTGATTTTGGTGGTTGCAGCCGATGACGGCGTGATGCCGCAGACCAAGGAGGCCATCAAGCACGCCAAGGCGGCAGGGGTTCCCATCGTCGTGGCGATCAACAAGATCGACAAGCCGGGCATCAACCTGGAACGCGTCAAAGGCGAGCTGGTCACCGAATCTGTGATTCCTGAAGAGTTCGGTGGCGACGTGCCCTTTGTCGGCGTCTCGGCCCATACCGGCGCCGGTATCGACACCTTGCTCGAGCAAGTGCTGCTGCAGGCCGAAGTGCTGGAGCTGCGTGCGCCGGTCGATGCGCTGGCCAAAGGCCTGGTGATTGAAGCCCGGCTTGACAAGGGCCGCGGCCCGGTGGCCACCGTGCTGATTCAGTCCGGCACGCTGAAAGCTGGCGACGTGGTGCTGGCTGGTTCGACTTTCGGCAAGGTTCGCGCCATGCTCGACGAGAACGGCAAAACCATCAAGACCGCTGGCCCATCGATTCCGGTTGAAATTCAGGGCTTGACCGAAGTTCCGCAGGCCGGTGATGCCTTCATCGTCATGTTGGATGAGCGCCGCGCTAGAGAGATTTCAACCTACCGCGCAGGCAAGTTCCGCAATACCAAGCTGGCCAAGAAACAGGCCGCCAAGCTGGAGAACATGTTTGCCGACATCGGTGCTGGCGAGGTCAAGATGCTGCCCATCATCATCAAGGCCGACGTGCAGGGATCGCAAGAAGCACTGGCCCAGTCGCTGCTCAAACTCTCGACCGACGAGGTCAAGGTTCAATTGGTGTACTCGGGTGTTGGTGGTATTTCGGAGTCCGACGTGAATCTGGCGATTGCGTCGAAAGCCGTGCTGATCGGGTTCAACACCCGTGCCGATGCACAGGCGCGCAAGCTGGCCGAGAACAACGGCGTTGACATTCGTTACTACAACATCATTTACGACGCGATAGACGAGCTCAGGGCGGCTATGTCGGGCATGCTGACACCGGACAAAAAGGAAGAAGTCATCGGCAATGCCGAGATTCGCCAGGTGTTCAAGGTCAGCAAGATCGGATCGATTGCCGGCTGTATGGTCACGGTGGGTGTGGTCCGCCGCACCTCCAAACTGCGCTTGCTGCGCGAGAACGTTGTCGTCTTCACCGGCGAACTCGACTCACTCAAGCGCTTCAAGGACGATGCGAAAGAAGTCAAGGAAGGCTTCGAGTGCGGCTTGAACCTCAAGGGTTACAACGACATTCAGGTTGGCGACATCCTGGAGTTCTTTGAAATCCGCGAAGTGGCAAGGACGCTAGAGACGGCTTGATAGCGCCAAAAGTTTGAGTATGCGTAAAAAATCATCCACCCCCAATCGTGGCTTTCGGGTTGCCGATCAGATCCAGCGTGATCTGACGGAACTGATCGCGCGCGAATTGAAAGACCCACGGGTCGGGATGGTGACGGTTCAGTCGGTTGAAGTAAGCGCCGATTACGCGCACGCCAAGGTGTATTTCAGTGTACTGGTCGGTGACCCGAAGGCGTGCGAAGAAGCCCTCAACCAGGCCGCCGGATTCCTGCGCAACGGCCTTTTCAAACGCCTGATGACGCACACCGTGCCGACTTTGCATTTCCACTTTGACCGCACCACAGAGCGTGCGGCCGACATGAACGCCCTGATTGCCAAGGCGGTCTCGTCTCGCGCGCAAGAGGACTAGGTCATGCCGCAACTCCGCACAAAGGTGCAGAGGCGCCCTGTGCATGGGGTGTTGCTGCTCGACAAACCACTTGGCCTTTCCAGCAATCAAGCCTTGCAGAAAGCCAAGTGGCTGCTGCGCGCTGACAAGGCTGGTCACACCGGTACGCTGGACCCGCTGGCGACTGGAGTGTTACCGCTGTGCTTTGGTGCGGCCACCAAGTTCAGCCAGTTGCAGCTTGATGCTGACAAGACCTATGAGGCCCTGCTGGTACTGGGCGAAAAAACCAGTACCGGTGATGCTGAAGGCGATGTGACTGAGACGCGGTCTGTACCCGCCATCACGCCTGAATTGCTGGCAGCCATGACGACCCGCTTCACCGGCCCGTTGGCGCAAATTCCGCCCATGTACTCAGCGCTTAAAAAAGACGGCAAGCCCCTGTACGAATACGCCCGGCGCGGCGAAAGCGTCGAGCGAGAGGCGAGAAACATCGTTATTCATGCCCTCAAAATGGCTATAGCTGAAGATACACACGCCCGACCAGCTATCAAAATAATAGTCAGCTGCAGCAAAGGTACCTACATCCGCACACTCGGTGAAGACATCGGCGAGGCCATTGGCTGTGGCGCCCACCTCGGCTCGCTGCGGCGCATTGAAACCGGTGGTTTTGTGGCCGACCAGTGCGTCAGCCTGGCTGCGCTTGAGGCCATGACAGAGCCGGAGCGTGAAGCGCGCCTGCTGCCGGCGCAGTCCCTGGTGGTCAATTATCCGTCTGTCACATTGGATGCCGAGAATGCAGGGCGGTTTTTAAGTGGCCTGCGCAGACGAGGCGAGCCAGGCCAGTGGGGCGCTGATGCGCCACTGGTGCAGGTCTATGGAAGCGAGCCGCGAGCGTTTTTGGGCTCTGCACACATATGCGCAGATGAGCTGATTCCGCAGCGTCTGCTCAGTCCGATCGAGATACAGGACATCTTGCAGGCAACCGGAGGGTTATTGGGGTCAGACACCAATTTCATGGAGTTTTTGGGGTCAGAGCCCAAATTCGCCGAGCCTACGGCTCGCCCGGAGGGCGCGGTGCGATGCATCGCAGCGAAATTGGTGTCTGACCCCAATAACTCCGAAGGGCGTGCCAAGGGCACGATGAATTTGGACTCTGACCCCAAAAACCCTTTTCCTTTTCAAGTTTTTAGTTTCAAGTCTCCAGAAAGTTACCCATGAGTCATAAACAAATCCGCAACATCGCCATCATCGCCCACGTCGATCATGGCAAGACCACTATGGTCGACCAATTGCTGCGCCAGTCCGGCACTTTTGCCGAGCACGAAAAAGTCGTCGATACCGTGATGGACAACAACGCCATCGAAAAAGAACGTGGCATCACGATTCTGGCCAAGAACTGCGCCGTGACCTGGGAAGGCACGCACATCAACATCATTGATACACCCGGCCACGCCGACTTCGGTGGCGAAGTGGAACGCGCGCTATCCATGGTCGATGGCGTGGTGTTGCTGATTGACGCGCAGGAAGGCCCCATGCCGCAAACCCGTTTTGTGACCAAAAAGGCTCTGGCCCTGGGCCTCAAACTGATTCTGGTGGTGAACAAGGTGGACAAGCCCGGTGCCCGGCCCGATTGGGTGGTCAACGCCGCGTTTGATTTGTTCGACAAGCTCGGTGCCACCGATGAACAGCTCGATTTTCCGGTCGTGTACGCGTCTGGCATCAACGGCTGGTCATCACTGGTTGAGGGGCCACCCAATGAACAGTGGGGTCCTGACATGTCAGCGCTGTTCAACACCATTCTCGAGCATGTGCCGCATCAGCAGGGTGACCCAGAAGCACCGCTGCAACTACAGATTTCGGCACTTGATTTTTCCACCTTCGTGGGCCGGATTGGTGTCGGCCGCATCAGCCAGGGCACCATCAGGCCGATGATGGATGTGGTGGTCATGGAAGGCCCGGATGGCAAGGCTGTCAAGGGTCGGGTTAATCAGGTGCTGACCTTCCAGGGCCTGGAACGCATGCAGACTGATGATGCCGGCCCCGGCGAAATCGTACTCATCAACGGCCTGACCGACATCGGTATTGGCGTGACCATCACCGACCCGATCAATCCGATGCCGCTACCCATGCTCAAGGTCGATGAGCCGACCCTGACCATGAACTTCTGCGTCAACACCAGCCCGCTGGCGGGTCGTGAAGGCAAGTACGTCACCAGTCGCCAGATCTGGGACCGCCTGCAAAAAGAACTGCAATACAACGTGGCTTTGCGCGTCAAGGAAACTGACGAAGAAGGTATCTTTGAAGTCATGGGCCGGGGCGAGCTGCACCTGACCATTCTGCTGGAAAACATGCGCCGTGAAGGTTTTGAGCTGGCCGTGTCCAAGCCGCGCGTGGTATTTAAGGATGTCGATGGTGTGCGCCACGAGCCTATCGAAATGGTCACCGCCGACATCGAAGAGCAGCACCAAGGTGGCGTGATGCAGGCACTGGGCGAGCGCAAGGGCGACTTGGTCAATATGGACCCGGACGGCCGTGGCCGCGTGCGCCTGGAGTACCGCATCCCGGCGCGTGGCCTGATCGGTTTCACCAACGAATTTTTAAACCTGACGCGCGGCACCGGCCTGATATCCAACATTTTTGACAGCTATGAGCCGCACAAAGGCGACATCGGTGGTCGTAAAAATGGCGTGCTGATTTCCATGGACGCTGGCGAAATTTTCACCTACGCACTGGGAAAGCTGGACGACCGTGGCCGGATGTTCGTCAGAGCCAACGACCCGGTGTATGAAGGCATGATTGTCGGTATCCACAGCCGTGACAATGATCTGGTGGTCAACGCCACACGCACCAAGCAGCTGACCAACTTCCGTGTCAGCGGCAAGGAAGATGCGATCAAGATCACCCCGCCTATCGAATGCACGCTGGAATACGGCGTTGAATTCATTGAGGAGGACGAGCTGGTTGAAATCACGCCCAAGTCGATTCGCCTGCGCAAGCGCCACCTGACGGAAAGCGAACGCAAGCGCGCTGGACGCTAAAACTTAAAGGGTGGCGCGGGCGCCTGATGCGCCTGTCCGCCTTTTGCTTTTTTGACACCCATGAAACTCACGCACAGCCGAGCCGTCCTCCTGATGATCCTGATCACGCTGATGTGGTCAATCGCCGGCGTTGTCACGCGCCATCTGGAGTCGGCCCGCAGTTTTGAAGTGACCTTCTGGCGTAGCTTTTTCACGCTGTTGTCCTTGCTGGTGATCCTCCCGCTGTTCCAGGGGCGCGCGGTGTTTTCAAGAATCCGGCACGGGGGCCGCTTCCTGTGGCTGTCGGGCGTCTGCTGGAGCATCATGTTCACGGCCTTCATGCTGGCGCTGACGATGACCAGCGTGCTCAACGTTCTGGTGACCATGGCGGTCGGGCCTTTCATCACCGCCCTGGTGGCGCGGGTGTTCATCGGCCACCGCATCCCAGCACGAACCTGGGTGGCCATTGGCGTAGCGGGTGTGGGCATTGTCTGGATGCACGGCAGCCAGGTGAGCCTGGACGCCAGTGCCGGACAACTCGCCGGCACGCTGGTGGCGCTACTGGTGCCCATGGCCGCAGCAGTGAACTGGACCGTGGTGCAGCGCAGCCAGGCGCACGGCGAAAAAATCGACCTGGTGCCGGCCGTACTGGTGGGGGCCGCGATTTCCTCGCTGCTCACGCTGCCGCTGGCCTTTCCGTTTGCCGCGACGCCGCATGACATCGGCTTGCTGGCCCTGCTGGGCCTGGTCCAGCTGGCGATTCCCTGCGTGCTCTCTGTTGTCTGTGCCCGGGTGCTGAAAGCGCCCGAGATGTCCTTGCTGGCGCTGCTGGAGATTATTTTCGGCATTCTGCTGGCCTGGGTCGGTGCCGGCGAGGTGCCCGCTGCCAGTGTGCTGACCGGCGGCACGCTGGTGATCGGTGCGCTGGTGGCCAATCAACTGATGGGTTGGAGACAGAGAGCATGAATCAAACAACAAACATGCCGGGAACCAGTGACATCCTGAGCGAGGTGCGCGGGCAGGTCGGCTTCATCACGCTGAACCGCCCCAAGGCGCTCAATGCGATGTCGTTGCAGATGGTGCGCGACCTGACGGCGGTGCTGACGGCCTGGCGCGATGACGCGGGCGTGCTTGCCGTGGCGATTCGCGGCAGCAACAAGGCGGGCCGCCCCGGCACTCCCGAAAGCCTGTTCGGCGGCTTTTGCGCCGGCGGCGATATCCGCTTTTTTCACCAGGCGGCGCTTAACGCTGATTCGGCGCTGGACACATTTTTCACCGAGGAATACCGCCTCAACCACCTGATTCATAACTACCCCAAGCCCTACATCGCCTTCATGGACGGCGTGGTGATGGGTGGCGGCATGGGAATTTCGCAAGGCGCTCAGGTTCGCATCGTCACCGAATACACCAAAATGGCCATGCCGGAAACCAGTATCGGTTTGTTCCCCGACGTCGGTGGCGGCTACTTCCTGAGCCGCTGTCCGGGTAGCGTCGGAGAATACCTGGCGCTGACCGGGGCAGTGATAGACGCTGACGAGGCACTGGCGTATGGCCTGGCCGACATCAAGCTGCCTGCCGCCAGCCTGCCGGCGCTGTGGCAGCAACTGGGCCAGCAAGACTTCGCTGGTGCCTCCGGCGTTGATCAATGGATTGCTACTCATTTGATAGTTTCCGACGCCCGTCCAGAAATGGCTGATAGCCAATTTGATCAATATTTTTCGCTGGCCCGGGTGAAGCACATCGTCGATGCCCTCGAAGCTGCCAAGGACGACGAGTGGGCGCAAAAGACCGCCGCCGTGCTGCGCAAGCGTTCACCGCTGATGCTGCATGTGACGCTGGAGCAGATCCGCCGCGCCAAAAGCATGAGCTTGGCCGACGATTTGCGCATGGAACGGAGCATGGTGCAGCACTGCTTTTACCTGCGCCCCGGCGCTGCCAGCGAAACCGTCGAAGGCATACGTGCGCTGGCGATTGACAAGGACTACACGCCCCAATGGCAGCCGTCCCGCATCGAAGACGTCAAGCCGCAGATGGTGCAGGCATTTTTTGCCAGCCCCTGGACAGCTGAAATGCATCCCCTGCGCGATCTGTAGCGCCACCAGGGCGACGTTCCGAGTTCAGCGGCTTCGCGACTTCATCGCCCGCTCGACCTCGCGTTTGCCTTCGCGGTCCTTGATGGTGTCGCGCTTGTCGTGTTCGCCCTTACCCTTGGCCAGGCCGATCTCGCACTTCACACGTCCGGCTTTCCAGTGCATGTTCAGGGGCACCAGCGTAAACCCCTTTTGCTCGACCTTACCCATCAGGCGCTTGATTTCGTCCTTGTGCATCAGCAGCTTTTTGGTGCGCACCGAGTCTGGCCGGATATGGGTTGATGCAGTACCCAGCGGATTAATCTGGCAGCCGATGATGAAGAGTTCGCCATTGCGAATGACCACATAGCCATCGGTCAATTGCACTTTGCCCTCGCGCACCGACTTGACTTCCCAGCCTTCGAGCACCATACCGGCTTCAAAGCGCTCTTCAATGTGGTAGTTGAACATCGCCTTTTTGTTGTCGGCAATGCGCACGGCAGCCGCAGCGGCTTTGGGCGACACGCTGGTGAGCCGGTTGTTCTTGGATTTGCCTGACGACACAGCGTCGGGCTTTTTGGATGGAGATACGTCTTTGGTGGCCATGGCGTTATGTAGGGTTGCCATCGACCAATACAATCGAGTGCAGCCCATGATTGTATGAAAACCGTTCACAAGTCCGTTCTTATCTGGTACAGCGCTGCTGAAATGTTTGCCTTGGTGACCGACATCGCCAGCTACCCGCAGTTTTTACCCTGGTGCGACCAGGCCCGGGTGGTCGAAGAAGACGCGCAGGGTATGACAGCCAAGGTCGGCATCGCGTTTGCCGGCATTCATCAGAGCTTCACCACCCGCAACACCCATGTGCAGGACCGCCAGGTCTCGCTCAAGCTGGTCGATGGGCCTTTTTCAAAGCTGGACGGCGACTGGGGTTTCACTCCTCTGGGCGACGGCAGTCAGCGCGCCTGCAAGGTGGACCTCACCCTGCGCTACGACTTTGACAACGTCGCGCTGGCCGCGCTGGTGGGGCCGGTGTTTGGCAAGATTGCCGGCAGCCTGGTCGATGCGTTTGTTAAAAGAGCGTCGCAGGTCTATGGCGCGGCCTGATGGCGGTATGACATGGGTACTTCTAGAAATTCAGATTTTCGGGATGAAGTGCAAGGCGCCCGGAGCGCAGGAACCGGAACGTACTTCAGGTACGTGAGGATTTCGAGCACCGCGCAACGCCGCAATTCGCCCAAAAAATGAATTTATAGAAGTGCCCACATGAAGATTTCCGTCATCTATTCCCATGCCGCACGCCAGATCCGCGAATGGACGCTTGACCTGGAGCCGGGCAGCACGACCCTGCAGGCCATAGAAAGTACCGGCGTTCTTGAGGAGTTTTCGGAGTTGCGGTTGCAGCCGCTTCTGCTGGGTATCTGGGGCAAGCGTGTCGGCGCGGGGGAAATGCTGCGGGACAACGATCGTGTGGAGATATACCGCGAACTGCGCGTTGACCCCAAGGTCGCGCGAAGGGAGCGCTTCAATCGGCAAGGTGCAAAAAGTGCGGGGCTGTTTGCCGCCACCAGGCCAGGCGGAAAAGCGGGTTATTGATGGAGTGCAGATCAGCCACTCGAAGGGCATCCGTTATTTGCAGCTCGCGTCTATCACTTCCTGGGTGCGTTTGGTCTCTGCCGCGCGTTTGGCATCGTCATAGACTTCGCGCTCACCCTTGGCATTAACAGACGACATCCGCACACCAGACTGCAGTGTTGCCATGCCGCTTTTTGCGCGATCGCAGTTCTCGAATTTGGTTTCAGCCAATTTTTCTTCTTCAAGCTTTTTCTTGGCGGTTTCTTCTTCTTGAGCTTTCTTTTTCTTGGCTTCCAGCTCTGAGTCCTTACCGGACAACTTGGGGGTTCCAGAATTATCCTTTGCAGCAGACACTGCGAGTGCAGGGCTGGCTGTCGCCGCGCTGGCTGCGTCTGCTTGCGCCGCAGTGCTTGGTCGAGTGCTGACCGGCGGGCGCTTGAGAATGTTTTTCTCCTGAATCTCGGTGGGCGGCGAGCGGTCGCTGAACACCTTGCGACCATCCTTGTCGAGCCACTGTCATTGGGCAAAAGCCGTCAGGGTAAATGCCCCACCGACTATTGCCAGAGTGAGTGTTTTTAAAGTGCGTTTGAAGTCCATCGGTTCAGTGTAATGTTGTAAATGCAAGGGTACAATCGTGTTTTTGGAGCTATCCCTATGCGCCTAATTGGCAAAGCGCTCACCTTCGACGACGTATTGTTGGTGCCAGCGTTCTCCCAGGTCTTGCCCAAGGACACCTCGCTTTCTACCCAGTTTTCCCGCAACATCCGCCTGAATTTACCGCTCGTGTCGGCGGCCATGGACACCGTGACTGAGGCCCGGCTGGCGATTGCCATCGCGCAAGAGGGCGGTATCGGCATTGTGCATAAAAACCTCACACCGCAGCAGCAGGCCGCCGAGGTGTCACGCGTCAAGCGCTACGAGAGCGGCGTGCTACGTGACCCGGTGGTCATCACTCCCACGCATACTGTGCGCCAGGTCATGGCCCTGAGCGAGCAGCTTGGTATCTCCGGCTTCCCGGTGATAGACGGCGGCAAGGTGGTCGGCATTGTGACCGGGCGCGACATGCGATTTGAAACGCGACTGGACGTGCCGGTCAGCACCATCATGACGCCGCGCGAACGGCTCATCACTATTTCTGAAAGTGCATCGCTGGCGGACGCCAAGGCGCTATTAAACAAGCACCGCCTTGAGCGCGTGTTGTTGATCAATGACGATTTCGAGCTCAAGGGCTTGATTACCGTCAAGGACATCACCAAGCAAACCACTTTCCCCAACGCCGCCCGCGATGCGCGTGGCCAGTTGCGTGTGGGTGCCGCAGTCGGCGTGGGCGAGGGCACTGAAGAGCGTGTTGAAGCACTGGTGCGGGCCGGTGTTGATGCAATAGTGGTCGATACCGCCCACGGCCACAGCAAAGGTGTGATCGAGCGCGTGCGCTGGGTCAAGCAGAACTACCCACAGATTGACGTGATAGGCGGCAATATCGCTACCGGCGCAGCGGCTCTGGCACTGGTTGAGGCGGGTGCTGACGGTGTCAAGGTCGGCATAGGCCCCGGCAGCATTTGCACCACCCGCATTGTGGCGGGTGTGGGCGTGCCGCAAATCATGGCGATTGACAGCGTGGCCACCGCCTTGCGCGGTACCGGAGTACCGTTAATCGGCGACGGCGGCATCCGCTACAGCGGTGACATTGCCAAGGCCATTGCCGCCGGTGCCCACGCCGTGATGATGGGTGGCATGTTTGCAGGCACTGAAGAAGCCCCCGGCGAAATCGTTTTGTACCAGGGCCGCAGCTATAAAAGCTACCGCGGTATGGGCAGCATTGGTGCCATGAAGCAGGGCAGCGCCGACCGCTATTTTCAGGAGTCCAGCACCGGCAATCCGAACGCTGACAAGCTGGTACCCGAGGGCATTGAGGGTCGCGTGCCCTACAAAGGCTCGATGGTCGCCATCATTTACCAGATGGCCGGTGGCCTGCGCGCCAGCATGGGCTACTGCGGCTGCGCCACGATTGAAGACATGCAGAACAAGGCCGAGTTTGTCGAGATCACCTCGGCCGGGATTCGCGAAAGCCATGTCCATGATGTGCAGATCACCAAAGAAGCACCGAATTACCGGGCCGACTAGTCTGTAATACCTTGATCTGGGCAGCGTTTTCGCTGCCCTTTTTTACTTTTCGACCATGCAGCATCAAAAAATCCTCATCCTGGACTTCGGCTCCCAAGTCACCCAACTCATAGCCCGCCGCGTGCGTGAGGCGCATATATTTTGTGAAGTCCACCCTTGCGATGTGACAGACGACTGGGTGCGTGACTACGCCAAGGACGGCAACCTGAAGGGCATCATTTTGTCGGGCAGCCATGCCAGCGTGACTGAGGACACGACCGACCGTGCCCCGCAAGCGGTGTTTGAACTGGGTTTGCCCGTGCTGGGCATTTGCTACGGTATGCAAACCATGGCGCAGCAGCTGGGCGGCAAGGTAGAAACAGGCTTGACGCGCGAGTTTGGCTCTGCCGATGTGCGGGCACGCGGCCATACCGCGCTGCTCAAAGACATTGCTGACTACACCACGCCCGAAGGGCAGGGCATGCTCAACGTTTGGATGAGCCATGGCGACAAGGTGACTGAAATGCCGCCCGGCTTCAAGCTCATGGCCTCGACCGATTCGTGCCCGATTGCTGGCATGGCGGATGAAGTGCGCCACTTTTACGCCGTACAGTTTCACCCAGAAGTCACGCACACCAAGCAGGGCCACGCCATTCTCAACCGTTTTGTGCTGGGTATCTGCGGCACGCGACAAGACTGGATCATGGGCGACTACATCGCTGAGGCGGTTGAAAAAATTCGCCAGCAGGTGGGTGATGAAGAGGTCATTCTGGGGCTGTCAGGCGGCGTTGATTCGTCGGTTGCAGCCGCGCTGATACACCGCGCCATCGGCGACCAGCTGACCTGCGTGTTTGTCGATCACGGCCTGCTTCGCCTGAATGAAGGCGACATGGTGATGGACATGTTTGTTGGCAAGCTGCATGCCAAAGTCATTCGCGTTGATGCCGTCGACCAGTTTTTGGGCCATCTTGCCGGCGTGAGTGAACCCGAAGCCAAGCGCAAGATTATTGGCCGCGAATTCGTTGAGGTTTTCAAGGCAGAGGCGGCCAAACTGAAAGCTGCCAATGCGTCCTCAAAAGGTGCGAAGTGGCTGGCCCAAGGCACGATTTACCCGGACGTGATCGAGTCTGGTGGTGGTAAAAATAAAAAAGCCGTCAGCATCAAAAGCCATCACAACGTCGGTGGTCTGCCCGAACAGCTTGGTCTGAAACTTCTTGAACCGCTGCGCGAATTGTTCAAGGACGAAGTGCGCGAACTCGGCGTGGCCCTCGGCCTGCCGCACGCTATGGTCTACCGCCACCCGTTCCCCGGCCCGGGCCTGGGCGTGCGCATCCTCGGCGAAGTCAAAAAAGAATACGCCGACCTGCTGCGACTAGCGGATGCGATTTTTATCGAAGAGCTGCACAACTTTAAAGACGCCACAGGCAAAAGCTGGTACGACCTGACCAGCCAGGCTTTCGTGGTTTTTTTGCCGGTGAAAAGCGTCGGCGTAATGGGCGATGGCCGCACCTACGACTACGTGGTGGCCCTGCGCGCCGTGCAAACCAGCGATTTCATGACAGCCGACTGGGCCGAGCTGCCTTACGCGCTGCTCAAAAAGGTATCAGGCCGCATCATCAATGAAGTACGCGGCATTAACCGCGTGACCTACGATGTCAGCAGCAAGCCGCCTGCGACGATTGAGTGGGAGTGACTTTAATAGTGTAAGTTGTTGATTTATATAGGTTTTTAACTTACACAAAAGTTTCACAAGCCAAGTTAAACTGTTCAAGGCACTGTACTGCGAGCATAGTGGTTCTGTCAACAACTGGTGAATTTAGGAATTTTCGTGGGTGTCGGCGGAGATGATTGAGAGGCACTACAGCAAGTTGACGGCGACCGATAAACTGGTTTGAAAAGGATGGATATGAAAAAACTACTGACTGTACTGATACTGCTATTTGCTGGTATCGCGTGGACTACACCCGCACTTAGTTTTGAATTTACGGAAGCAGACGTTGAGTATTTTCAACCGCCTATTACAGAAACACGGGCTCCTAAGGATGGATACAGTGATTTTCAACCTATTGTGCCTAGCTATAACGGTAAAGGCTCCTTGTTAGCTTCGTGGACTCCCCATCCACTGGGGGTAGCAGGTAGACCAACTTTTGTTCTGGTACACGGGGGTCATGGCATTGGCACTACAGATTTTATAACTGCTCGGTGGCTACGGAATGAGGTAGCAGCTAATGTACTCGTACTCGACAGCTACTGGAGTAGAGGCCAGCGTGAGAACTGGAAAACAACTACAAAGTTTGGCGCCAATATGCGTATGTTGGACAGTGTTGCAGCGGCGCGCTGGCTAAGGACCCAGCCAGGGATAGACACTACTCAGTTTTATCTCATGGGTGGTAGCCAGGGAGGATGGACTGTGCTAACTACCTTCACTGATCATGCGTGGCAACGGCAGAACGTTACGGGGCTGTATCGTGGGGGCATAGCTCTTTATCCAAACTGTAATAGCAAAGGATGGCTTGAAGATCCTACGTTGGGACCATACATGACTCCGGTGGCTGTGTTTACAGCAGGAAAGGACACAGCCACTCCACCGGATCGTTGTCCAAGTAAGGTATTCAAAGCGGCTACAGTCTGGCAGCATTATCCCAATGCTACTCACGCATTTGATAGAAGCACAGGTGGTTTTCGACCAGAAGATGGCG
>Ga0105054_10000873_pt1 | contig 49103 bp, 41 predicted proteins | sample BON02_FD_78091 | JGI IMG/M metagenome (GOLD analysis project Ga0105054, IMG submission 78091) | Freshwater microbial communities from Lake Bonney liftoff mats and glacier meltwater in Antarctica - BON-02 (megahit assembly) | ecosystem: Environmental > Aquatic > Freshwater > Ice > Glacier...
AGACCCGCCCGCAACTTCAAGGGTTGATCATTATGGCGCCATTCTACCTCGAACCCAATCGCGAGGATCCCATGCGCGCCCGGATGGATGAGTATGGCGCGATTGCCCGCAGCGTCGCCCAAAAGACCGACGCTCTCTTTATCGATACCCAGGCCGCCTTCGAGCCCGTGCTCGCGCACATGCACGCCAACGCGATCGCTTGGGACCGCGTCCACCCCAATCTGACCGGTCACGCGGTGATCGCCCGGGCATTTCTTAACGCCATCGGTGTCCCGATGTAACGCGATGCCATCGGCCAATCTTCGCCTCGATGAGATATTGGTGGCCCGTGGCCTCGCGGAATCCCGCGCGCAAGCCAAGGCGCTGATCATGAGCGGGCGGGTGCGCCGGGGCACCGAACGGCTTGAGAAGCCCGGCAAGAGTTTCCCGAGCGATGTCGAGGTCGAGGTCGAACAGCCTCCTCGATTCGTCAGCCGCGGCGGGGAGAAATTGTCCGCCGCCCTCGAGCAGTTCTCCCTCGATTTCACCGGCGCCCACGTCCTCGATGTCGGCGCCTCTACCGGAGGATTCACCGATTGTTCGCTCCAGGCCGGCGCGGTCGACGTGGTCTGCGTCGACGTCGGGCGCGCGCAACTGCACGGCAAACTTCGCGCTGACGACCGCGTCACCAACCTCGAGCGGACCAATGCCCGCCACCTCAAACTCGGCGACCTTCCGCGCAACGAGTTTGATGCGCTGGTGATGGACCTCTCCTTCATCTCGCTTAAAGCCATCCTCCCTGCCGTCTGGCCCTTTCTCCTTCCCGGAGGCACCCTCGTCGCGCTCGTAAAACCGCAGTTCGAAGCGGGCAAAGCAGAGGTTGACAAGGGGCGTGGCGTCATCCGCGACGCCGCCGTGCAGGACGCCGTGCTCGCCGACGTGCGCGCCTTTGCCCTCGCCGAACTCCCCGGCGTCAGTCTGATCGGAACCATGGACTCGCCGATCACCGGCGCCGACGGCAATCGCGAATTCCTGATGGTGCTGAAAAAGCAGAATTGAACTGGCGCCAATCCGGATTCAACCCGACTTTAGCTCCGCATGAAGCCCATCCGAAAAATCGCCTTCGTCGTGAACGAAGAGAAGAACGGTGCTCCCGAGCTCGCCCGCTCATTGATCGAGCTAGCCCGCCAGGCCGAGGTCAAATTCAAGCAAACCACGCGATTCCCCATCCCCCGCGGCTACCTCGAAGGCTTCGACGCCTGCTGTGTGATCGGGGGCGACGGCACCCTCCTCGGCGTCGCTCGCGAATCCGCCCGCGCCAATGTGCCGATCATCGGGGTCAACCGCGGCAGCTTGGGTTTCCTCACCACTTTTTCCGCCGACGAGGCCCGGTCACAGTTTACCGACCTGCTGACCGGCAATTTTCAAATCGATCATCGCGCGATGCTCGACTGCTCGACCGGCCCCGGTTCGCACGATCTCGCGCTCAACGACGTATTGATCAAAGACCAGATCAATTCACGCATCGTGCGGTTAGAGGTGTTCGCCGGGGCCGAGCGGGTCACCGACTACACCTGCGACGGTCTGATCTTTGCGACGCCAACCGGCTCCACCGCCTACAATCTCTCGGCGGGCGGCCCGATTGTCCACCCCGACGCAGCCGTCATCGCGATGACTCCGATCTGTCCGCACACCCTCAGCAACCGTGCGATCATCTTTCACCAAGAGGTGAAGCTGCGGGTCCACAATCGCACGCCGGGATCGCGCTTGTTAGTAGCGATGGATGGCCAGCGCAATTTGAAGGTGGACATGGATTCGCCAATCGAAATCACCATCTCTCCGCTGCGCCTACCCCTCGCCCAGCATCCCGACTACTCTCACTTCTCCGTCGTGCGCACGAAGTTGAAGTGGAGCGGCGACTTGGTGAACACCTCCGGCTCAGCATAAAAAAAGCTCCGGACCTTGCGGCCGGAGCTCTGAACTGGCGGAATCGAAACGGTTTTACTTTCCGCCCTTCTTCGCTTTGCGGGCTTCACGCTCCGCCTTCATCGCTTCCTTCTTGCCTTCATGCGCGGCTTTTTCCGCGGCACGGTCGGCCTGCAGCTTCACTCGCTCGTCGCGGTTGATCTTCCCGTCCTTGTCCTCGTCGTATTTTGCGAGATCTTCTTGACGGTTCGCTTCGCGCTTGGCTTTGGCCTGGACCTTCGCTGCTTCCTTTTCCTCAGCGCTGATCACACCGTCTTGGTTGGTGTCGTGTTGTTTCAACATCGCCTTAGACGGCGCCTTCTTTTCCTTATCCTCTGCCTTGGCAGGGACAACCAATACCAACGCAGCTAGCGTCAGCATGCCCAGAGATATAGAGTTATATATTTTCATAGTGAACGCCTCCATCATCACCATTTCTGCGCCAATATCAAGCCCTTAACGCGACGCGGCCAAAGCCTCCGCTAACGACTCCGCGACCGCCGTCAAACCTTTGTAAGCGATTAATTGCGTGGACATTGTCGCGAGTGCCTGCCGCAGACCCTCTGCCGCTACCTTGTCGCGAACCACCTCGTCTAGCCTGAATCGACCGATCCTAATACCAAAGAGAATCCCCTTGTTGATCGGCATCGCGACCAAGGCTTGATCCTCCACTCTCAGCCAGAGTCGGCTCAGATCGATCGGCAGCTGCGGCGACGGGATTTTGCGAGACGGGTGAAGGTTGAGCTCCCCAGTGGCCACGATCCCCCAATTGTCCCGGTGGAAGGCGATCCCGGGCCGCAGCCCGCGCAGAAACTGATCGATGGAAGCTCCGATGGCGGGATTCAAGCCCGGGACAATGCCATGGATGTCCGCCATGGTCTTTCCGAGCTTCTCCGCCAAGGCCCACCCCGTGGGAAAGCACAACGCGCCTGCGCGCAGACGGAGCACTCCGTGATCATCCGGCGACAACAGCAGTATGTCTGGTTCCAGCCGCGCGCCAACTTCGCCGATGCTGGCGACCGCACCCAAGCCCCACGCCGCCGCCATATCGCTCAACTCTCCGAGGAGCCCCGCAGCCTCCGGTCGAGCGATAACGTAGCGGGCCGAGTCTTGCTCGATCCACCGGCGACGTTCGCGGAGCAGTTCACCGGAGTGATCTTGCGCGCGAAAGAAATCGGCGGGGTCGCCCCGCCGCATCGCCATGCGAAAGCGGAAATTCTCTGCGGGAAAGAGGTCCCGCCAGGCGTTCATGGTCGCACCGTCAGCTGCACTGCAAGTTGACGTTTAAAATATTTCTTGGCAAATCGCGACAGATCCCGCCGCGTCACCGCGTCGATCTCGGCATCGTAGCGTTCGTCGTCGTTCACGGGTTTGCCATAAAGCGCATTCAGGGCAGCTCTCATCGCGCGGGATCCGTTCGTTTGGAGACCCATGCGCCGCGCCGATTTGAGGCGAGTCTGGCAACGGCAGAGTTCCTCTGAGGTGACGCCACCACCGGCGACTCGCTTGATCTCGGCCGCGACCTCCCGCAAGACCGCGCCTTCGCTACCCGGTGCCGTGCCTGCGTAGAAATAGAACATCCCGCAATCGAGTCCGATCACGCGCGAAGATCTCACAAAATAGGCGAGCCCGAGATCATCCCGCACACGTTCGAAAAGCCGGGACGACATACCGCTGAACAACTCGTCCATCACGTCGCTGACCGCGAAATCGGGATCCCAAAGCGAGGGACCTTGGTAGGCCTCGAACACCACCGCCTGCTGCCGCGGTTGCGTCTCGACAAACACGCCGGGTTCGGCGGGTCCGGAAAAGCCCTGCCCTTGCACGTCCACCGCGCCCTTGGGCAACGATGCGAGGAAAGCCCGGCACTTTCGGGTGATGGCCTTCACATCAAAGTCGCCCGACACGGCCAGCACCAGATTGCCCGCCCGCACCAGTTGACGATGCATCGCCTTCAGATCGGCGACGGTTGTCGCCTTAATCCCAGCTTCGTCCCCACGACTGTCGATGGCGAAGGGGTGTCGGCCAAAGAATCGCTTCCGCAACAGCTTTCCGCCCACCGTCACCACATCATCCTGATCGGCCAAGAGTCCGGCGAGATGCGCTTCACGCTCGGCTTTGACAGTCGCAGGTCGGAAAGCCGGACGCCGCACCGCGTCGTCCAAAATCTCGAGCGCCCGATCGAGGTCGGTGGGCAAGACCTCAACCGCCAAGCCGAATGTATTGTTGCCCGACACCGGGTAAAACAACCCGCCAACCTCTTCAATTGTCCGGGCCACAGCTTCGGCGGACCGCCGCTGTGTATCCTTCGTGAGCAAGGTCGTCATCAATGCCGTCGCGCCACGGCGATCGGCCGCTTCATAGCGGGGGCCACCCAAACCGAGGAGTCGCAAGTGCACGTTCGGCAACGCGTGGTCCGGTTGCAGCAGGAGTCGGGCGCCGTTGGGTAACGTGATTTCCTCGAATCCCACGCGCGGCAGCTTCGCCGCCGTTTTGGTCGGGACGCCCTCGAGGGACGTCGGCTGGGGATTGAGGGACACGCTCGTGCGGTTCGCAGGGTTTAGGTAGGTAACCAGCACTTGTTTGAGATCTCCGGTGGTCAACTTCGCCAAACGCGCGAAGTAGGTGCGGCTAAAATCGAGATCGCCCACGACGACCTCCGCCACGCCGAGGCGCGACGCCTGACCGCTCATCGTCTTGCGCGAATTGATCTCCCCGACCACCAACTGGCGCACGGCCTTTTCGATCTGGGAAGCGGTAATCCCGGTCTTGCGCAGTTTCTGCAACTCCCGCTCGATCGCTTCGGGGACCGCCTCCCGCTTGGCGGCATCGCAGGTGAACGAAATGTAGAACAGTCCGGTGCTTCCCGGATTCCAACTCGTCGCGTCGATCGAGTGCACGAGGCCGAGCTTTTCCCGAATCCGTTGCCAAAGAATGGAGCTATCGCCGACGCCAAGAATCATGCTCAGCACATCAAGCGCGGGGGTGTCCTCGTCGGTCAGCCCAGGAATCTGCCAGGCGACCCCCCCGCGAGAAATTTCGACATCCTCACAACGATGCCATTGCCGCGACGCCAACTGCGCCGGCTCGAGCGGCACCATCACCGGGGCCAGCCGCGCTCGCGGAGTCGTCCCAAAATGTTTTTGCACTTCCGCCTGAACTTCCTCGACCGAAACATCCCCGACGACCACCACCACGAGATTGTTCGGCACGTAGCGCGCCCGGTAGTAGGCCAGCAGATCGCTCCGCGTGACCGCCGAAAAGACCTCGCGATGCCCGATGATCGGATACCGGTAGGGGTGCTCACGAAACGCCGTGGCAAACAACGCCTCGCCGAGTCGCTGATCAGGATCGTCCTGCCCCATCGCGATCTCCCGGAGGATCACTTCCTTCTCCTTCACACATTCCTCTTCCGGCAGCGTCGAATGCAGCACCATATCAGCCAACACATCAACCGCGACCGGCAGATGCTCGGACGGAAGGTCGATGTGGTAGACGGTGCGGTCAAACGTCGTGTAAGCATTCATCTGGCCCCCGTGGGCCTGGACCTCGGTCGTAATCTCTCGGCTGCTTCGGCGCTTCGTGCCCTTGAAGAGCATGTGCTCCAAATAATGTGACAGGCCCGCTCCGAGGAATTCATCTTCATGCACACTGCCCGATTTGACCCAGACTTGGACCGAAGCCAAAGCGGCCCGATTGTCCGGCTTGATCAACAGCGTCAGGCCGTTGGGAAGAATGAGTCGAGTGGCGTCGTTCCGCCAGAGGGCGTCTAAGAGCGCCTGATCCGCGGGCGCGGAATTTGCAGCTGTCATAAAATAAAGGGGGACCATCAGCGGCCCCAGATTAGGCCGCCTTGGGCGATTTTCTCGCCGCGGTTTTGACCGGGCGACTGTTGCGAGAGAGGAAGGGTTTCACAAACGCCTCGTCAAACGTATAGATGTCAGAGAAGTCCTCCTGCTTGTCGTTCGCAGTTTTGCTAAAAATGTTATACTCGATCAAATTGAAGACGATCGCTCCGAAATCGCGGCAACGCTTCACCCCCCACGAATTCAGAACCGTCTTGGTCATCGGCCCGTATTGATCCAACGAGTAGATCCTCATCCCCTCGAGTAGCTGCGGCCCGGTGACGTGAAACGAGCGATCCACCTCCTTGCCCTGCTTCTTCCGCAGTTCTTTGACCGTATGATCAAGTCCTTGGCGGACAAAGTCGTATGCTTTCTTAGCAAAACGGCTGTCTTCCTTACAAATGAGGTCGATGATTTCGGCAAAATCTAGTTCGGGCATGTCTCTAAACGGAAGGAGTATCACAACGATTGCCCTTCTGCAATCCGCGACGACGACGAAGATTACTCGGCCCGTCCTTACCTGATTCACCGGGCAAAGTTTCCTAGGAGTATCAGCGTTAATACCTAAAAAATTGACTCGTAACAAAAGCCCAAGGATGGCAACGTTCCGACTGGAAATGATTGCTTCCACCCAAACTAATCATCCTCTGATCACTATCGATGACCCTGCCCATCGTGCGAATTCGCTGGAGCTGTCCTTCGATCGATTACGCGCCGCTGGCCTGCGAATCACGCGCCCTCGCATCAAGATCCTCCGCGCCCTGCTTCAACGGGACCAACCGTCGAGCATCGAACAGATTCACGGCGACCTCGCCCGCGGATCCTGCGACTTGGTAACTGTTTACCGGTGTCTCTCCGCGTTTGAGGAGATCGGGCTCGTCCGCCGCTCGTTCTTCTACAACGGCACCAGTCTTTACGATCTTCAGCTCAACGAAGTGAATCGCTACCATGTGATCGGCAAGGGCACGAACCAAGTGACGCCCCTCGACGCCGAGTCGACCGAAGAACTGCGCGCGACCATTCAACGAATCGAAGAGCGACTCCAATCCCAAGGCTACTCCAAAATCGGCCATGTGGTGGAGTTCTTCGCGACTGAACCCGCCCCTTCGCGCGCCCAGTCTCAGGTGGTCGCCCCCTGAGACTTCCCGGTTTTCCTCCTCTCAAATCCACGCCTCAACGAAGCACGCCTTTGGGTTGTCAGTCCCAACTAGCTGGCGGCAAGGAAGTTATCTTCGGCTTGGTCCCAATCCACCACCGACCAAAACGCCTTCACATAATCGGCCCGCCGGTTCTGGTAGTGCAGGTAGTAAGCGTGCTCCCACACATCGAGTCCGATCACGGGAATCATACCCTCGCTCAAGGGCGAATCCTGATTGGCAGTCGAGTGAATGACTAGGCCGTCCGCCTTCACGCTCAACCAAGCCCAGCCGCTTCCGAACCGTGTCGCCGCTGCTTCGGAAAATCTAGCCTGAAAGGATGAGAAGTCCCCAAAGTCCCGAGTTATCGCCATCGCAAGTTTTCCCTTTGGAAGACCCGTCGAATTCGGACTCAGAATCGTCCAAAACAGGGTGTGATTAGCATGCCCACCCACATTGTTGCGCACGGCCTTGCGAATCGCAGACGGCACTTCGCCGAGATCACTCAACAACTGCCCGGCCGTGAGCGCTTGGAGTTCGGGATAACCGGACAACGCCGCGTTCGCGTTATTCACATACCCTTGGTGATGCTTGTCATGATGGATCTCCATCGTTCGGGCATCGATGAAGGGCTCAAGGGCATTGAAGCCGTAGTGCAGAGCCGGGAGCACAAAGGGGTGAATCGGGCGCTTGCCTTTTACCGCGCCAGCCACGGCCTTGCTCGCCGAAACCATCCCGAGACTCGCGAGCGCGGCCCCCGCCCCCAGTTTTTTCAACATTTCCCGACGCGTCAGCGAACTGTTTGAACTCATGACGCTCACGCTAAGTCAAAAAATGGGTTTCGCAAGGTCTCCCTGATCCGCCCGACCTCAACCGCTGGCCAACAATCGTCGCAAGGTTTCATCGACCAGCTTGGGATTGGCCTTCCCGCGCGATGCTTTCATCACCGGTCCCTTGAATGCATTGATCGCGCTGTCCTTGCCCCCTTGGAATTCCGCCACGGCTTTCTCGTTCGCGGCAATCGCGAGGCGGCACCACTGCTCGAGCTCACCGACATCGGTCGGCACTGCCCTCAACCCTTTGCGCTCAACCACGACAGTAGGTAGTTCGCCGGTCGCAAACATTTCGGAAAACACCTCGCGCGCGGCGTTGTTGAGCACGGTGCCCGCCTCGATCAGCGCGACTAACTCGGCAATATGCTCCGGACACACTTTGCACTCGGCGATGGTCTGCTTCGCCGCTCCGAGGTCACGCAGCAGGTCATTCACAATCCAATTGCCCACGACCTGCGCCCGGCCCATCCCGGCCAGCCTCACCGTCGCTTCAAAAAACTCGGCGAGCGCGCGATCCCACACCAGCACCGACGTGATTGTGTAGGGCAATTGATATACCTCAAAATACCGTCGCTGGCGCACAAACGGAGCTTCCGGACAGGTTGCCGCGATCCGCTTCCGCCACGCGTCGTCAACCTTGACCGGCATGAGGTCAGGATCGGGAAAATAGCGGTAATCGTGCGCCATTTCCTTCGAGCGCAGCGATTGGGAAACACCGGCGACGCCGTCGTAGTCGCGCGTTTCTTGCACCAGCGTGCCGCCCGACCTCAACACGGAAATTTGTCGTTTGATTTCGTGGGCAATGCCATCGCGCACGTAGGAGATCGAGTTGAGGTTCTTTAACTCCACCTTCACCCCCAATTCCTTCTGCCCAACCGGACGGATCGAGATGTTGGCATCACAGCGCAGCTGACCTTTCTCCATGTCGCAGTCGGACACATCCCCCTGCACGATCATCGCGCGGATCGCCGTGAGAAACGCATAGGCTTCGTCGGCGCTCTGCAGCGCCGGGTCGGTCACAATTTCCATCAGCGGCGTGCCCGCGCGGTTGTAATCCACGAGCGATTCGTGGGGCCCATGGGTGAGCTTGCCGACATCCTCTTCGAGGTGAATTCGTGTCAAGGGGATGTGCTTGTGCTCGCCCATGACGTTGCGGGCCGGGCCGGGCAACTCCACCTCGACCCGACCGCCGAGGCAGATCGGTTGGTCATATTGCGTAATCTGATAATTCTTGGGCGAGTCAGGATAAAAATAATTCTTCCGGTCCCATTTGCACACCGGCGCGATTTCGCAGCCGAGCATCAGGCCCGTCTTGATGATCGCATCGATCGCCGCCTTGTTCATCACCGGTAACGTGCCCGGCAGCGCTAACACCACCGGGTCGGTCAGCGTGTTTTCCGGTTGACCATAACCAGCCCCGACCCGCGTGAACATTTTGGACTTCGTCCGGATCTGGACGTGCACTTCAAGGCCGATCACTGCTTCGTATTGGGTCATGGCCTTAGGTCAAAGTTGAGGGTGGCGTTGGTTCCAGTCGTGCCCGTGCTCATAGGCTTGGGCCACAGCGAGTAGCTCGGCCTCGGCAAACGGTTGCCCGATGAGCTGCAGGCCAATCGGGAGGCCCGACGACGCAAATCCGCACGGCACGCTGATCGCCGGCAAGCCCGCCAGATTCGCTCCGATCGTGTAGATGTCGCACAAGTAGAGCGCGAGCGGATCTACCTTCGCGCCAATCTTGAAGGCCGGCGTTGGCGTCGTCGGCGTGATCAAGGCGTCCACGTCGTAAAAGGCGTTAAGAAAATCTTGCCGGATCAACGTGCGCACTTTCTGCGCCCGCAAATAATAGGCGTCGTAATAGCCGCTTGAGAGCACGTAGGTGCCCAGCATGATCCGACGCTTCACTTCGTCGCCAAAACCCTCGGCGCGCGACTTGAAATAGAGCTCGCCGATCTCCTTCGCCTCCGGCGACCGGTGCCCGTAACGAACGCCATCGTAGCGAGCGAGGTTTGACGAGGCTTCGGCCGTCGCGATGACGTAATACGCGTCGAGGCAATACTGCGTGTGCGGCAGCGACACCGCTTTGATCTCGCAGCCCTGCCCACGATAATAGGCGATCGCCGCCTCCACCGCGGCGCCCACTTCCGGATCGAGACCTTCTCCAAAATACTCCTTCGGAATCCCGAGCTTCCACGGCCCCTTTTTCTGCGCCAACGCCGCTCGGTAGTTCGGCACTGCGGATTGAAACGACGTCGAGTCGCGCTCGTCGTGACCCGCGATCGCTTGCAGCAAAATCGCTATGTCCTCGACGGTGTGCGCAAACGGGCCGATCTGGTCGAGCGACGAGGCGAAGGCGATCAACCCGAAGCGCGAGACAAGCCCGTAGGTCGGTTTCATCCCCACAACGCCGCACAGCGCCGCCGGTTGCCGGATCGAACCGCCGGTATCGGAGCCGAGGGTCACAATCGCTTCCCCCGCGGCCACGGCCGCTGCGCTCCCGCCGGAAGAGCCACCCGGCACACAGGAGGGATCCCACGGATTGGTCGTGACCCCCGTGGCGGAATTCTCCGTCGACGAACCCATCGCAAACTCGTCGAGGTTCAAACGACCCCAGAGCACCGCCCCGGTTTTTTTCAGCTTTTGCGTGACCGTCGAGTCGTAGGGAGAAACAAAATTCGCGAGCATCCGACTCGAGGCGGTCAAGGGTTGGTTCTCCACGGCGATCACGTCCTTGAGTCCCACGGGAATCCCTTCGAGCGGACCGCCGGATGCGCCCGCCGCACGGCGCGCATCCGATGCCGCCGCCTGTGCGAGCGCATCATCTTCGTCGAACGAATTGAAGGCGTGAATCTTTGCCTCGACCGATCGCGTGCGGTCGATGACGGCCCGCGTGAGCTCGACCGAACTCAGGTCCTTGTGTTCCAATCGGGCCGAGAGGTCCGCGACCGATTGATAATACAGTTCGTCAGCCACGGTGCTCAGTCGACAATTTTGGGCACGGCGACCATGTGGTCGCGTTGGACCGGTGCATTGCGCAGCGCCGCCGCCACGGGCAATCCCGGCTGCGCGACATCGTCGGCCCAGACATTAAACAACGGAAAGGCATGGGCCGTCGGCTCCACCCCCTCCACGTCGACCTGCTCCAATTGCCGGATGTGATGAAGCACGTCGCCGAGCTGGCGCGAAAATTTTTCCTTTTCTGCCGGGGTGAGCTCGAGCCGGGCGAGCTCGGCCACGCGGTCGATGTCGATTTCGTGGTCGGAAGCCATGATTATTTCCGCACGGCGTAACCCGTGGTCTTGACCAGTTCATCCTGAATCTGCTGAAACGCCGCGTTCACCTCATCGTCCTTCAAGGTGCGATCCGGAGCGCGGAAGACGAGGTTGAAAGCCAAGCTCTTGTGCCCCTCGGGGAGCCCCTTGCCCGCATAAACATCGAAAACGGTGACGGCCTCTAACGTGAAGCTATTGCCGAGCACCGACCGCGCGATTTTCATCAACTGCTTACGCACAACATCCGAGGCTAGGCTGCTTGCAACAATCACGCCGAGATCCCGCAGCGCGGCGGGGAACAAGCCGAACTCCTTGAAGCGCCGACGGGCGGAAACACTCGCGAGCTTCTCTGGCAAGATCGAGAACGACCCGGCATACACCTTTCCTGCGATGCCGAGCGACTTAGTCATCGCGAGATTGAGCAGCCCAAATCGCGCCGTCCATCCCACTTGGTTGCCACCGGCCGAGGCCGATTGCCCTTCCTGCCAGCCGTAGTAATCGCCCGTCACCGGCAGGAGCGGTTGGCGGGGAAAATCAATCCCCGCCGCGGCTGCGAGCGCCGCGATGTGATGCTTCGTAGAGTAGAAATCGGGCGCTTCACGCGGGAGCCACTGCCGCTCGCTGTTCTCCGCGATGATAAAACCGACCGACGCGCGCTCATAATTCTGTCCGTTGTTCTCGATGAACACCCGGCCCGTCTCGCAGAGCAGCGAGACCGCCACTCCACGCGACTGGTTCAACTTCAGCGTATCGAGCAGGCCCATCACCAACGTTGGGCGCAAGTGCGACTGATCGACAACCAAGGGATTGGCAATCGCGAGCTCGGCCGTCGCCGTGTTCGACACCCAGTTGGCCAGCTCTTTCCCCGGTCGCAACGTGTAGTTCACGCATTCGTGAAAATTTTGCCCGACGAGATAGTCCGTCGCTCGCCGGTTGAAAACCACCAGGGGATCATCATCAGCCACCAATCCAGGGGTGGCCACGACGGTCGAGGGAATCCGCTCGGTGCCGTAGACCCGCAGCACTTCCTCGACGAGATCGATCGGGCGATCTAAATCCTGCCGCCAGCTTGGGATGGAAATCGTCCACGCCGGCCCACGATTCTCCGTCGGTTCTTCGCGCGTGATCAGCAACTCCAACGAGGTCAACGCAGCGCGCATTTCCTCTGCCGGAATATCGAAGCCCAATTTTTCGCAAATGTAGTCATGGGTGACGACGACTTCGCGTTCCCAAGGCACATCGCCCCCCACTTTGTAAGCGGGCCCGACGACCATGCCGCCGGCCGTTTCGATGATCAGATCGATCGCGCGGTGAGCAGCCTCCAAGGCCGTATGCGGATCGACTCCCCGCTCGTAGCGATAAGACGAATCCGACGAAAGGCTGATCTGCTTGGAAGTGCGCCGGATCGTTTGGCGGCGGAAGATTGCACACTCAAGGACCAGATCGGTCGTCGTCGCGGTCACGCCGGAATTCTCGCCACCCATGATGCCCGCGATGACCACCGGACGCTTGGCATCTGCAATCACCAGCATCGAATCATTGAGCACCCGCTCCTTCTCATCGAGCGTCGTAATCTTTTCCCCGGCCGTTGCGCGGCGCACGATGATTTCGCCGCCTTCCAGCGACCGCGCATCAAACGCGTGCAGCGGCTGGCCGTATTCAAGCATCACGTAGTTGCCCACATCGACCACGTTGTTGATCGGTCGCAACCCGACCGCCGTCAGGCGCGCCTGCAACCAGGCCGGACTCGGTCCGATCTTCACTCCAGTGATGATGTGCGCCGTGTAGAGCGGACAATCGATCGGGGCCTCGACTTGAACGGCCTTGAGCAGGTCACAGCGCTCGCCGCTGTCCGGCAGAGCTCCGTGAAATTTTCCTTCGGGGTATTTCAGCTCCAGCTTGAACCACGCAGCCAACTCGCGCGCCACCCCGAGATGGGACTGGCAATCGGGACGGTTGGGCGTGATCTCGACATCAAACACCGTGTCGCAAGGGGGCAGCACATTGTTAATCGGTTCGCCCAAGGGCGGTTGATCCGCCAGCAGCAGAATGCCGGAATGATCGCCGCCGAGTCCGATCTCGTCACCCGCGCAGAGCATACCGTCGGAAGATTGTCCGCGGATCGTCGACTGTTTGATCGCAAAATCTCCCGGTAGGATCGCGCCCGGCAGGGCCACCGCCACTCGGTTGCCCACGTCGCAATTCGGGGCGCCACAGACAATCGTCTTCACGCCACCGGCTGGACCGACATCGACGGTGCAGACTGAAAGCTTGTCTGCATTGGGATGTTTTTCCCGCGTGAGAATTACTCCCACAACAACGTTGGCCAACGGCGGCGCGCCGGTTGCGATCACGTCTTCGACTTCGAAGCCGAGGAAAGTGATTGCCCGGCTGATCTCGTCGATCGACGCCTCCAGCGGAAGGTAGTCTTTGAGCCAATTAAGCGAAATTTTCATAGGGCTTTCCTCACGCGAACTGTTTCAGGAAGCGCAAATCATTCTGATAGAAGTAACGGATGTCATCGATCCCGTAGAGCAACATGGCGAGACGCTCGATTCCCATGCCGAAGGCATAGCCGCTCCACACGCCGGGATCGTAGCCCACGTCGGAGAAAACCACCGGGTCGACCATGCCGCAGCCGCCGATCTCGATCCACTCCTTCTTAACCTTAGCCAGATGAGTCGCGCGCAGGTCGACCTCGAAACTCGGCTCCGTGTAACCAAAGTAGTGCGGGCGAAACCGAATCTTCGTGTCGTGGCCGAGGAGCGACGCAAACACATAATCGAGCAGCGCCTTCAGATCACGCACGGTGACGTTCTTGTCGACGTAGAGGCACTCCAATTGCTGAAAATTAGCCGAGTGGGTCGCGTCCGACGTGTCGCGGCGATAAACTCGGCCCGGTGAGACAATCCGGATCGGAGGCGCCCCCTTCAACATCGTGCGAATCTGCACCGACGAAGTGTGCGTGCGGAGCAGGTAGCGCTCATTCGGAGTTTTCTTGGCGACATTCGCAAAGCGGGCGGATTCGGGGAAGTAGAAAGTATCTTGGGCGTCGCGTGCAGGGTGGTCGGCGGGAGTGTTCAGCGCATCGAAACAATAATACTCGGTTTCGACTTCCGGGCCATCGGCGACGGTGAAGCCCACTTTGCGAAGGATGCGACACATCTCCTCCCGAACCAACGTCAGCGGATGGTAAGTGCCGGGACCGGACTCCGGCGACGGGAGCGTCGGGTCAATCGCGGGGCCCAGTTGTGCGCGCATTTCGGCGCCTTCGATACGCGCCAGCGTCTCGTCGAGTAGGCCCTGCAGTTTCATCTTGGTTTCGTTGATGAGCTTGCCCATCGCGGGGCGATCTTCCTTGGGCACGGAGCCCATTTGCTTCATCAAGGCGGTCAATTCGCCGTTGGGGCCCACCAAACGGGCCTTCGCCGCCTCGAAATCGGGGCGGACGAACAATGCGGAGAGCTCGATCAGGGCCTTGGCGGTCAGGGCGTTCAGGGTGTCTTGCATGGAAAAAGAGTTGTGAACCAGTGCCGATCAAACGACACGTCAAAAAGAAAAAGGACGGGCCTCACTGTGGGCCCGTCCTTCGAAAATTCGCAGATTGGAAAATGAGCCTTTCCCGGCTCGCTTGGAACAGATTAAGCTTGGGCGGCAGCCGCGGCTTTGTTCTTCAGCGCTTCCTGAGATTGTTTGATCAATCCGGCAAACGCCACCTCGTCCAGAATCGCGATATCCGACAGGATCTTCCGATCGAGCAAGATATTGGCGGCCTTGAGGCCCTCCATGAAGCGGCTGTAACTCATGCCTGCATTGCGGCAGGCCGCGCTCAGACGCACGATCCAGAGGCTTCGCATGTCACCCTTCTTCTTCCGACGGGCGATGTAGGCGTGTTGCCAAGCATGTTGCACGGCATCTTTCGCATAACGAAAGAGCCTCGATTTGTTTCCGAAATAGCCCTTGGCGTATTTCAGGACCTTCTTATGTCGCTTCCGCGACGCGGGTGAGTTAGTTGCACGAGCCATGTTGTATTTTCCTTGTGTTTAGAGCTGGCGGGTCGGCTTAAGAGATCACCCGCCTAGCTAAGTTGAGATGAATGCGCTTCGATCAGTTCAAAGACCGTGAGGCAGGCAGCGCTTGAGCGCGACCGCGTGCGTGTTCGACAAGACTTTAGCTTGGCCGAGACGACGTTTTTGCTTTGAGGTCTTTGTCCGGGCAAGGTGCCGCGTCCCCGGAGAACGGTGAAGCAGTTTGCCTTTGGCAGTGATTTTGAAGCGCTTGGCAACGGACTTTTTGGTCTTTTGCATGGGATGAGCGGACCAAAACAGAGATCGGCGTCGCGCCTGTAAAGGGAAATCTTAGCGTTAAGTGAAACTCCCGATAAATAGTTGCCGACTTTTTGCCGAATCGCCCGCTGTCGCTACGCTGGCAAATGTATCCCTTCCTCCGTCTTCCCGCCTCGGCAACTCGCCCGATCAAGGTTAGTGCCGCCGGGTCTCCTAAAAGAATCCGTCGGCCAAACAGGATCATCGGTGGCTCTGGTTAGGCGCTGGAACAGCCGTGATCCGAATCAATCCTCGAGAAACGAGCAAACATAGTCCAAATGACTATTGACAAGGTTGGTTCGATTATGAGTTTTTGGCCGTTCTGTTTTGGCTTCCTAGCTCAATGGTAGAGCAGTTGACTCTTAATCAATTGGTTCGGGGTTCGAGTCCCCGGGGAGCCACCACTTTCCTTTGGTTTAGCCATTAGGTGCAGATGTTCTTTCTCTCTAATCACTTCCAGTGCTGCAAGACCAGTTGCCGGCGTAGCTCAATGGTAGAGCACCTGTTTTGTAAACAGGCGGTTGCGGGTTCGATTCCCATCGCCGGCTCCACTTTCGGAGCTTGAGTCCTTGCGACTCCCGATCCTCAGAATCCCACTCACCGAGTTGAGTCAGCACTAACCCACTGCCTGGTGGTGTAATGGTAGCACAGCAGACTCTGACTCTGCTTGTCTAGGTTCGAATCCTAGCCGGGCAGCCACTTTCGGCACGAATTTAAAATTATGATTAAATTCGCCGCGAAGGAAGTTGACAGCCAAGTTTCCGTCTTCCCTAGTTCGCTCCCTTTCTCCTCAATCCCTCTCTCTCAGTCACACAGCATCATGCTGGTTACGTTACTCCCCCAGAAATAATTGTTTTCCCGGTCGCCACCAACTTCGACGGATGAAAACCCCGCGGTCTGAAAATCAGCCGCTCAAAGTTTTTACTTTTCGAAACTTGGCACGCGCATAGATTTGAACTCTCGCTTTAGCTCACACTTCAACTTTTTCATCAACACTCCACTATGATTACTCAAACAATGTCGGTTGCGTTACTCATGAACCAGAGCGCCATGGAGCTCTTTACACACGGTGGGCCCATTATGTGGCCGATGCTGCTGGTTTCATTCATCATGATCACGGTGGTCGTCGAGCGCATCATCTTCATCATCCGTGAAAACGGCAGCCGCGAGCCCGAGGTTGTGGAGAAGATGCTCGAAAACGCTGAAAAGGGCGACATCGAAGGTGCCCTCCAAATTGGCAAGAAGAGCAAGGATTTCATTGCTCGTATCTTGGTCTACGCCCTCTCCCATAAGGAGCACTCCATTTCCAACGCTTTCATGCGTGCCTCCAACCAGGAGCTCAACCGCTTCGGTCAGGGCATGGCCACGCTCGATACCGTCATCACCGCCGCCCCTCTCTTGGGACTCCTCGGCACTGTGGTCGGTATGATGTCGACCTTCGCCGCCCTCGGTGAAGGGGATATCTCCTCCAGCACCGGGGCCATCACCGGTGGTGTGGGTGAAGCGCTGATCGCCACCATGTGCGGTCTCGGTATCGCCATCATGGGCCTCCTGCCCTTCAATTACCTGAACGCCCGCACCGAAGAGGCCAAGCACGAGGTGGGTGATGCCGCAAACGCGCTCGAACTCATCGTCCAGAAGTCCGCGACTCCTGCTGCGCACTAATTTTCTCCAAGAAAATAGTGCCCAGATCGTAATCATCTCAGAGAGAACCCCAACTTCACCATGGCCGGATCAAGCTCAGGTGGTGGCGGCGGCAAGAAAAAGGCTCGGATCGAGATCATCCCGCTCATCGATGTCATTTTCTTCCTGCTCGCGACTTTCATCCTCTTCACGCTCTCGCTGAATAAGTCCAACGGCTTGTCGGTCAGCCTCCCCCGCTCCGAAACGGGCGAGGTCCGCGACCCCTCATCGTCGGTGACGATCACCGTCACCGCCGAGGGCACGCTGGCGTGGGATAAAGATCCTGTCACGTTGGATGAATTTCTCGCTCGGTTGCAGAACTACAAGGCAACCGAGACTAATCCGAAGATCCTCATCAACGGCGACGAGAACTCGTTCTTCAGTCAGGCAGTCTACGTCTTCGATGAAGTCCGCAAGGCGGGCATCCAAAAGATCCTCATCGAAACCAAGGTGCGACCGAACACCTCCACCTGAGCAAACGTCTTCGTTTGCCCTCTCCTTTTCATTTAAGCACAACTAAACCCCATGGCTGGCTCCAGTTCCAAACCCGTCGAAGGCAAGAAAAAGGCACGTATTGAGATCATTCCTCTCATTGACGTGATCTTTTTCCTCCTAGCCACGTTCGTGCTCTTCATTCTCTCCCTCGAGAAGATTCAGTCCCTCCCCATCGACCTCCCGGTCGCTCAGCCTCCTTCTCAGCTCCAAAACCCAGATGACGACACCGTCACCCTGCAAGTTTCGGATCAAGGGACCTGCTACTGGACTTTCCGCAAACAGACCGAGTTCATCAACATCGATGAAGTTGAACCACGCCTTCGCCAATACAAGACTCAGACCGCCGAGCCCCGCGTGCTCGTGACGACCGACGACAAAGCTAAGTTCGGCGTCGCTATCCGCGTCTTGGACGAAATCCGCAAGGCCGGCATCAAGAAGGTCTCGGTCGAAACCCGCGTGCGCCCCACTGGACGGTAATTATCATTTAAGCATCACTTCCACCATGCGTAAGGATTTATTAATCGGTATTTTTATTTCTGCCCTCCTCCACGGTGGCGTGTGGGGCACCTCCTTCATCAAATCCACGGTCAAGGCCCTACCTCCGCCTGAACCTCTTCCCACGATTGAACTGATGGAAATGCCTCCGCTCGACATCGAGCCTGAGGAAATCGTCGATCAAGACGAGGCCCCTGCAGAGCAGATCGATTTTGCCCCTCCGATGCAGACCGACGTCCCTCAGTTGGTAACCGTCGACTCGTTCGTCCAACCCATTCAGCCACCGCCGCCGGAGAATCTGAAGCCCAATACCGGCATCATCTCCATCCCCACCGCGCGTCAATCCGGTTTGGGTAAAGGCATCGAGGTCTTCGACATCAGCAAGCTCGATCAAGCGCCGGTTCCCAAGTTCCGCGCCCAACCGCTGTATCCTTTTGAAATGCGCCGCGCCGGTGTCACCGGTGAGGTCATCGTAGAATTTATCGTCGATTCCAACGGTGATGCTCGCAACGCCTTCGCCGTTCGCTCTACCCAACGCGAATTCGAACAAGCTGCGGTCCAAGCCGTCAACAAATGGAAATTCCGTCCCGGGCGCAAAGGCGGCCGTGCAGTGGCTACCCGGATGCAGATTCCTATCGTATTCACTTTGAACGAAGATTGATCCCCCACCGTGACCCGATTTTCAAACATGACCTTTTCTTCGCTCTCTCGATTTAAGTGCCTTGGCCTGGTGGTCTCTCTGGCCTTGATGGTCAATCCCGTCGTTTCCTTTGCTCAGCAGAAACCAGCCGCCCAGCCCTCTGAAAAGGGTTCGGAAGATTTAGGCAAGTTGCAGCCTTTCGTGGATGCCAAGAATTGGAATCAGGCCATCAACCTCCTCAACGGAATCCTGCGCTACGCTTCGCCCAACAGCTACGACGAAGCCTTCGCCAACGACATCCTTTCGAAAATCTACCTGCAGAAGGGTGATTACGCAGATTCGATTCCCCCTTTGGAGCGCGCTTACGTGCTCGGCGCGACCTACGAATATTTCGAGCCCCGCAGTCAGCTCGACCGCCTCTACTACCTCGCCCAGCTTTACTATCAGGAAGCGACCTCCAGCAAGGTCCCTGCGGTGCAGACCCTAAATTACACCAAGGCGAGCACCTACATCGAGATCTGGTTGCAACAGAATCCCAAGCCCACGCAGGACGGCCGGCTCTTCTACGCCTCCCTCCTCTACAATCGCGCGTTGCTCATCCCCAACACGCCGGACAATGAGCTCCTCAACAAGGCTCAGGAGCAAGTCAACGAGGCCCTGGTCACCACCCTCAACCCGAAGGAAGGCTTTTACCTAATCCTCCTCGCCACCTTGCAGCAGCAGGGGAAAATCAAGGAAGCGACCGAGATCTTCGAACTCCTTGTCCAACGCTACCCTTCGAAAACAAGCTACTGGCAGCAGTTGATGGGCACGTATTCTAATCTCGCCGTCGACGCCAAGAGCCCCGACGAAACCTACGAATACAACATCCGTTCCATCGTCACGATCGAGCGCGCCCAAGCCCTCGGGTTCATGACGACCCCGAAGGATAACTACAACTTGGTCGGCATCTACTTCAACATCGGTCAATTCGGCAAGGCCACCGAGCTCCTCCACCAAGGACTCCGCGACGGCTCGATCGAGTCCGACATCAAGAAGTGGGAGCTCCTCGCCTACTCTTTCCAGCAGGTGAACCAAGAGTTTAAGGCCATCGAAGTCCTCAAGGAAGCCGGCCAGATCTTCCCGACCTCCGGTCAACTTGATAACCAGATCGCCCAGATCTACTACTCGCTCAACAAGACCGAGGACGCCTACCGCCACCTCAACATCGCCATCGCCAAGGGCAATATCGATAAGCTCGGTAGCCTCTACTACTTCAAGGCTTACATTTGCTTCGAACTCCTCAAATTTGAAGAGGCGTTGGTCGCCATCGACAAGGCCGCCAACTACGACGACCTGCAGGATTCTCAACTCCCTCGCCTTCGCCTCGCCATTGTCGAGGCTATTGCGGAGCGCGAAAACGCTCTCAAACAAACCGAAGATAAGAAGACGGCTCCAGTCGCCGCCACGGCGCAAGACTCGGATTCCAACTAACCTCCCCCTTTCATCGACTCAAACTTCACCCTACTCACATGAAGAAAGCTTACGTTATTTTCCCGACCCTCTTGATGCTGATATTCTTCGGCTTCTGGTGGAACTTCAGCTCCGAATACGAAGCCAAGTTGGCTGACAAGGCCCGCATCGTCCGCGACGCGAAGGCAGCCGAACTCCTTCAGGAAGCAAAGGATCGCGAAACCGCCATCTTGGATGCCGTCGCCGTGCAGGAACAGCGCAAGCAGGAGCGGATCGCCCGCGAAGAACAGCGCCAAAAAGAACGCGAAGAGCGCCAGCTCGCTCGCGAAGCCAGCACCAAGGCCTTCCGTGACAAAGAAAAACTTAGTCGCCAAGTTGAGCGCCTCACCGGCGACGTCGCCGTCGAGAAGGAAATCGTCGAGAAGCTTGAAGAGCGCAAACGTATCCTTGTCGCTGACGAAGCCTTCCTCCGCAAATATGTCGCCTTAGCTGAGACCAATCAGAAGGAACTCACGCAAACGATCCAAAGAATCGCCGCCGCCGATGCCGCCCGTGCCGCTGCCCTCGCCGCCGCCGAAGCCGCCAAGAAGAAATCTTAAATAGCCCGACCCAATCCCATCATGAAAAAGTGGTTTTATATCATCGCTCCCGCGGCTATGCTCGCCGTCTTCTCATTCTTCTACGTCACCCACGTGAAGGAAACCCGCGAGAAGGACCGTATTCGCAAGGAAGAAGTCGCCAAGCAAATCGCTCAAGAAGCTACCCGCAAAGCGGAAATTGAAGAGCAAGCCCGCCTCGACGCCGCTGCCCGCGCCGCCGACCGCGAAGCCAAGGCTGCCGAGAAGGAAACTGAGCGGATCGCCAAATGGGAAACCGAGGGTCGCGAGATCCAGGAAACGACCGACGAATATAACAAGGCCGCCGATAAGCTTGCTCACGAGCAGTCCGAGCTCGAAGTGCAACTCGAGCAATTGCGCAGAGCCAAGGAGCGCGCCAACAACGAAGTGCTCGCCCTTGCTAAGCAGGTTGAGCTCGCCCGGATCGACAAGCGCAATGCCGAACTCGAGATTCAGCGCAAGACCGAGATGGTCGTGCGCCAAGTGCAGCGCAACTCGTTGACTCAGATGCCGAGCATCGACGTCACGGCTCGCTAATCCTCTGCTCTCTCCCGAGAGACCCCAAGCCCGACCCTTTGGTCGGGCTTTTTTGTGCCGACCTCATACCCAATGAATTTCGAAATATTGATTTGCGGAAAATATATCCCCCGTATTTCGTTCTAACCCTGCTCGGAGGTCCTTCGAGCGGTTCGGCATCGGGGCGTAGCTTAGCCTGGTAGAGCGCTACGTTCGGGACGTAGAGGTCGCGAGTTCGAATCTCGCCGCCCCGACCAGCCGGCGCTTCAAGGAGCGATCGGCTCAGGATGCGAACGGATTGAACTTCAGCTCGTTTTCCACCGTCGAAAGCGGACCGTGACCAGGCGCAATCACCGTGCTCGGTGGACACATCTTCAATATCCGGCGAAGCTGTTCCTGATGCTGGCGACAGCAGAAATAAGCACCGCCGGCGGAACCCGCAAAAATCAAGTCACCCGCAATCAACACTTCCGTGCGGGATTGACCAGAACCTGATCTCACCCGGTAACAGTTGTGCGCCGAAGCATGACCTGGTGTGCAGTAGGCGGTCACTTCGAGCGTGCCGCAGACGGTGACCGTCGGTTCGCCCAGCGAAGACCCACACGGGGCCTGGCAACCTTCCGGAACGTAGGCCGCCGGGATCCCAAAGTAGTCGACCACATCGCACAGCCCACCGGTGTGCTCGCCTTCGATATGGGTCAAAAACACCGCATCCACATGACTGATCCGGGAGGGCCACTTCTCAAGCAGGGCCCTGAGGCTCGAGCCGGTATCAAACAAGATTCCGCGAGAGGACCCGACCTCGGAAAGGAGATAGGCGTTGGCCACCCCCACCCCATAATTCATGTGGAGGACCTCTAGGCAGAAAGGTAGGCCGGGTAGAATCGGCAGCGGATAACTCCCTTGAGAAAGCGCGCACATGCCTACTTCGTTGAGCCCGAGGATTTCGGCAAGCTTCCGCACCTCGGCGAGGGTCAGCTCACTGCGGTAATCAATCGCGTCCGCAATCTTTCCTTCGCTCACTTCGGCCGCCGCCGCCAGTTGCTCAATCGACAGTCCTTTCCCCCGCATGCCCTTTTCGAGCACATCGCCCAGTTCATCTTCCAAGGGGACTACGGCAGTTGCCATGCCAGTAGGTTGAATTTGATCCTCCCAAGCCGCAAAATGATTTTGTGATTTCTTCAACAACACCCAGCGTGGTGCCCATGGCTACTTCACAACAGGAAGTTCTCAGCATCTTTCGGGACACCGGCGCCTTGCTTGAGGGGCACTTTGTGCTCCGTTCCGGCCTTCATAGCGCTCATTTCTTCCAATGTGCCAAGGTCTGCCAACAAATGGATGCCGTGGAGCGCCTCGCCACCCTGCTAATAAAGAAATTAGACAATCTCCCGTTCTCCACTGTGCTTGCGCCCGCCATGGGTGGCTTGGTGATCGGCCAAGAAGTCGCTCGGCAGACCAAGACCCGGTATATTTTCGCTGAAAAAGTCGAAGATGTTCTCGTCCTGCGTCGCGGGTTCAAATTTGATCCAGGTGAACGGGTCCTGATTGTCGAAGACGTCGTTACCCGCGGCGGCCGAGCCCGCGAGTGCATCGAGATCATCAAATCTGCTGGGGCGATTCCCGTGGCCATCGCGATGTTGGTCGATCGGAGCGCCGGAGAGAGCCGCTTCGAGCCTCCCGCCATTTCGCTCCTAGAGTTGAGCTTCCCGACCTATGCGGCGGACGCGTTGCCCGCGAGCCTTGCCGGCCTGCCCGTCCAAAAACCGGGCAGTTGAGGCCGGGACACCCATCACTCGACGCTCACCGTCAGGTAGCGATACATACCGCGGTAGTAGACGAGGATCAGATTTCGCCCCTTCCGAAACAGGTCCTTCGCGGTGCCCACATCGATCGCCGCCATGCGATTGATTTCCACCACTACGAGATTGGGCACCAGCATCTCGACATACAGCGAGTTAGCCTCCACGCGGGTCACCAAGAGACCGGTCACGCGCTCGGCGAGGTTCAGGCGTCGGCGAATCTCATCAGTCAACGGAGTCGCTTCGACTCCAGCGAGAAGCTCATTGGGACGGTCCGCCAGCTGCCCCAAGGTCACCTTGATCACCATCTCCTTCCCATCGCGGATCAGCAGCAGCGCCACCTCTGAACCGGGGGTCGATTGGGCGATCAACAGACGCAGATCCTCGAGCGAAGTAACTTCGCGGGCGTCGACGCCATGGATCACATCCGTGCGCTTGATTCCAGCCTTGTCGGCCGGGCCGTCGGGCGTCACGTCCGTGATCGCCACGCCCTTCGTCGACTTCGGCAGCCGCAGCGATTCGGCAATCTCCGGAGTCACCGACTCCGACGAGACGCCAAGGAACCCCCGCGCCACGGATCCGGTGTCCATCAAACTATGCATAATCGAGGAGGCTAAATTCACCGGAATCGCAAAACCGATGCCGATATTGCCGCGGGTCGTGGAGACGATCGCGCTGTTGATGCCAACCAAACGGCCTTTGGCATCGACCAGCGCACCACCAGAATTTCCCATGTTGATGGCCGCATCGGTTTGAATGAAATCCTCGTAACCCGCCACGTTCTCGAGCAGCCCGAGCTTGTTTCGCCCTTTGGCCGAGACGATGCCCATGGTGACCGTCTGCCCAACGCCGAGCGGATTACCCACGGCAAAGACCACGTCGCCCACGCGCAGCTTGTCACTGTCGGCGAGGGTCACAGTGGGAAGATTTTCCGCCTCAATCTTGATCACCGCGACGTCGGTCTTGGGATCACTCCCGATCAACTTCGCGGTAAATTCGCGATCGTCGGGCAGCAGCACTCTCAATTCGTCGGCTCCCTCGACCACGTGGTTGTTGGTGATAATAAAGCCATCGGTCGTGACGATGACCCCTGACCCGAGCCCCTCTTCCTTCTTTTCCCGCACCCGGCTGGGAGAACCACCAAACAATTGCGACAGCGGATCAGCCACCCGCTGCGCCACGATCTTTGTCGAGTAGACCGAGACGACCGCCCGTTGCGCCGGTTCGACCACATCCGCATAACTGGTGATCACCGCACTGGGCCCTTGGGAGACCGGCGTGGCGTCGACTTTTAGCTCCGGCTTGGAGAGGGCGGGATTCGCCTCGTCGCCGGTGGCAAATAGGACGGATCCCCATCCAGCAATCGCTACGGTTAACAATCCAGAGATGAGCTTTTGACGCATAGAATTTACAATCGGTGGTTAATCTCGGGTAACTCGGTCCGATCAGTCGACCGTTCAGGACCCCCTGATCTCAAACAACCCAGTCACGCTTTTGTTGGAATTGATTCTGACAATCGCCTCGCCCAAAAGTTTCGCAATACTCAGGACTTTGATGGGCAGCCCAAAGGTGTCGACCGGCGTCGAGTTGGTCGTGATCACTTCGTCGATCAATCCGCTCTTGAGACGCTCGACCGCAAGTTGATTGAGGACGCAGTGGCTAACCGCCGCACGCACGCTCACGGCGCCGTGCTCCCGCAGCATTTTCGCCGCCGCCGTCAAGGTCCCGGCCGTCTCCGTGATATCGTCTACGAGCAACACATCGCACCCTTTGACCTCACCCACGATACTCAGGGCCTCGACCGACGTCGCGCTCTTGCGCTTCTTGGCCACCATGCAAAGCGAAGCGCCCATTGTGTCAGCATAGGCCGCCGCCATCTTCATACCGCCAATATCAGGCGAGCACACCACCAAGGGATGCTCGCGGGGACGCTTCGCCAAGTGCGCGAAGAACACCGGCGACGCATAGAGGTGGTCGACCGGGATATCAAAAAAACCCTGAATCTGCTGGCTGTGCAGATCCATCGTGAGGATGCGAGTTGCCCCCGCCGCCACCAATAGATTCGCGACCAGCTTGGCGGTGATCGGCACCCGTGGTTGGTCTTTCCGATCCTGCCGCGCATACCCGTAGAACGGCAGCACCGCGGTGATGCGCTGGGCCGACGCTCGGCGCGCCGCGTCGATCATGATGAGCAACTCCATCAAGTGGTGGTTGGTCGGAGGACACGTAGACTGAATAATGAACACATCCTGCCCACGAATGTTCTCGTTGATTTTCACGAACGTTTCCCCATCCGGAAAACTCGTGACCGTCGCCGCCCCCAACGGCTCACCAATCGCCTGGCACATCTCCTCGGCCAGTGGCCGATTAGAGTTTCCTGAAAATATTTTCAGCCGCGATTCGCTCATGGCGGGCAGCTTTGCCCACGGCACGGATCGGCGGAAGACAAATCTAGGAATTTCCCTCGAGCGCTTGCACTCGCTTGAACAGCTCTGGCAATCGGCGCTGCAGCACCTGCAAGCGACGCTCCTGCATGTAAGGAATCGCCGGATAACCGTTGACGAATACTCCCGCTGCCACGTCGGAGGTGACCCCCGCCCGACCACCCGACTTCACTCCTCGACCGAGAGTGATGTGACCGGCCACGCCCGCCTGCCCCCCGAGCATCACGTAGTCCTCCAGCACCGCACTGCCGGAGATGCCAACCTGCGCACAAAGAATGCAGTGCTTTCCGATGATCACGTTGTGAGCGATCTGCACGAGGTTGTCGATTTTCGTGCCCGCTCCGACCACCGTCCGGCTGAACCGAGCGCGATCGAGCGTGCTATTCGCGCCAATCTCCACGTCGTCCTCGATCACGACGATGCCGACTTGCGGCACCTTTTGGTGCCGACCCTCAATAAATTCGTAGCCGAAGCCATCGGAACCCACGACGACGCCAGACTGCAGTCGGACCCGCTCCTTCACGATGCATTCGGAACCAACAATAACCCCGGGCATCAACCAACTGTCGGCGCCGATCTGTGCCTTTCGGCCCACGAAGACCTGCGCCTCGAGATGCACACGCTCGCCGATGACGGCACCGGCCTCCACTGCGCACAGCGGGCCCACGGTCGCCGTCGAAGCCACCTTCGCCCCCGGCGCCACCACCGCCGAGGGATGGACGCCCGGCTCGGGTTTCGGCCACAGTTGCTGCTCCACCCGACTGCACACCAGAGCGAGCGCGGCCGACGGATTCTCGACCAAAAGAAAAATCTGATCCGCGGTCGGCCCCCCCGCGTAATCGGTCGGAACGAGCACCACCGACGCCTTGGTCGTCACCACCTGCGCGTGGTATTTGGCATTCCCAAGAAAAGAGAGATCACCGACCTCCGCCAAATCCAGCGAAGCAATGCTCCGCACGACGGCCTTCGTGCCGCCTCGCGTGGAAGTCGCCTGCACAATCGATACTAGCTGGTCGGCCGAAAAGGAAAACTCCATGCGCGAGAATGTGATCGCTTTGGAATCGCGGTGCAATGTCGCAAAAAAGCCCCGACTCAACCAATGAGCCGGGGCCAAAATTCTATTTAAGCTAGGATCGTTTACTTGCCCATGGGCACCGAGATCTTCGGGGCGTCAGCGGCGCTTGAAGCAGGACGGCTCTTGCTGATCTCGGCTTCAACTTCTGCAGTGATGTCCATCGAGGCATCGGAATAAATGACGGTGGAAATACCCAGAAGATTTGGGCCGGACTTATCGAGCACGAGGTTAGCCCCCTTACGCTTCCCGACGTCGGTCGCGATCTTGCTGATTTCTTCGAGCATGATCGTCTTGAAATTCTGGAAGCGCTGCTGGAGGAGGTTGCGGGTGTTGGTCTCGAAGCTCTGGAGCTCGTTGTTCTTCCGCTGAATCTCTTGCAACTTCTGCTCGGCCTCGGCGCGGGCTTGCTCCTTCACCTCTGCTTTGGTCGCCGGGTTGTTGCCTTGCTCCAAGGCTTCCTTGTATTGCTCAACCAAAGTGTTGCGCACCTTGAGGAGGCGATCGGCTTCTTCCTTCGCCTTCTCAGCATCGGCCTGGAGCTTTTCCTTCTGCTCCTGGGTTTTGTAGTGCTCGTCGAGCAGCTTGATCATATCCACGAACACAACCTTAGGGGCAGATTGTGCGTGAGCGAAGAGGCCCGTAACAGCAAAGGCGAGAAGGGCGATGAGAGTTTTAGTGGATTTATTCATGGGTGTGGATGTGGTAAAGACTGCGGAGTAAAGTGTAGTTAGAAGCGCGTGCCAAAGGAAAAGTTGAACTGGCCACCCTTTACCGCCGCGGCATCTCCGGTCAACGGAATCGCGTAATCCAATCGAAGCGGAGCGCCGGCGACAAAGAGCTGAACGCCAATTCCGACGTCGTCGTGAAGGGCGGACGGATTGAAATCGTAGGCATCGGAATTGACGAAGCCCGCATCATAGAAGGCCGCGATCCGGATGGGGCTCACCACATCCATCGAATACTCCAAGCTCAACATGCCGTAGGATTTACCACCGAGCAGGAAGCCCTTGGCATCGCGGGAGCCCACATCGTTGAACTCAAATCCCCGCAGGGTGTTTGGACCACCGAGATAGTAACGGTTGTAGTAAGGCACCTCGACACTGGCGCCGTATCGCTCAATGACCCCGGCTCGCGCAATGAGCGAAAGAACCTGATTCTGAAGCTCGAACACGGGGTAGTATTGGGCTCCTCGGAATTCCAATTTGTAATAATCGATGTCGCCGCCGAGGAAGCCACCGGCCAGCTCAGCATTGAACTCGACGCGGTTGCCCGTAGTCGTGCTGATGATTTTGTCGCGGGTGTCGCGCACCAACTGGAAGCCGGTGCGGGAGATCTTGTTCTTCCCTTGAGTCACAAAGTCAGCAGCCGCGGGCGCAACATTAGTAATTTCGATGTATTCGTAGGTATAGGAAAGGCGACCATCGACCAATTCGAAGAGGCGCTTGCGCAGGTAGACTTCGCCCCCAGTCGAGATCTGGGTGTAGAACTCGCTGTTATAGTCGGACGACGAGCGGTAAAGGCTGAAGCCAACCGCCAACTGGCGCTCAAACAGCCATGGTTCCTCGAACGAAAGGACGGCCTCACTCGAGCGGGAGCCAAGCTGCAAACGCAGGCGGAATTTCTGTCCATCCCCTTGGAAAAATGAACGACGGTTGAAGAGGTCGAAGTTACCTTGGGACAATTCGGCGAATATCGAGGCTTTTTCCACGGAGCTGAAGCCCGCACCAAACGTGAGATTACCCGTTCTCGCTTCACGCACTGCCACCCGCAGATTGCGCCGTCCGGGAATGTTAGTCTCCTGCGGAGAAAGCTGCACATCGTCGAAGAACCGCGTGTTATCCAACCGCAGCTTGCTGATCTTCATGCGGACGGTGTCAAAAACATCTCCCGGGCCGAGAACCAATTCCCGCAAGATCACGATGCTCTTGGTCTTCGTGTTGCCCTCGATCGCGATCGACTCGACGTTGAATTTCTCGCTCTCGTTGACCTGATACTCGATGTCGATGTTACCGGTGTTGATGTTCGGCTTCCGGATCAACCGCACGCGGGTATCGAGATAACCCGAGGTGCCGTAAAAATCTTCCAAGCGCTCGACATCTTTATCCAATTTCGTGGGGGTAAAAATCATGCCGCTCCGCTGGCGGACCACGCGTTTGAGCAAATTTGCCTCGTAAATTTTGCTGCCGGAGACTTCGACGTCGCCAATCCGATACTGGCGACCTTCGTGCAGACGGACCGTCACGACCAATTTTGCCGCCGAGGGATAGTCAAACGTGATGTCTTCTTGCGCAATTTCGATGTCGAGGAAGCCCTCCTCTCGATAGTAGTCACGGAGTTTCTCCAGATCCTCTCCAAAAATGTCATCCTTAAACCGGCCCTTACCCGTCAGCCACGAGAAAATCCACCACTTGCGGGTCTCCATTTCTTTGCGGAGTTTGCGGGTCTTGATGCTGTCGTTGCCTTCAAAACGAATTGCTTGGATTTTCACCCGATTGCCTTCGCGAATATTGAAGATCACCGTGCCGAAGCCGGTCGAACGGTCGCGCTCGATGGTATAATTGATCGACACCTGATTGTAGCCCGCCTTCTGGTAATACTCCCGGATCTTTTCGGAGTCTTCCTTGATCTGGCGCTCGTCCAACGCGGTGTTAGGCCGGATCTTCACTTCTTTCTCAAGCCGGCTCACCTTGACCCGGTTGTTGCCTTGGAAACGCACCGCCATGACGCGGAACTTCGGGGTGACCTCGACGAGGAGATTGAACGTGGTGCTGTCGACCGCCTCGCGCTTGACCTCGATGAACTCGAAGAGTCCTGTGCGGTAGAGGGCGCGGATGTCGCGATCGATCATGGCATCTTCCAAGACGGTGCCTTCGCGAATCTGCATATTGGCCCGGACGACTTCCTCACTCACATTGGCGGTGCCGAGGAATTTGACGGCCACCGTTCCAATCGTGGCAGCCGCCTTAGTCGACTCCCCACTCGATTGCTGGGCAAAGACTGCGCCGCCGGTGGCGGACAGCATGAGCAAAAAGGCGAGGCAATAACGGGCGACCCTGTGTAGAGGGTTACTGAATGAAGTTTTCAAAGCGGGTGATGTCTCTTAGGAAGGTGAGTTTCAAATCTCCTACTGGGCCGTTTCGCTGCTTGGCAACAATTAACTCGGCGGAGTCGGCGGCTACCTGGAATTTCTCGTCGGCGTCTTTGGGTCGGGCTAGCATGAGAACAACGTCTGCATCTTGTTCAATCGAGCCTGATTCACGCAGATCCGCCAGTTTGGGGGTGCGATTCTCTTTTTCGGATGCCCGGTTGAGCTGACTTAATACAAGAACGGGCACATCAAGTTCCTTCGCCAGCGATTTTAATCCGCGTGAAGCTTCGGCGACCTGCTGTTCGCGAGGCACCTTGGGATCGGTTGGGCTGAGCAATTGCATATAATCGACGATGATGAAGCCGAGCTTGGTCCGGGCGTGGACCCGCCGGGATTTCGCTCGGAGTTCCATAATTGAGAGATGGCTCGAATCGTCGATAAAGATCGACGACTTAGAAAAATCATCCGCCGCCTCCAACAGGCGCTGTTGCTCATTGCCATTCTTGGACAGCAGCCCCTCGCGCAGCAGCTTCATGTTGATCCGCGCTCGCGAGCACAACATGCGCAACGCCAGCTGCCCCGCGCTCATTTCCAACGAAAAAATGAGCGTCGCGACGCCCTTCCCTTTCCGCGGCAACGACGCCGCCTCCGCAAAATTCAGGGCCAGCGAGGTCTTGCCCATCGAAGGACGAGCGGCCAGCACGATCATTTCCTGCCGCTGAAAGCCGAAGGTCAGAGCATCGAGGTCCTTAAAGCCGGAGGTTACGCCCGTGAGTTCACCCTTCTCCATCATCATTTTCGTGATGACCTTCATCGCCTCGTGCATCGGCTCCTTGATCTGCTTGGCCGCGTCGGAGATGCGGTCTTGCGTCACGGCGAAAATGTCTTGCTCGACCTTGTCGATAAATTGCTCGAGCTCGCCCTCGTAATTGAAGCAGTTTTCCACCGCATTGGTGGCCACTTTGATCAACTCGCGCAGCAGGTGCAGCTCGCGCACCTTATCGATAAAATACTGGGCCTGGGCCGTCGTCGGGATCCGGCTACTGATCTGCGTGAGGTAGGCGTAGCCGCCGACCATATCCAATTGCTTAGACGTCTTGAGCTCCTCGGCGAGCACGGCCACGTCGACCGGTGGGTTCTTCTGGTAAATCTCGCAGAGCTTCTCGTAAATCAGTCGATTCGCCGGCGAATAAAAGGCCGCGCCCACGAGCTTCGCCTCCACGCATCGGGCAATCGTATCGTTGCCGTCGAGCAGACAGCACGAAAGCAGGTATTCCTCGGCCTCAATGCTGTGGGGAAGGGTGCGTCCCAACGCCTGACTCTGGTCTTCGGGAGGTCGCGCCTTACGGCTCATTCGTTGCGTCTCAGCCATGGGGAAGGCCGTCAGTAAGGAGAAGAAACTGGCGTGCGCGCAACATCAGGTTGTCAACAATCGGCTCCCAAACACGAAGGCCGCGTCAAATGGACGCGGCCCACATGTTCAAAAGGAGATCACCTTACTTAGTCTTCGCTTCCTCCTCGACAATCGGGTTCTCGGAGACGATGTCGAATCCGAGCTCAACCGTGACATCGGCGTGGAGCTTCACCTTGACGGTGTGCTTGCCCAACGTCTTGACCGGCGTGTGCAGGTGGATGCGCTTCTTGTCGATCTCGATGCCGGCCTCCACGAGTTTCTCGTGCAGATCGTTGGAAGTGATCGCCCCAAACATCTTGCCGCCTTCGCCCGTTTGCACGGCAAACGCCAAGGAGGCCTTCTCAATCTTCGCACCCAGTTCTTGGGCGCCCGTGAGCTCTTGGGCTTCGCGATTAGCGCGACGCTTCTTGAGCGCCTCGATTTGTTTGCGGTTCGCCTTCGTCACCGGCACCGCAATGCTGCGGGGAAGGAGAAAATTGCGGGCGTAGCCGGCGCGGACTTTGACTTGGTCGCCTTCGCCGCCGAGACCGTCGACGGGTTGAACGAGGAGCACTTCACTGTATGCCATGGGAGGTGGTGGGTTGGATGATGAGAGTTGAGTTAGTTTGAGACTGATTAAAACGGCACGTCTTCGTCGACACCGTCAGAGACTTGCGGGGCGGAACGTCCCGGGTTGCGAGCGGGCGGCGAATTGCGCTCTGGGCTTTGGTCGCCGCCATCGGAACCGCCATGTTCACCTTCAGAGGCGGGATCATTCCGGCCACCGAGAAATTGGAAACCTTCGAGCACCACCTTAAGTTTATTCCGCTTCTGGCCCGAAGTCTTGTCGTCCCATTGGTCGAACTTCAGGCGGCCTTCCACAAACAGCGGGCGGCCCTTGGTGCAAAACTTGGAGATCGTCTCGCCCTGCCGACCCCAGGCCTCGATATCAACAAAGGTCGTCTCGTCTCGGACAGATCCGGATTCGTCTTTGAACTGCCGATTGACCGCAAGGCCGAATTGGCAGATCGCCGTGCCTTTTGGCGTCACCCGTAATTCGGGGTCACGCGTCAGGTTGCCGATGAGATAAACTTTATTAAAATTTGCCATGGGGTTTCGGGCACGTTTCCGCCACGGTCGTTAGACCGATTGGATAAACGTGCGATAGACGTTGTGGTTGAGACGGAGACGCTCCTTGAGCTGCGCAGGAGCCGCGCCCGGGGCGCTGTAGCTAATCTGCACGTAAGGGGCGCCGGTGAGCTTTTTGTCGGTCACGCGAATGAAGTCGCGCTTCCCCAAGTCTTCGACGTTGGAGATCTCGCCCTGGAGAGCGGTGATCTCTTTCTTGACCTCGTCGATGATCGCATCGACGGAGTCTTCCTTGCCGCGATTATCAATAATGAAGGTGGCGCGGTAGTTACGGTTGGTCTGGTTCATGTGGGTCTCTACGATTGAGGGTGTTCATGGCCTGCTCAACCCCGCTGGTGAGCAGCAGGTTCAGGCCGTTGAGATAATTGTCTAGCGATTCAGTGATTAATGTCTGTTGGGAGGAAGTGAATTTTCCGAGCACGAAGTCTTTGATATCCATTTGCGGTGGCTCCTTGGGACCGATCCCCATTCGGTAACGGGCAAAACCGTCGCCGAGCGTGCGCAGGAGGCTCGCCACCCCGTTGTGACCACCGGCACTGCCTGTGGTGCTTACCTTGATCAATCCGAGATCGATGGTGAATTCGTCATAGCATACGGCTACTTCGGCGGTCGGTATTTTGTAATACCGGGCCAGAGCCGCCGCCGACCGTCCACTTTCATTCATGTAGGTCAGAGGTTTGGCGAAATAACAGGGGCGGTGTCCAGGCCGGTCCCACCGGGCGACATCAGCCTCAAATTGAGACTGATACTGCCAAGTGAGTCCTTGATGGCGGGTAAACGCGTCGACGATGAACCAGCCAAAATTGTGGCGGGTTCCGGCGTATTCGCGGCCCGGATTGCCGAGGGCGGCAACGAGCGAAATGGACATATCTCAAAGAACAATCGCGAAGGGGCCCACGGGTCAAGCGGGCCTCGCGCGGAAACTTATTTCTTGGCTGGAGCCGCGGCGGCAGCCTTCGGGTCGACCGCTGAGGCCGCTTTGCCGTCAGCCGGAACGCCGGCGTCAGGAGTGACGATGGCAGAAGCAACTTCCGCCACCGGTTGGACGACGGCAACGACCGGCTGGCCCTTGAGGTCGAGGAACTCGACACCGTCGATCGGGTTCAAATCGGAAACCTTGATTACATCGCCCACTTCCATGGCGCTGACATCGATCTCGATGACGGCGGGGAGATTCTTGGGCAAACAGCGAACGCGCAGCGCATGCGTGGGCACTTCCAACACACCGTTCTGGCTCTTCACGCCGATCGACTCACCGGTGGTGCGCACCGGCACATCCAACTCGATCGCTTCGCCTGCTTTGACCTCTTGAAAATCGATGTGGAGATAGCGGTCCGTGATCGGGTCACGTTGGATCTCCTGCAGAAACGACAGGGCTGGCTCAGCGTGTCCTTCTCGGTTCAACTCGACGAGCACCGCACGACCACCCACGGCCTTGAGCAGGCGGACAAATTCGGGCGTATCGACGACCAAGCTCTCAGGCTTGGTGTGCTTGCCGTAGAGAACGGCAGGAATCTGATTAGCCCGGCGCAAACGGCGCGAGGCACTTCGTCCGGTTTGCATGCGGACGGCAGCTTTTAGTGTAAATTTATTCATGGTTTCGTTCCCCCTGTCGCCCCGGAATTGAGGGCAGGCGTAATGGAAAAGAAGAGATGTGATCGGACTCCGGAGCCAACGCAACCAAAACTTTGAGAGCCAGAAACTTTTCGCGCTTTTACGGCAAAAGCAGCATTGACAAGCCCCCCTTCCACCCTGTTCTTCATCCCCTCTTTCTCACTGCCCGGTAGCTCAGTGGCAGAGCAGGTGACTGTTAATCACTTGGTCGTAGGTTCGACCCCTACCCGGGCAGCCATTTTATCCGAATGGCGAACTTTTCACAAGGTCAGTTAACAAATCGCATAAGCTCCAGATTCTAAGGATCTAGTGAATATCCCGTGTTAACCGGGCCGAAGAATCTATTAAGTTCGTAATTGAATTTCCCAAAGGACGAGATTCCGATTATTCTGACGAGGCGTCAATCAAGCAGTTAACACGATTTACCCTAAATGGAGGCAGAACGTCAACGTGCCGGAAACTAACATTTTGCATTCACGACATAGGTAACAGGTGGGTTACAGGTGGGAGAATCGAATGGAGTTCAGGTATGATCTCGAGACGCCTCCCATGAAAGGGTTATGGCACGACCTGAACTCTCCTCAACGTCACCTATTAAGTGATATTGACTCGGGTGAAAAATAGACGGAAGAGGCAGGCTCTCATGGGGTGATCGTGAGCGGAGGGCTCAAGTGGCGGGGAGTGCGTCTCGGGTCAGGGAGCCGTTGACGAGGCGCATGAGGCCGCGGGGGTTGGCGTTGCGGAGGTCCTCGGGGAGATGCGATTCGGGAAAGTTCTGGTAGCAGAGTGGACGGGCGAAGCGCAGCAGGGAGGCCGTCCCCACCGACGTGAACCGGATGTCACTCGTCGCCGGTGACGGGCCACCGTGATTCATCGCGGGGCTCACTTCGACGCCGGTCGGGTAGCCGTTAATCAGCAACCGTCCCGCTTTCTGTTCGAGCACCTTGATCAACGATCGGGCCGCCGTCAGATCCGAATCGCTGCCGTGAACGGTCGCCGTGAGTTGACCCTCGAGGGCGCGGGCACAGGCGAGCATTTCCTCCAACGTCGCACCCTTCACGACAAGGGTAAACGGGCCGAAGGCCTCGGTCGCGAGCTCGGGATGCGCAAGGAAGTTCTCGGCCGACGTCACCCCAACACTCGGTCGACCTTGATTGGCCGTCGCGGCACTCGGCGCCGTTGATTCGGCCAACGGGGCGACGCCCGCCAGCCCCATCACTTTGGCGCGATTTATTTCAAACGCTTCGTGAATACCTGGAGTGAGCATCGTCGCGCAAGCGGCGGCGCTCACCTCGCCGGCCAATTGCGCGAGAAATTGATCGCTCGCAGGATCGTCCAAAAGAAACACCAACCCCGGTTTGGTGCAGAACTGCCCCGCCCCCAGCGTGAACGATCCGAGCAAACCTTTCGCGATCGCCGCTCCGCGCTCGGCCAGCGCATCCGGCAAGAGAAAGGACGGATTGAGGCTACTCATCTCCGCAAACACGGGGATCGGGTGGCGTCGCGCCGCCGCCGCATCGCAGAGCGCCCGGCCCGCCGCGTGGGATCCCGTGAAACCCACCGCCGTCGCCACGGGATGTTTCACCATGCCAACTCCAATCGTCGCGCCGCCGCCATGGACCAACGAAAATAATCCCGCGGGCAACCCGCAGGCCGCGATGGCGCGCACGATCGCCTGCCCCACCAATTCGGCCGTGCCCGGATGCGCCCGGTGCGCTTTGACCAATACGGGACACCCGGCCGCGAGCGCCGAGGCCATGTCGCCGCCGGCCACCGAAAACGCCAACGGAAAATTGCTCGAACCGAACACCACGACCGGACCCAGCGGAATCAACATCCGCCGAAGATCGGGACGTGGCAGCGGTTGCCGGTCGGGCAGCGCGGTATCGATGCGAGCGTCGACCCACGATCCCTCGCGCACCACCTGGGCGAAGAGGCGCAGCTGTCCGCAGGTGCGGGTCCGTTCGCCTTGCAGGCGGCCGAGCAGCAAACCGGTTTCCGCGTGCGCGCGGTTGAGCAACTCATTTCCGAGCGCTTCGATCTCGGTCGCGATCAATTCCAGCAACTCGGCTCGGGCCGATGCGGGGCGCGCTCGATAATCCTCGAAAGCCGCGGCGGCCGCCAGCATCGCCTCGTCGACCTCCGTCAGGCTGGCTTCGTAAAACTCCGGCTCGATCGTTTCGTTCGTCGATGGATTGATGGCGCGAAACACAAGGCCGCCCGTGAGGCCCGTTTGTCCGGCGAGAAGACTCTTTCCCTGTAATGTCATGATAAATTAAGCGACTGGATTGATCAGCGTGCCGATCGGTTCGATGGTGATGCGAATTTCGTCGCCGCTCCGGAGCGTGAATCGGTCCGGCGGCACAATCCCCGTGCCGGTCATCAAGTAGCAACCGTGGGGGAAGACATTATCGCAAAAGAGGTAGCTCACGAGCGATTCGAAGGACCGCTTGATCTGGCTGATCGTCGTGCTGCCGGTAAACACCACCGCCCCGCCGCGGTGAATCTCCAGCGCGATCTCGGTGGTCTGCGGCAAAGGTTCGTCGGTGACGAGCAAGGCCGGGCCGAGCGCCGCGCTCCGGTCGTAGACTTTAGCTTGGGGGAGATAGAGCGGGTTCTCCCCCTCGATGTCGCGCGAGCTCATGTCGTTGCCAATCGTGTAACCAAAGATGCGGCCGCGAGAGTTGATCGCCAACGTAAGCTCCGGTTCGGGCACGTTCCACTTCGAGTCGCCGCGAATCCGCACCGACTCGCCCGGCCCGGCGACGCGGTGAGGGGTTGATTTGAAAAACAGCTCGGGGCGCTCCGCCTGATACACTCGGTCGTAGAAACTGTCGCCCCCGGCGGACTTCGACTCCTCCATCCGGGCGCTCATGCTGCGAAAGTAGGTCACGCCCGCCGCCCAGACTTCCTGCGATTCGATCGGCGCGCGCGGCGTGAGCGGAATCGGCGAGACCTCCGCGTCGGCTACTTGAGCGCGCATCCACGCGACCGGATCATCGGCGGTGAACAAGGCATCAAGCGTGGTGTCGAGCCGCACCGTTTGGCGGTCGGTCACCGCCACGAGGTGGTCGGAGGCTGGGTAAATAAGCGTCATGAGGGTTGGGTTTGGGAGAGTCGTTGCTTGATCAGGGCCGTGTCGTAGACGCAGCCGCCCCAACTGCCGCCGCTCACGCTCTGCAGCGCGGCCCAGAGCGCGGTGTCGTCGGGCACGTCGGCATTGGGCTGAAGCACGTCATTCATCGGACGGGCGGCAAGTTCTTCGTCCGGGGAGACCCCGGCACCGGGAGTGCCCAGAAAATCGACCGAGCCTTCCAATCCGCGGGTGTCGATCCGCACGCGAATCCGATCCCCGTCGCGCAGCTTGCCGATCGGCCCGCCGGCCCACGCTTCGGGGCTTAGGTGCCCGATGCACGGCCCGGTGGACACGCCTGAGAAGCGTCCATCGGTCAACAGGACGGTGCCCTTGGCCTTGCGGAGATATTTCAACGCTGAGGTGATCTGATAAGTTTCAGGCATGCCGCTGGCGGGGCCGATCCCGGCGAGCACAACCACGTCGCCTTGGCGGATCGCATCGGCGCCCCGCGACTTGATCGCCGCAATCGCCTCCGCCTCCGAGCCAAACACGCGGGCCGGACCTTCGTGAGAAAATACTCCGTCGGCATCGAGCAAAGCCGCGTCGATCGCCGTGCTCTTCACGAGCGCGCCTTCGGGGCCAAGGTTTCCGCTCAAAAACGAGACGGTGCTCGTCATGCCCGCCGTCTTGGCGCTGCTCGGCGAGAGAATCACGCGGTCGGGATCGACGCCCTCGAGCTCCCGCAGTTTTTCGCGCAAGCGCGTGCGACGCTCCGATTGCTCCCACCACGCGAGGTTCTCACCCAGCGTCTGGCCCGTCACCGTGCGCGCCCCGAGTTTCAGCAAGCCGAGATCGCGCAGGTGCAACATCATTTCGGGCACCCCTCCGGCGAGAAACACCTCGACGGTCGCGAAGTGCGTCGGTCCGTTGGGCAGCACATCGACAAGGCGCGGAACCAGACGATTGATTCGCGTCCAGTCATCGACGGTCGGTCGAGGCAAGCCCGCCGCGTGCGCGATGGCCGGAAGGTGCAGCACCAGATTAGTCGAGCCGCCCACCGCGGCGTGGGCCACCATCGCGTTGTGGATCGAGTCCTCGGTCAAAATCGTCGCGAGGGTCTCGCTCTTGGCCTCCATCGCCATCAACGCGAGCGCCGAGCGACGCGCCATGTCGCGCCAGATCGCGGCTCCCGAAGGACTCAGCGCCGAGTGCGGCAGAGACAATCCCAAGGCTTCTCCGACGACTTGCGACGTCGCCGCCGTGCCCATGAATTGGCAACCGCCGCCGGGCGAGCCGCACGCGCGGCAACCCATTTGCGCCGCGTAATCGAGCGTGATCTCACCTTGCGCGAAACGGGCCGCGAGCGTCTGCACCTTCGCCGTGTCTTCACCTTCCTCGCTCTTCAAGGTCGTGCCACCCGGCACCAGAATACTTGGCAGATGCTTCGTGCCCGCCAGTGCCATCATCATCGCCGGAAGCCCTTTGTCGCAGGTCGCCACGCCCACGACTCCCCGGGCGTTCGGGAGCGAACGAATCAATCGACGGAACACCATCGCGGCGTCGTTGCGATAAGGCAGGCTATCGAACATCGCCGCCGTGCCATTGGAACGACCGTCACACGGATCGCTCACATACCCGGCAAATGGAGTCGCCCCGTGGGCGGCAAATACTTTGGCGGCTTCCTCCATCAACAGCCCTACTTCCCAATGACCCGTGTGGTAGCCCAGAGCGATCGGCGAACCATCCGGCGCGCGGATGCCACCCTGGGTGCTCAAAATCAAAAATTCCTTGCCCAGCAGCCTGCGGGGATCCCAGCCCATGCCGGCGTTCTGCGTCATCCCGAACACGTGACCACTCGACGCCCCTTTCAGCAACTTCGCGGTCAGCGGCAGCTTGCCAGCCGGACCGGGCGCGGTCGTCCGCAAGACGTATATTTCCGGATCGGAAGAATCTAAAAAGGGGTGGGGCATAACTGATGAACCCTACCCGCGATAGCCGACACGCGTAAGGGTAAATCGAGACGATTGCTTAAATAAACATTACTTGAATCTCAGCGAATAAAGATCCGCATCCTTCATGACAAAACGCAATCGCACGGGCGTTTCCTGAAGACCTGCCAGCGTGAGTTCGTCGGTCCAGGTTTCATCCGGGCGACGCCACTTGACCACTCCCTCGATTTCATCGCCCCAAATGGGCTCACAACGTTCGAGTTCAAAACCCGGCAAGGGGTAACCATTAAGGTCCTGCACTTCCACGCGAATGCTACCGGCCGCCGAAGTGGCATAGTTGATCATCAAATCCTCTCCGCTAATCCGCAGGGGCTTCGTGACAAACTCCCCCCCGGTCGCCTTCGCACTGATCGAGCTAAAGCCATCGGTGCGTAAAACAAAGCGTTCAAGATGGACACTCGGGGCAGTGTAATGACGGGCGACATAAAGAGAGAGCTCATCCTCACCAGTCGGAAGAATTCCCACCGAGGTGCTCGTGCTGCGGTGAATCCAATTTCGATCATCTCGGCCTGGTCGAATGAAGGCCTCTCTAAATGGAGTCCAATTCACGCCATCGCGGCTACTCATAAACACTGTTTCAGAGATCCCGGGGATCTTCTCGTCAGAATGTTTCTTGCGCAACGGCACGTAGCGCTTGGGAAATGCCAACGTGATATGGGGAGCCCGAAAATAAGGAGTAGCCGCATTGGTGTAGAGATGCTCCATCGGATTGTCTCCAAATGAAACCGGTTCCGGCTCAGTCCAAGTCAATAAATCCTTCGAGGTCGAACGGGCAAAGGTCCGGATATTTTGACTCATATAGCGGAGATAAAAAACGTATTGTTCCTCTGCTTCCGACCAGAACATCACATTGATGCTGTCAAAAGCGTTGGGAAGCGTGGTTCGCATCAACGGCTCATCCTTCCAACGCTTCCAGTTGAGTCCGTCGGCCGAGACCGAGAGCAGCATCCCCGCCGGATCCTTTTCCAAATTCTCAGGCCAGCGCGGATGGATTCCCGTGCTCGCCACCGCCTTGAAGCGTTCCGATGGAGGAGTCTTCGGATTCGTATCCAAGAATACCGTCCCCGGTCCCGCTTCCAATGAATGACCGCCCCCGAAGATAATATTATTGTCTTTGGACCCGTTGAATTCGATCAGCCCCAGCGAGGGTTTCGTCCAATGCACCCCATCTTTACTTTCCGCATAACACAAAAACGGAGGATGCTTCGGAATCACCGTTTCCCCCGGTTTCAATCCAGACTCGCGTGCATATTCCGGGGCACTGCGACCAAGATAATACATCCGATAAATATCTCCGTCCTGAAACACGCTGACGGGCCAGCTCACATTGCCCTCCCACGGTTGGTCGAATGAGATCGCCACTCCGGCGGCCTGCGGACGATGTATCTGAATTTCCAAATCCTTGATCGAATCGATTAGGTAATCATCAACAAACAATTCCAAGCGGGCGCCCAGCTCAAGTGGCTTACTCGTGGAAGATTTCGCCGATGCGGGTGGCCCGGCGATCAACAGGGCGAGTAACAGTGTCAGGAGCCGGGCAGCATGGGGGTAGTAGGACTTTTTCATAGGGCAATGGGGTTGGAGATCAGCAAATAAATCAGAGGAAACCACATTCAGTCTGAGGAGCAGACAATTTCCACTTCGGTCAGAATCGGTGAATTTCCTCCGTCAGGTGATGTGAGCACGGCGCGATACTGCAGCCAGTCATGACTTGGCTTGAAACCTTCCAATTGGGAACCGGAAATCGCGTAAAAGGAATCATCACCATCGGGGCCCCGCCATTCGGCTTGGGACAGTGCCTTTGAAGACTTGGCGGTGCGAACCTGGAACTTCAACCCGCTCCCAAGAGGGGTTTCCCCCTTCCATTTAAGCTGAGAAAATACCATCCCATCAATCGCTTCGATCGGTGTGGAAAGATAATCCCATTCGTATTTGCGATCATAGATATTTCCCGCATCGACCATCGCATCCATGTGCGAACCGATCGTCGGCAAATTATCACGGTGCTGAATCGAGTAGCCCTCCTCACTTCCCCAATAAATATTCGTGCCGCTCGTGTGACTGAAATCTTTCTGATGATTGGTAATAATGAGTTCAAGCCACCCATCACGATTCAGATCCAAGGCATCAATTGCGGAAGACGAAGCAGCATCGAGCATCGTTCTATTGCGCACACTGTAACCCTCTCGGGTGCCATCGCCCCAGTAAATGAACGCCGGAAGCTCCCGGGTCGTGTCAGCGAGGTAGTTCGAATACGCGAGATCCAGATGTCCGTCCCGATTCAAGTCCGCCACGGTCACATCCAGCGAGTTGTATGTTTCGAGCTCGCTGGGGTTTCGGTAATCGCTCTGTGCATTTCCCCAATAGATCAATGAATAGCTGTTGCGGGTCGTCCCGGCGACCCCGGTGCCACCCTTGACGGGCTGCCCGTCCTTTCGTTTCCCCATCAAACCGCTCGTGAATATGATATCCAACCAACCGTCGTTATCTAAATCGGCCACCGCTCCTTGGCTGCCGCCATTTGAATCCAGTTTAGTCACCCGGCCTGCTTTATAGCCTTCGGGGCCTCCCCATCGAATCTGGGCATAACCGAGATCCTGCAGGGGACAGACCAAATCGAGATACCCATCCCGATTCAAATCCGCGATGGAGAGCGCGGTTGATCCCACCGTGGAGGGATTACCCGGCAAGGTGAAAGTCTCCGTGCGGGGAGCTTTAAAGTGATCGCTATCACCATAGGCAATGATCGCTCGAGGGCCCTCTTTGGATCTGCCCACGCAGACGAGATCGAGATATCCGTCTCGATCTAGATCGGCAACATTCAGGGCCAGAATCCCATCGCCACCGAGTAAAGAGGCGATCGGCAATTCCATTCGATTCGCGTCAACATACCCAGACTCGCTTCCCCACCAAAGCCAAGCTCGGCCCGATGTGATCAGCACCAGATCGGGATAACCATTATCGTCGAAATCTGCCGTCGTATACATCATGTAGCCACCGGGCTGGAGTTGGGTGGCAGCGTAGCTCGAATAGTGATGTTGGGAATTCCCCCAGTAAATTTGAGTCGGCAATCCCAATTCCCCGTTACCCGAAAGATGATTGAGCAAGACGACGTCTTGGTTTCCGTCGCGATCAAAATCCGCCACCCCCACGCCCATCGCCCCAAACGACTGCAAGTCCTCACGGTTGGTATCGATGAAACCGTGGTCACTACCCCAGAATATTTGCGAAGGCACGTCCTTACTCTTATTCACATTGCCAAAAACAAGATCCAGCACGCCATCGTTGTTGAGATCAGCCGCTTTCACCGCCATCGCTCCGAGGGTCGAAATCGAAGTTGAATGACCCTCATCGTAGCCTTCCGCCCGGCCCCAATAGACGACTGATTTAGAATCGGCGTTGGCCACGACCAGATCTTGGCGTCCGTCGCCATTTAAATCAGCGGCTTCGATGCCATTGCAATTTTGGGCCGGCAAAACCGTTGATTCAGCACGAGTGAAACCTTTGGCTGAGCCATAATGAATGACCGCCATGTGGGTTCCGGCGATGACGAGATCATCCAGATCATCGCCATTGAGATCAGCCGCATAAGCGGTGTTCAATTCCATCGTTTCTTCGGCCCCTGCCAGGTTGTGATCAGCAGACATTTTCAAAACTTGGCGTGAATCCTCGCTAAAAGCGCCGCTGCCATCACCCCAGTAAACGTAAATACTCTGCTCCTCCCGGAGGTTGTTCACGAACGCGAGATCGGCATGTCCGTCTCCATTGAAATCTCCGGTGGCCACATCGGCCGCGGAGATCGTCGGAATCTCCGCCCGACGGGATACATCAAACCCTGTCGGATGTCCCCAGTAAATATAGGAGCGAAGGTTGTTGGCCATAGGGCCGAATCGCTGATCAAAACCCCGTTCATACCCCTGATTGGCCATCGCGATATCCGGCATCCCATCTTCATTGAAATCACCCACCGCGACACCGCTGGCGATATAGCCCGGCAGAATTGTGCGTTCACTTTCTTTAAATCCCTCGGCACTGCCCCAATAAATGTAAGCCGGCATATCTTGCCTGAAATTATGCATCATGTTGCCGGAGATGATATCCAGCCAGCCGTCGTTATTCAGATCCGCAATCTCACAACGCCCTCCGCCGAGGCTGGGTAACCAGGTGACTTTTTTCAGCGTTTGTTCCGTATGCTTCAATAAGTCATACGCCGAGCGATACTGCGGCAGTTTCGGCTGCAACGACTGAGGTCCGTCGCCCCCTCCCCAATAGATCATCGCATCGGGCGCGTAGTGAAAATTGTGATCCTGAGTGAAGATCAAATCGAGTTCGCCATCCCGATTCAAATCCCAGCGGTGAATGATCTGGATCCCTCCCCTGGCGGAAACATAAGCATTGGCCCCAGAATCTCCGAATGTTCCACCCCGGAACCCCTCGAACCCTTGGTGCACAATGGAACCCGCGGAGGCAGCGGCCCAGCCGGTCGAAGCAAGGAGGAACCCTAATGAGAAACTGCGCCATACGTGCAACGGCTGAATTTTCATACGGAGTAAATGAAGCATAATCGGATGGGATAAATTGAAACTTTACTTGAGGTCCTCAGGACAGGAATTACGGCGAAGGAAAGCCGAACGCATAAATATCGGCATCCATCATCTGAAATTTGAGCCGCACCGGTTTCCCGCTGTAGCGGGAAACGGATCTTTGGCCATGCCAGGAAACGGCACCGTCAATCCGGTCACCGATTAGCACATCGCAGTCCTCCATGCTGAAACCCGGCAGTGCATTACCCTCGGCATCCTGCAGCTCGACCCGGATCTCCCCAGCTGCACTGGTGGCATAGTTCAACACCAGGTGATCGCCCGTGTAGGTAAACGGCACCGTCGTCATCGAGCCCCCCGCATAGGGTGCGTTGACCGAGACAAACCCATCCGTGCGCATCATTAGTCGCTCAATATGCCAAGTATCCTGGAGATAGTTTCGATTAACAAAGAACATCATTTGACTAGCGCCATGAGGAAATATTCCCGTCATCGGATAGTTCGTGCGCGAGACCCAGTTACTATCTCCCGGTCCCGGGCGAATCAGGGCTTCCATGAAAGTGCGTTGATACTCCACCGAGCCCGCTCTTGTCGTCAGCAAAACTCCGTCGGAGCAATCTTGGTTGTAGATAATTCCGCGCGGAGATTTCAGACCGATTGCTTTCGCCTGTTCATCCGTAATCGCGCTGCGCCCTTCCATAAAACGAGCGGCCAGCGCGATGTAGATCTGAGGAGCGCGAAAGTAGGGCGTCGTATTGTTGACGTAGAATTGCTCCGGCGGTGTGTCGCCATAGGTCATCGGGATCGGCTCAGTCCACTCGATAAGATCGGTTGAAGTCGTGCGCGCCATCGTCCGCTGACCGGTGGCGGTCATGATGCGGTAGTAGAGCACATAGCGTTGCTCGGCTTCGCTCCAGAACATCGTGTTCCCCCCATCGAAACTATTGGGTAAACCAGTGACAAAGGTCGGCTGACGTGAAGCCTCCAGAAGTTGGAAAATCACCCCGTCTTTCGAAACCATCAATTCGAGACGCTTTGGCCCCTTGGGATCCTTGAACGCGGTGTGAGCTTCCCCACTCAGGGGCACGCCAATCATCGCTTTGATCCGTTCGTCCTCGGGAATGCCCGGGCGGGTATCATACCACACCGTTCCCTTAAAAGTATTCCCGTTGGCGTCGGTCACGAGGTTGGCATCCACGCGACCCGAACGCTCGTCCCGACGCAACGCGGGTTTGGTCCACGTGACTCCATCGGCACTCACGGCGACACCCACTTGTCCCGTATCGTCGCCCTCAACCAAGGTCATGGCTCGGTAATAGAGCAGATAACGGCCCTGATGCCGAATGACCACACTGCCAAAATTGGCCGGACCTTCCCACGGGCGATCTATTTTCAGTGCAACCCCCGACCTGATTGGCTCGTGCAAACGGAGGGTGACATTATCCAGCCGTTCGATGAGCGCCTCATCCACAAATAGCTCACGGCGCGTTCCCAGTTCGATGACGTCAGATTTTTCCGTCGATTCACCTGTCGCGGTCGCCGCCATTCCTGAACTCACGATGGCACTCATGATGAAAACAGCCCCCCATTTCCAAGAGGAGATCGCGGTTCGACAGGAAAGAGTTGAGACGCGTTGAAAGTTAAACATGGGATGATTTTAAGATACTAACGTGGCACATAGGTTCGGTGTCGTTTGAACAACGACGGATCATTTTTTCGTCGGTGCCGCGGGAAAACCAAACGCATATATATCGGCATCCATCATCTGAAATTTAAGACGAACCGGTTTCCCGATGTAGCGGGATAGCGACTTCTGGCCATGCCAGGAAACGGCACCGTCAATCCTGTCACCGATTAGCACATCACAGTCTTCCATGCTGAATCCGGGTAGCGGATTACCCTCGGCATCCTGCAGTTCGACCCGGATTTCTCCGGCGGCGCTGGTGGCATAGTTCACGACCAGATGATCACCCGTGTAGGTAAACGGCACCGTCGTCATCGCACCACCCGCATAGGGCGCGTTGACCGAAACAAAGCCATCCGTCCGCAGAGAGATACGCTGAATGTAATTAGTTTTTTGAAGATGGTGACGGGTGATATAAAAGGAAATCTCCGCTGCACCGGTGGGAATGATCCCACCGCTTAAGCTCGCGTAATTACAACGGGAAGCCCAATTTCCCAACTCGGGCCCAGGCCGTAGAAACGCTTCCATGAACGGACGATCGAACTCACTGCTTCTGGGTTTGGTCGTCAGCAAAACTAGATCGTTGGCATCACTGGAGAAGGTGTAGGTTGGGGTATCTTTATTACCCGGAAACCGGGTGATCTCCAATTCGCGTTCTTCTTCCAACGTCAGAGCCCGGCGGCCGGGATTAAATCGATTAGCCAGCACGATATACAGGCCCGGCGAACGAAAGTAAGGGATCGTGCAAGTCTCATAAAAATGCTCATCCGGAGTCTCGCCATAAGTCATCGGCTCTGGTTTCGACCACGTGACTAGGTCCTTGGAAATCGAACGAAAGGAGGTCCGCACTCCCGGACGCACAATCATCCAGTCGGCATAACGTGGTTTTGCTTCGGTATCCCACCAACGGAAATAACCGACAAAGGCTTGCTCCGCCTCGAACCAACTAACACTGCCGCCATCAAACGCATTGACCCAATCGCTCTTCAAATTGGCCTCAATCGGCAAGTCATGCCAGACGCGACCGTCCGCCGATCCCATGATCTGGGCGCGCAAACCTTCCCCCTCGCCCCCTGCCCGGCGTTCCCCATCCCGCATATCGATCGCCTTCACCCGTTCGTTGGCGGGAGTGTCCGGCCGCGGGTCGTAAAACGTAAAGCAGAACGGCAACGCCTTCCCGTCGGCCGTCGACACGATGTTGTTGGCCTTCGATCCTTTGAATTCGACCAATCCAAGTTCGGGTTTCTCCCAGGTGACGCCATCTTGACTGGTGACCATACACAAATAGGTCGCGGAAGGACGCTCATCTTTGATGCCCGCATCGCGGCCCCGATAGAGCATATAGTAGAGCCCTTCGTGTTGGTAGATGGAACTGATAAAAAAGGCGTCTCCATCCCATGGTTGAGTGGAAGCGACCACCACTTCACGACTGACCGGCGTTCCCAAGCACAGCTTCGCGCCTCCGTCAAATGTATCGATGATCGATCGATCGATCATCAATTGGAGCGCAGTGCCCAGAGATCTGGTGGCGGTAGAATCCACCGTCGCAGTTGTCGCGGCAGAGCCTGTTAAAATAACCGCCAGCAGCACAGCCGCTCGTTTGGCAAACAGGGATAACAATTGGATTGGTGTCATCATCACAAAGTGGGGTTTTGAAAATGAATCTAATTGGAGCTCTCAGAAATAGTCTGTCGGCGGCCTCTAAACAAAAACAGCGCCTACCAATTTCTCAGTAGGCGCTGTCGAAAGCTTAATTTGAATTCATCGGGTGATCTCGTAGCCGCAGAAAGCGGGATTACACGACCACCTGAGTTTCAAAGCGGACTACCACTTGTATTTAACCGCCAACTTACCGTCAAAACCAGGCTCGGTCTGAATCAGACCATTAGCCGCGATTGCCACAATGTGACGTTCGTCGGTGAGGTTATTCAGATTGAGTTGGATGCTCCAGTTTTTGCCCCAAGCGTAGCGCGTGAAGGCGCCGTAGGTGGCAGGGAAATCAATCGTCCAAATGCCATTACGTTTGGCATCTTGATCGAAGTAAGTGCCGCCAATCATGAATCCTTTCAGCGGGCCGGAGGTCCATTCATACCTGCCCATCAAGCTGATCTTCTGAGGAACGAAATCTTGGGCAGACACGTTGCTCGCGCCAGCTGTTTCGGAATTGCCCTGGGCGAATGTGCCGATCAAATCGAAGACCCCTCCATCATTATTAACCCGGAGGCCATATTCCAATTCCCAGCCATCAGCCAAATCACCAGGAGACTGGATAATACCTTGGTCACCGGGAATGGTCGCTTCAGGCAACGGACCAAAGGTGCGGACATTCGTCATCGACATGTCATAGAACACCAATGAACCGTAGCCAGAGACCGTCTCCGTGAAGTCACGGTCAACCTTGATCCCGAATTCTTCCAAGGTTCCCTGTCGGGTCTCCAAGTCAGCACCAAGTTGGTCATTAGCCTGAAAACGATCGGTTTTACCGCCCTGAGGGAAGGTATTGGCGGCATCAGTATAGTATACTGAGATTGATGGAATCGGACGAAGCACGATACCGTATTTATGGGTGCGGAACCGCTCGTCTTTGTTCTTGGTGACTGTGTTTGTAATGGGGTTTTCCCCGGTCCCCCCGGTTTGGAACCAGCGAAGACCACCAACCAAAATCACCTTATCGTTAAGGAACGAAACATTCTCTTGGAAGTAGTAAGAAAATGATTTCCCCCGGGACATCCCTTGGCTCGTGTTGGGCAAACCAGCACCGTTGGCCGGCCGCGAGAAATACGCAGCATCAGCCGTAAAATTAACAGTGCGGGTGTCAAGGTCGCCCGGATTGTTCACCGAGATATCTTGACGGTGAGCGGTGGAATTCAAGTCAAAGCCAACCGTGCTCGTAAGCGTAAAGGCGGCGGTCTCGAACTGATGATTGACATCACCTTGGATGTTGCTGCTCACATTATCGATCACGAGAGGGATATCCTGACGAGACAGGGTATAGTTATCTGAATTAATCCGGATACCGCGAACATGGCGACGACGATCCTGCAGATTACCACCGAAGAAGTAGAGACGCATGTTGGTGTTTTCGGTGAGCTTCTGGAGGAAGGTCACATCAATAAACTGATCGGTATTTTCCCACAGGGCGTCTTCGCTGCGGCCAGCGGAAAAGCTCTTGCCCGAATTGGGATGTATGACTGCTGGTTGTGGGTTGGCAGTGGTGCCGCCAGTGGAATTATAGTCGAGGAAGTCTTCCCAGTAGAAATAACCATTATCACGGAAGAAATAACCATTAACTAACAGGCTCGTATTAGGGCCGAAATAGAAGGCTAAACCAGCACCAACAAAGACCTGATCTTCCTCTTCGATCTCCTTATCCTTGTCAGCACGAAGACCACCCAAGGTCAGGCGATAATCGACCTTGAAGTTTTCAGAATCAACCACTGGTCCCATCACATTGGAAGCGAAGCGAACATAGCTATTGCTACCGACGGTCACCTGAGCGTTTCCGGTTTTGGTATGTGTGGGTTTCATGGACACGAAGTTCACCCCACCACCAAGGAAGCTGTTATTTCCCAGAAGCATGGCACCGGGACCTTTGATGACCTCAATGCGCTCGACGTCATACATCGGATTGCGCTTAAAGCTGGTCTTGGTCACGCCATTACGCAGTGAGAACGTGGTGCGGAAGCCACGGATATTCACATCATCATTGAAAGACTGATTTTGCGTCACACCGCTGGTCGTGTAACGCAGGGCGTCGTGAACTGAAGTAGCCCCGAGGTCGGTGAGCTGCTGCAGGTTGATGACACTCACGCTGACGGGCAGATCGATCAGGTCTTTGGAGACCCGACTACCGACCATTGTTTGCCGAACTTGATAGCCATCATCGTCGTCACTGGAGACGACAAAGGGGGAGAGCTCTATCGCTTTTTCTCCGACCTGTTCTTTCGACTGCGACTTGCTCGATACCGTGGATTGAGCAAG
>Ga0105054_10000881_pt1 | contig 48942 bp, 48 predicted proteins | sample BON02_FD_78091 | JGI IMG/M metagenome (GOLD analysis project Ga0105054, IMG submission 78091) | Freshwater microbial communities from Lake Bonney liftoff mats and glacier meltwater in Antarctica - BON-02 (megahit assembly) | ecosystem: Environmental > Aquatic > Freshwater > Ice > Glacier...
CGAGCAACCGGCAGCGCCCGGCCTGTACGCCATGGATGCGCCGGCCTACGCTCCCGAATCGCTGTCGGGCTTCGTCGCCGCGGGCGCGCAGATGCTGCTGTTCTCCACTGGCGTGGGCAACAGTTACGTCAGCACGCTGGCACCCACGGTCAAGTTGTCGGCGAACCCGGTGGCGGCGCAGCGCCTGGGCGAGCAGCTCGACTTCGACGCCAGCGGCGTGTTCCGGGGTGAACACTCGATCGATGCCGCCGCGCGGGAGTTGCTGGAGCGGATCGTCGACATCGCCAGCGGCACGCTCACGTGGGGCGAGGTTCTGGGCGAAGGTGACGAAGTGGTGAGCCGGATCGGAGAAGCCCTATGACCCAGGCTGCGCAACCGCCGACGACGCCAACCATGCCGGGCGCCGGGATGGCGCTGGTCATGCATCCGCTCGACGACGTGGCCACCACCCTGCGCGCGCTGCCGGCCGGAGCGGTGGTCGCGATCCAGGGTGTCGCTGGTCAGCATGATGACGTTTGGCTGCGAGATGCTGTCGGGCTGTGCCACAAATTTGCGCTGCGCGACATCGCGAAAGGAGCCGTCGTGCGCAAGTATGGGGAGGCGATCGGGCACGCAACACAGGACATCCAGGCCGGCGAACATGTGCACACGCACAACCTGAAAAGCAGCCGCGCGACCTGAATCGACAGGCAAATCGGCGGTGTGCAGTTTCAGGATTCGCGCCTTGGGCGGGCTGCTGCCCTGGCCCCATGTCGTCCTTCTTACAGCAGCTGGGAGCCTGAATTGACCCTCGATGTGGTGACCTTTGGCGAAGCCATGCAGCTGCTGGTGGCCGACAGATAGTCCTCTCAAAGGCAGATGCGCCGTTCTGCGCGCCCTGAGAAGCTGCACCACCCCAGACTCCCCGGACCAGCGCGGGGAAAGCCATGGCCAGGCAGCCCGGAAGGGCGCCCCGCGATGGCGCCCCGGTGCACTGCGAGCGCCACCGCCCCGAGCAGACCACGCTGCACCGCCTGGTGCAGCAACACGCCCAGACCTTCTTCGCCCAGGCCGAGGAGGCCACCGGTGCCAGCCTTCCCCAGTTCGTCAAAGACGAGTTCGAAGCCGTTCTGGGGCATGGACGCATTGCCGATGGCGCGGACCTGTCTGGCCGGTGATCCCTGGTTTGACGGCACCGCCTGGGATACGGCGGCGGCCTTGCCCGTGGGCATTCGCCGATAGGTCAGAACCAGTGACGCTGTCTCGGCGTCGTACTTCTGGTTGGTGAATGCCACGATCCGCGACGGTCTGACGGCGGATGAGCACAAGGAGGTGGACAACGCCACCGAAGTCGCGGTCGGGTCTGGCCTTGGCATTTCGCACGTCATTGAGGCATCATCCGGGAAAGACCAGTCCAGCCTCGGCAAGAAGATGACCAACAATTCCGCGCCCCCCGTCGAGTCGAAGACGTTCGCTGCCATCGCGCAGTCGGCCGTGCGCAAGGTGATCGAGGAACAACCCGGCGCCGAGGGTGCGGCGATGCGCAACGCCATGCTGACCCGTTATCGGCAAGGCTGCCAACTAAATGGCGAAGGAGACGCATGACGGTGCAACTACTGAACGAAGAAGGCCTGCGTGCCTGCCGCAATCCGGCGGCAGCGCCCGCGGCGTGGGAGATCGTCTCGACTGCAGCGTCGGCTTTTGTCGCACTCGACGATCGTTATGCGCTCGAAGGCGTGCGTCTGTTTGTCACACCATCCTCTGGCGACGTCGCCATCGAGTCGGGTGAAACCGGCGCAGCCGGGCTGGCGGCATTGCTCGCGGCACAGAAGCATCCGAGACTGCGCGACCTGCTCGGCCTGGACGCACCGTCGCGCGTGCTGCTGCTGACCCTGCTTGAACTGGCCGACGACCCGGAGACCTGAATCATGAGCCGAATTGTTACCGTGGGTGCTGCCCAACTCGGACCGATTGCCCGCGACGAGACGCGTTCGCAGGTGGTCCAGCGCATGCTGGCCCTGATGCACGATGGCAAACGCCATGGCTGCGACCTGCTGGTGTTTCCCGAACTGGCGCTGACCACTTTCTTCCCGCGCTGGTATTTCGAGGACCAGGCCGATGTCGACGCTTTTTACGAGCGCGAGATGCCCGGCCCTGACACGCGACCCCTGTTCGATGCGGCGCGTACGCTGGGTATCGGTTTCACGCTGGGTTATGCGGAACTGGCCCATGAGGATGGGCGGACACGCCACTTCAATACGGCAATCACTGTCGACAAGACCGGCTGCATCGTGGGCAAGTACCGCAAGATCCATCTGCCGGGACACGCCGAACATGAACCGTGGCGCGCGTTCCAGCATCTCGAGAAGCGTTACTTCGAGACCGGCAACCTGGGTTTCAACGTGTTTCGTGCCTTCGATGGCATTGTCGGCATGGCCATCTGCAACGACCGCCGCTGGCCCGAGACCTACCGGGTCATGGGGCTGCAGGGCGTGGAGATGATCCTGATCGGCTACAACACGCCGGTGCACAACCCGCCGGCGCCGGAGCACGATGCGCTTTCGAATTTTCACAACGAGCTGGTGATGCAATCGGGCGCCTACCAGAACGGCAGCTGGGTGGTCGGAGTGGCCAAGGCCGGCACCGAGGAAGGCGTGCCGCAGATTGGCAACTCCATCATCGTTGCGCCGTCTGGCGAAATCGTCGCGGCCTGCAGCACGCTGGGTGATGAACTGGCGATTGCGCGTTGCGACCTCGACTTGACGTTGTCGTACAAGAACACCACCTTCAATTTCGCCAAACACCGTGAGCCGCAGGCGTATGGATTGATCGTGGAGCGCAAGGGTGCCGTGCCGCCGCCGTAAACGGGCCAGGGCCGCCGGTCAGGCACGGAGTCGGGTTTGTAACGGTGTTCGGGATATTGCTTGCAAAAGCGCGCCAGACCCCTAGATACATGGCATGAATACCACCCAAGCCTCCCCATCCAGGGCTGACCTGACCAGCACCCGGGTCCTGGCCGCTTTGCTTGAGCGGCTGGACCAGAGCAGCATCGTGGTCGACGCGCAGCAATACCAGTCCGTGGTCTGACGCCTGTCCGACGCCCTGGCGCAGTCGGACTCCGGCGCGGAGTTCGACACCGTGCTCGCGGAGTTCCCCGCTGCCGCGCAGTTGTACGAAAACCAGCACTACCAGCACGCCGGTTTGTGCCGCTCGCCGCTGGATCCGGCGCTGGCTGCTGAAATGCAGGCCCGGCAATGGATCGAGCAGGCCCGCAAACCGGCCTGAAGATCCCAAGATCCGCGACCTGCCGGTCTCCGAGTACGACCTGCATACCCTGGTCGACACTTTCCCGCAGACAGGGCGGTGTACCGGCAGCTGTAGCCGCAGCGGTTTCAGGGCCTTGGCACCAGCCCGAGGTTGCGCTGCGGTTTCAGCAGTCCGTGGCCAGATGGGCGACACAGTCGCCGCGCTCGACCCGCCCGAAATGGCGCTGGCACACGACCATGCCGGCGCGGCGGAAATGGCAAGGGACCGGTTCGCGTGCCGGGTTGTCGACGAAATGGATCATGCCGGCCAGGTCGCCGCCCTGTACTTCGGTGCCCAGATCCACCAGCGGCTCGAGCAGGCCGGCTTCGCCTGCATAGACATAGTGCTCGCGGCTCGACACTTCCATCAATCGGGTGCCGCGTGGGGCTTCGACTAGTCTTTGGGGTTTTGCCATGACACCGGAGAAATGCAGGAAATTGCGTACGCCTTGTTCCAGCATCGACAGGCTGGCACGGTTGACGTCGCCGCCGCCGCCGAATTCGCCACCGAGTGACACCAGGCCGCGCCGCGCCGCCGCGGCGCCTGCTAGCCGGCCTTCGGGGTTGTAGGCCCAGACCAGGCTCAGCGGGGCGCCGAAGGCAAGCAGCGCGGCCATCGATGCTTCGTCCAGCGCCGCTTCGCCGCTCTTGCGCATCGAGCAGAACGGCAGATAGCGCAGCGACGAGCCGCCCGAATGCAGGTCATGGTGAAAGTTGGCCATCGGGTACAGCACGCTGTCGATGTAGTGCGCGATGGCCCAGGTTGGCGTGCCATGCGGGTCGCCGGGAAAGGCGCGGTTCAGGTTGCCCTGGTCGATCGGGGACACCCGTGCGCCCGCCATTGCTGCCGGCAGATTGGCGGCCGGCAGGATGATGACGCGCCCGCGCAGGTCGGCGGGCTCGAGTTCGCGGATGAGTTTGGCCAGCGTGATCTGGCCTTCGTATTCATCGCCATGGTTGCCGGCCATCAGGAAGACCGTGGGGCCGTCGCCGTTGCGGATCACCGCAATCGGAATCGCGATCGCACCATAGGCCGAGCGGGTGACCGAATGCGGCAGGTACAGCCAATCGACCTGCTTGCCTGGAGCGTCGTAGTCGATGTCGGTGAAGATCATGCTGGGTTGGGTCATGCGGACTCCTGCGGATGCGTGGATTGAAAGGGTGTGCCAGGTCTTTGGGGCGGGGTGACAGGGTGAAGGCGGACGCAGACCTTGCTCAGGTCCACCAGCGGCCATCGAGCACCAGGCCATGGGCCTTGAATGCGATGTTGCTGTGGATCACTTCGCCCAGCACGTCGCGGTACTCGGTGGGTGCATCCATCACCTCGAAGATGCTGGCTTCGCCCAGCGCCCCGATCTTGAGTGTGCCGATGTCCGGGCGCCGGATCGCGCGCGCCGCGTTGACGGTCGCACAGGCCACGACCTCGGGCAGGTCCATGCCCAGCACATGGAACTTGGCCAGCGTCTGTAGCAGGTCGAAGGCCGGCCCGTTGATCGACAGCACGTGCACGTCGGAAGAGATCACGTCGGGCTTGAAGCCAGCCTCCAGCATGGCGCGGCAGGTGGCAAAACCGCAGGAGCCGCCACCGTGGCCGATGTCGAAAATCACGCCGCGTTCGCGTGCGGCCAGTACCTCCGGGCGCACCCCGCCGCCGGGTTTCGACGGCGCATTGGGGAACGGACGGAAGCAGTGCGTCAGGATGTCGCCCGGGCGCAGCCGGGACATCACATCCATCCGCGAGGGCGGCGGGTGGTCCAGGTGCGCCATCAGCGGCAGGCCCAGTTCCTCGGCGACTTCTAGTGCCATGTCCATCGGTGCAATGCCCGAGTTGCCGCTGGCGCCGCGGCCGACGCGGACCTTGACCCCGACGATCAGGTCCAGGTTTTCGCGCGCCACGCGCAGGCACTCGCGCATGTCGAGCAGGCGCAGGTCTTCGCATTCACCGACCATCACCGTGCCCGAGAACGCGAAGATGCCGGCAAACGACAGGTTGATCAGCGGCAGGATGCGCACCGGCAGCGCCGGCTCGATGACGTGTTTGCGAAAGCCTGCAAAGTTTGCCGGTCCGGCCGTGCCGGCGTCGACGAAGGTGGCGGTGGCGCTGGTGCGCGCCAGCGCCACCGCGTCCACGCTGATCGAGGTGCCGCCCCAGTAGACATGGGTGTGCAGGTCAATCAGGCCCGGGGTGACGATCTTGCCCCGGACGTCGCGCACCTCGGTGGCCGGCCCGGCGGCCAGTACATCGCCGATCGCGGCCACCTTGCCACCGGTGAAGCGCACGTCGGTGACGCGGTCGATGTTCTGTGACGGGTCGATCACGCGGGCGCCGCGCAGGATCAGGTCGTGCGGGTCGGTAGGTTTCATCATGGTGCTTTCAGGGATTGGCAGGCTGCGCGCAGGCTGGCCACCAGGACGGCGTCGTCGTCCTTGCGCAGGGTCAGCGGATTGATCGTCAGAACGTCGTCGGCCATGCGGCCTTCGCCCAGGTGGATCGGAGGATTGCCTTGCTGCAGCGCCAGGCTCAGTGTCTGTGCCGCGCCGGCCACGTGCAGTTGCAGGATCGGAATCGCGCCTTCGCCATGGCCGGCGTCGAGCTGGGTCGACAACATCGGTGCAAGCGGCCGCAAGGCCTCGGCGATCGCTTGCAGGCGTTGGCGCAGACCGGCCGCAAATGTGGCTTCGTCGCGGGTGCTGAAGATCTCCAGCGCCGTGAGCAGCCCGGCAATTTCTTCCTTGCCGACCTTGAAACCGCGGCCGATGCCATGGTGCGGTATGCCTTTGAGCGCAGTGCGGTCGATCAGCGGCGACGCCGACCAGGTTTGCGGATGCACGTCCATGTCCATCATCTGCACCAGCGCCGAGCCGATCAGGTCGCGCCGGCCGGCCAGGATGCCGCTGGACTGCGGCCCGCCGATGGCCTTGCCACCGCTGAACAGCACGAGGTCTGCGCCTGCAGCGATGAAGCGTTTGAGGTTCTCGCGCGGCGGCAGCTGGGCCGCGGCGTCGACGATCACCGGCAGGCCATGGGCATGCACCGTCTGCACGACCATTGGCAACGATGCGTTGGACTCCAGGTTGGCGACGAACACGAAAGCCACGGTCTGTGCGTCGATGGCGGCATCGATTTCCCAGGCTTCCAGGCCGCGGATACCGGCGCCGGTGCCACGGTCGTTGTGACCGATGTCGACGATGTGTCCACCCGCGACCCGGATCGCGTGGTCATAGCTGTTGCGGTGCGTACGCGCCATCAGCACCCGGTTGGGCATGGCGCCGGTGTCGGGCAGGGCCGCCATGCGCGAGACGTCCCAGCGCGCCAGGCAGGCCGCCGTTGCCAGTGTCAGCGCCGCCGACGCGCCCGAGGTGACGATGCCCGCCTGCGCGCCGGTGACGGCAGCGATGCGGGCACTGGCTGCGGTCTGCAACTCGGCGATGTCGACACTGTGGTCGGCGGCTTCGCGCATCGCGTCCAGCACGGCGGGCGCCATCAGGCTGCCGCCAAGTCGGGTCAGCGTGCCGGCAGCATTGATGCGCCGTGCAACACCCAGTTGTTCAAGCCATGTGGTCATGGTCGCCTCTCAGGCAGGTACGGCCGCAGCCATCGCGGCAACTGTCGCCGGTGTACGCAGATGGCAGGCCACCACATGGCCGGGCGCGACTTCCTGCAGCGGCGGATCGTCGGTGCGGCAACGCGCCTCCGCATAGGGGCAGCGGGTGTGGAAATGGCAGCCCGGTGGCGGGTTCATCGGGCTGGGCACGTCGCCCTCGATCACCAGGCGATCGCGCCGTGCCTTGGGATCGGCGATCGGCGCGGCCGCCATCAGGGCCTCGGTATACGGGTGCAGCGGCTGGCTGAAGATGCGGTCGCGCGAGGCGAGCTCGACGATACGCCCAAGGTACATCACCGCGATGCGGTGGCCGATATGCTCCACCACCGCCAAGTCGTGCGAGACGAACAAGTAGGCCAGGCCGAACTCCTCCTGCAGGTCCATCAGCAGGTTGAGCACCTGCGCCTGTACCGACACATCGAGCGCAGAGACCGGCTCGTCGGCGACGATCAGGCGCGGATTGAGGGCCAGCGCGCGTGCGATACCCAGGCGCTGGCGCTGTCCACCGGAGAACTCGAACGGGTAACGCTGCATGGCATCGGCGCGCAGGCCCACCTTCTCCAGCAGCGCGGCAACCTTTCTCTCGCGACCCTTGTCGTCATCGGCCAGTCCGTAGTTCTCCAGCGGCTCGGCAATGATCTGACCGACCCGCATGCGCGGGTTGAGCGACGAGTACGGATCCTGGAACACCATCTGCACTTCGCGCCGGTGCGATCGCATTTGTTCCTCGTTCAGGGCGGTGATCTCGGTGTCGCCCAGCCAGATCCGGCCGGAAGTCGGCTGCTGCAATTTCAGGATGGTCTTGCCGACGGTCGATTTGCCGCAGCCGGACTCGCCGACCAGGCACAGGGTTTCGCCGGCCTGGATCGAGAACGAGACGCCATCCACAGCCTTCACATGGCCGCTCACCCGCCGCAGTACACCCTTGTGTACCGGGAAGTGCTTCTTCAGTCCTTCGACGCGAAGCACATTCTTGCTGTCTGGCGTGGCCGTGACTCCCGCACTGCCGGCCGGTGACGGGGCACTGGATTGCACCTGCGCCGTCGTGTTCATGAGGCCAGCACCTTGTCGATCTCCCAGCAAGCGGCCAGGTGCGCCCCCACTGGCGCCGGTCCCTGGATGACGCTGGCGGTGGTGCCCGCGCTGTATTGCAGCAGCGGTGGTGCCTGCGCATGGCAGCGGGCTTGCGCGAAGCCGCAGCGTGGTGCAAACGCGCAACCCTGGAACGCCGGTTGGCCCGGCACCGACTCGCGCAAGGACGGAACGATGCCGGGAATTTCGCTCAGACGCCGTGTCCGTGCGCCCTGGCGCCCGCGCGGGATCGACGCCATCAGACCGCGCGTGTATGGATGCACGGGGCGCTCGAACAGCTCGTCCACCGTGGCTTCCTCGACCTTGCGCCCGGCGTACATGACGACCACCCGGTGCGCGGTCTCGGCGATCACGCCCAGGTCGTGCGTGATCAGCATGATGGAGGCGCCGACGCGGCCATTGAGTTCGACCATGAGCTTGAGGATCTGGGCTTGGATCGTGACGTCCAGCGCCGTGGTCGGTTCGTCGGCGATCAGCAGCTTGGGGTTGCACGACAAGGCCATCGCGATCATCACGCGCTGGCGCATGCCGCCCGAGAACTGGTGCGGGTAATCCGCCACCCGGCGCTCCGGGTCCGGTATCTTGACCAGGCTCAGCATCTCGACCGCACGTGCCAGCGCGGCGGATTTGGACAAACCCTGGTGGATACGCACCGCCTCGGCGATTTGCGCGCCCACGCTGTGTACCGGGTTGAGCGAGGTCATCGGCTCCTGGAACACCATCGCGATCTGGTTGCCGCGGATTGCGCGCATCTCGGTATCGCTCAGATGGGCCAGATCCTTGCCTTCGAACTGCACCGAGCCCTGTACGATCCGCCCCGACTTGGGCGGGATCAGGCGCATCACCGACAGCGCAGTGACGGACTTGCCGCAGCCGGACTCTCCGACGATGCCCAGTACTTCGCCTTCCTGCACGCTCAGGGAAAGGCCTTCGATTGCGCGCACGACACCGTCGCGCGTGAAGAAACGCGTATGCAGGTCGTCGATCTGGAGTACCGGAGTCGCCATCACATGCCCCGCGAGATCCGGGGATCGAGCCGATCCCGCAACCCGTCACCGAGCAGGTTGACCGCCAGCACGACCAGCGCCAGACAGATGCCGGGCGCGAATATGGTCCACGGCGCGATCTGCAGGTAAAGCCGGTTGCCGGCGATCATGTTGCCCCAGGTAGGAATTTCGGGGGGCGTGCCGGCGCCCAGGAAACTCAGGCCGGCCTCGGTCAGGATCGCGGACGCACAAATATAGGTGGCCTGAACGATCAGCGGCGCGATGGTGCTGGGCAGGATGTGCCGGCGCAACAGCTTGCCGACCCGGGTGCCGTTGGAGCGCGCCGCCTCGACGAAGGGCAGGTCGCGCACCGACAGCACGACCGCGCGCACCAGGCGGGTCACGCGCGGGACCTCGGGGATGGAGATCGCAATGATGACGACTGTGACACTCGATCCCAGCAGCGCGACGAGCGCGATCGCCAGCAGGATGGACGGGATCGCCATGATGCCGTCCATCAGTCGCATGACGAGCGCATCGACGCGGTTGAAATATCCGGCAAGCAGGCCGATCACCGATCCGCTAATGATGGCGATGAAGGCTACCGACAGGCCGACGATCAGCGAAATGCGCGCACCGTAGACCATGCGCGCGAAGATGTCGCGGCCCAGGCTGTCGGTACCGAGCCAGAACTCGCCGCCCGGTGCCTTGAGCCGGTTGATCGGCTCGAACGCGATCGGGTCGCGCGCGATCCACGGCGCCAGAAGGGCGGCCAGCGTGATCACGATCAGCAGCAGGCCGCCGATGAAGATGGTGGGGTGGCGCCGGATGAACTCGGCGGTGTCGGAGCGACGTGCGGGGATGGCTGTTTCCATCAGCTATACCGGATCCGGGGATCGAAGAAACAATAGGAAATGTCGATCGCCAGATTGATCAGCACATAGACTGCGGCAAAGACGATCATCGAACCCTGGATGATCGGATAGTCGCTGCGAGCGATCGCGTCGACGACCAGGCGTCCGATGCCGGGGATGTTGAACACACTCTCGGTGATGACGACGCCGGAAATCAGCAACGCGACGCCGATCCCGATCACGGTGATGATGGGCACAGCCGCGTTCTTGAGCGCATGGCGCAGCAGCATCGGCACCGTGGAAACGCCCTTGGCAGTGGCGGTGCGGATGTAGTCCTCGGCCAGCACCTCAAGCATGCTGGCCCGCGTGATGCGCGCGATCAACGCGACATAGGCCAGCCCCAGCGCGAATGAAGGCAGGATGAGATGCCGCAGCCAGGGCCAGAAGCCTTCGGACAACTCCTTGTAGCCCTGCACCGGCAACCAGCGCCATTGCAGTGACACGTAATAGACCAAGATATAGCCGACCACGAATACCGGCACCGAAAACCCGGTCACCGCCAGCCCCATCACCGCACGGTCCAGCAGGGAGCCAGCCTTCCAGGCGGCCAGCACGCCCAGCGTGACGGCGATGGTGACGGCAACGATCAGCGTTGTGATCGCAAGCGATATGGTCGGTCCCATGCGCTGCTGGATCAGCGTCGTCACTGGGATGTTGGAGAACATCGACACGCCCAGATCACCGCGCAAGGTGGCCATGCCCCAGGTCGTGAACTGCTCGAGCAGCGGCCGGTCGAGCCCCAGGCTGGTGCGGATCTTGGCGATGTTCTCGGGTGTCGCGTTGTCGCCGGCGATGATGGCCGCCGGATCGCCCGGCGCCAGGTGCAGCAGCGAGAACACGAAGATCCCCACCACCAGCATGACGGGGATGACGCCGAGCAGGCGGCGAATGATGTAGGAGAGCATCAGTGGGCTTGAGAGAAATGTGAAGGTGGCGTTATCGGCGGCGCGCCATTTCCAGCCAGCCACACGCCGCGTCTGCAGCGCGTGCCCGGTTGGATGGCGTCAGCCCCGGGGCAGTCAGATTCACATGCTCTCAGGCGTAACGCTCCACGTTCCACCATGGGATCACCTCTGGCACGGCTATCAGTCCGCGCAGCCGGTCGCCGCGGTAGGCCACCGGCCCGACCCACTGGCCAGTCTTGACGTCGTGTACATAGTCCATCATGTTCTTGTTGAGCTTGCGTGCCACCGCCCGTCGCGCCTCCAGCGTCGGTGCGGCCGACCACTCGGTGCGCAGCTGCTCGTTGAGCGCGTTTTCGGGCCAGCCGAACCAGGCTTTGGTGCCGGTGGACGCATGCGCCGACAAGGCGATCGGATTGGCGGTGGCGTTGCCGCCGCCCCAGGTGAAGAACACGTTCCAGCCGCCTTCCTCGGGTGTTTTTTGCACCGAACGCCGGGTCACCACCGCTCCCCAGTCACTGGACGCGAGTTGCACGTTGAAACCGACCTGACGCAGGTTCTGCGCGATCACCAGCATGGTTTGGTTCATCACATGGATGTTGGTCGCGTGCAGGCAGATGATGGCCTTGCCATCGTAACCCGACTCCTTGAGAAGCTGTCGCGCCTTGGCCTGACGCTCGGCCATCGGGGCCTTGAGCATCAGGGCCTCCGAGCCGTCTTCGACCCCCATCGGCGAGTCGCAGGTGAAGTGCGAGCCGCAGGTTCGGTAGTAGTCCTTGTTGCCGACCGCCGCGCGCTGGATGTCCTCCTGGTTGATCGCCAGTTGGGCGGCGCGCCGCGCATTGATGTTGTTGAACGGCGGGTGCAGGTGATTCAACCGGCAATAGCCAACATTGCCGAACTTGTTGAACACCTCGATCTTGACGCCAGGTGCGGCCGCCAGAGCCGGCAGGATGTCGATTGGCGGGACCTCGAAAAAATCCACCTCGCCGGTCATCAGCGCCGAGGCGGCGGTCTGGGCGTCGGGCATGATGTCCCAGATCACGCGGTCGAGCTTGACGACCTTGCCGCCGGCGATGCCCGAAGCGGGTTCACTGCGCGGCACATAGTCGTTGTTTTTCTCGTACACGACGCGGCTACCGGGCCGGTATTCGGCCTCGATAAAGCGGAACGGGCCCGATCCGATGTGTTTGGTGATCTGGGTGTTCGGGTCGGTGGCCGCGATTTCGGCCTTCATCATGAAGCACACCGGGGTGCTGGTCTTGGCCAGCGCCTCGATCAGCAGGCCATAGGGCTCCTTGAGGACGATGCGGAAAGTCTTGTCGTCGACCACCGGTGTATCGGCAACCCGTGCGAACAGGTGCGTGCCGGCGCCGTCCTTGACCTGCCAGCGGCGCAGCGAAGCGACGCAATCCCGGGACGTGACCGGCGTCCCATCGTGCCATTTCAGGCCAGGGCGCAGTTCGAAGGTATAGGTTTTCTTGTCCGCCGAGACATCGTGCTTGCCGACCATCTGCGGCTGCGGATTGAAATTGGCGTCGATGCCGAACAGGGTGTCGTACATCATGGCGCCGTGGTAAGCCGCCATGTTCTGTGTGGTCCAGATCGGGTCGAGAACGTTCAGATCGCCGTGCGGCACCATGCGCACCTGCCGCGGCGGTTTGGCCTGTGCACGTCCCAGAAGCGGGACTCCAACACCGGCTACGGCCGCCGCAGCTACTCCAACAGTCAAAACGGAACGCCGTGAATGTGTCATCGGTACATCTCCAAGTGGTCGGCTATTGTTCATGGTCAACTGTTGTTGACAGTTCAGCCGTGATTAACGAGTCCGAAATTATTTAAGCACATTCGGTTGGGGTGGGCAACCCGCTGCCAGCGCGGGTAACTACCAATGGCGCCATGAAACGGCATGGCGCTTGACAGGGGGCAGTCTTCACGCTAACGGTATGTGGGTTTTCCGGGCGGCACAAGGCTCAGGCAGGCAGTCAACTGCCGGGCGACCGTCTGCGCATCGCCTTCGTGCAGATTGCAGGGATCCAGATCGAAGAAACCCAGATCGGTCTGGTAGTCGCGCACCATCACCGGCGGATCGCCCGCGGCCAGCGCGTCGGCCAGGCTGCGCGCGCTCCAGCCGCGGTTCGGCAGCACCTTGACGCGCAGGCGCTGCAGCGGATTTCCGGTTGGATCGTCGATGCGCTGGCAGGCCACCGCATCGAATGGCCCGAGCGCTTCGAGCCAGCAAGCGAGCGCGGCATCTTCGCCGGCCCGTATCGCGGCGTGGTCGCGCTGTTGCCAGGCCTGCAGCGCCGCCATGACACCGGCAATGCTTTCCTTTCCGACCTTCATGCCACGCCCGATGCCGCGGTTGTGCAGGCTGGCCGCGCGCACGAGGTCCTTGCGCCCGGCCACGATGCCCGACGTGGGACCACCGAGAAACTTGTGGCCGCTATAGACGACGATGTCAGCGCCGCGCGCCAGGAATCCGCGCAGGTCGTACTCAGAGGCGGCATCGACGATCACCGGAATACCCCGGGCATGGCAGATCGCGCAGACCTGTTCAAGCCCGAGCATCGCGTACTGCACCGTCATGTGGGAGACCACGAACACCGAACAGGCCGTGCGTTCGCTGATTGCCTCGTCGAGCTGGTACGGCTGCGCACCGCTGACTGTGCCGACTGTCACGACGCGAGCGCCGGACATCGCGATTGACTGCTGCAGCGACGCGCCATAGCCGACCAGATGGCCGGTTTGCACCAGCACCTCGTTGCGCAAACCGGTGCTGTCGGGCAGGCGCTCGATCGCCAGCAGCCGTTCACCGGTCATGCTGCCGGCAACCGAAAGCGTGATCGCGCTGGCACAACTGGCGGTGACAAACCCGGCTTCGGCGCCGGTGGCCTGCGCGATCTCCCGGCCGGCCGCCGCATGCAGCTGTCCGATCTCGACGAACTCGGTTGCGATGGCCGCCATCGCCGCGACCGCCTGCGGAACCATGATGGATGCCCCCAGCACGGTCATCGTGCCCGAAGCGTTGACGATCGGGCGCAGCCCCAGCGCCTGACGAATGTCGCTCTGTGCAATGGCGGACAGGGCCGCCTGCGTGGCCGGTCGCATGCAGCCCCCGCAGCGCCGGCTAGCCGTCGACCTGCAGGATCGCCTCGATCTCGACCGAGATATTGCCCGGCAGTGATCCCATGCCAACCGCCGAGCGCGCATGACGCCCGGCATCGCCGAGCACATTGACGAACAGGTCGGAGCATCCATTGATGACCTTGGGGTGATCGCCGAAGGTTGGGATGGCGTTGACCATGCCCAGCACCTTGACGACGTGGCGCACCCGGGCCAGGTCACCCAGCGCCAGGTGCGCGACGGCCAGCAGGTTCAGCCCGGTCAGCTGGGCGTGCTGGTAGGCCTCCTCGACGCTGACGTCGGCGCCGACCTTGCCGGTGCACAGGCTGCCGTCGGCACGGCGCGGTCCCTGGCCCGAAAGATACAGAAAACCGTTGACCAGCACGAATGGCACGTAGTTGGCTATGGGTGTGGCCGGCGTCGGCAGTTCGAGTCCGAGTTCCTTCAATCGGTCATAAGAGGTCATGCTGTTTCTCCTGGTGAAACGAAAAAATAGTCGTCGCGGTTCAATCTCGATAGCGTCCCGCCGTCAAGAGCGTGGGGCAGTGCTGCCAACGGCCGCCGAGGCAATGCGAGGCAATGCGAGGCAAAGGGTATCAGGTCAGCAGCACCGGTTGAACGGCTTCGTCCAGCGGCCAGATCGGGCGCTGGACGCGGGTGTAGGGTACCTTGCGCTGGTCGCGCGGGATGGGGCCGCCCGAGTCGCAATACAGCACACGGCTGGCAAATGGCGAGAAGGCGGCGTGAAAGTGGTTGGTCGATTTGACGACCACCATCTTCTTGCCCTCGATGGCAACGCCCATGCCTGTCAGCAGGTCGCTGCCCAGCGCCTGCGTGCGCTTGGTGATCAGCACCACCGAGATGCCGTTCAGTTCGATCGCCGCGCAGTCACCCAGTGGAATCCTGGCATCGACGAAGGTCTGGAAGGCCTCGCGCCGCAATCCGGTCACCGTGACCAACGCGTCGATCGGCTGGCCCGAGGTCGGTGCCGTCTTGCCGCCAAAGCGCAGCGCGATCTTGCCGCCGACACCGGCCATGAAACACAGTCGCACCGCCATCGGGTCCCAGATTGGCGCCAGCGCGACGTTCTTGACACCGCGTTCGATCAAGCGGCGCAGGATCACGGTAGAGTCGCCCGGTGCGCCACCGCCCGGGTTGTCGGACGGATCGGCAACGACCACGGTACCGGCTTCCTTGAGCGCGATGTCGATCGCCTCGTCTGGCGTCTGGTAGTCGGGTTGGGTTTTTCCGCGCATGCCGAGGAACTCGTCGGCCAGCTCACGCGCCAATTTGTTGCCAACCTCGCGCCGGTCGTCGGTCACGACCAGGATGCGCGCCCCCAGTTCGGGCACATCGGCATACGGGAAGCAATGGGCGATCGAGATCGACAGCACGCCGTCCTTGCCCTCGAGCGCGCTGATCTTGTCGACAAAGCCGCGCATCGGCTGGATCGTGGTCGGGAAGCTGCCGATCATGCGGCAATCGACCAGCGACATGACCGGGCGGATCTCGCCGCGCATCGCGCGCAGCGTCAGCTCCACCACCTCCTCGCCGCGCGCCACGAAGTCGGTGTGCGGAAACTCCTTGAAGCAGATGATCAGCGTGGCGTTGGCAACGCGTTTTCGGGTCATGTGGCAATGCGGGTCGAGCTCGACGCCGATCGGCACCGTCGGCCCGACGATGGTGCGCACGTTCTCGATCAGGTCGCCTTCGCAGTCGTCGTAGCCATCGGCCACCATCGCGCCGTGCAGGCCCAGCACGACGCCATCGACCGGCATCGCGGCGCGCAACTGCTCCAGCACCTCGTCGCGCAGTGTCTCGTAGGCTTCGCGCGATACCAAGCCCGCTGGCTCGGCGAATGAACACGAGCCCTCGATCAGCGTCCAGCCCTCGGCCCGGGCGCGCCGGCGCGCCACCCACAGAGGCGCCGTACACAGTTTTGCGTCGTCCGGGTGCTGGCCCGGTGGGGCGTAGAACGACTCGTAAAAACTCTCCAGCGCCGTAGGAATCGGCGCGAAGGTATTGGTTTCGGTGGCGATGGAGGCGGCAAACATGCGCATGGCGGTATCTCCTGTTGCGAGGGGCGAAGGGCCGAAGTCTCGATGAAGCCATTCTGTCCGATCCGCCAATGCTCCGGCAAGGCCGGCCGGTCCGCCGTTGCGCCGTTGCGCCGTCGGGCAAAGTCTTTTCCAATTCAGGTATGAGCCTGGAGCGGTCTGAGATCGGCGACGCAAAGCGAGTCGATCTGTTGCACAGGACAGCAGTGTAAGCGTGGTCGGATGTTGGGTTACCCGCTGGCCCGCGCCATGGACGACGGCTTTGTGAAAGAGCCCGCCGTGGTGACGCAGCGCAATTTTGACGCGCGCAACATGCCGCCCGAAGAGGTGGAACGCGTCAAGCTGCAAGACGGCGTGCGCCTGCACGAGGCGACCAAGGTGGAGTTGAAGACCTACGCCCGCAATAACGCGACAAATGGCGTGAAAGAGGTCAATCCCTTCATGCTGGTGATTGCGCGTGACACGACGCACGCAGGACGCCCCCACGCGGCAAGCCTTGCTGACGCCCGCGCTGCAGGCCGAGATTGCCGAGTCGGCGAAGGCCGAAGTGGGCGCTCTGTGGTGCAGGCATGCCTCAGACCACGCGCGGAAAATTGGCACCAAGCCATGGAAGTACCTGCTGATCCCGCATGATTTGGTGACGGAAGACAAGCGGCTGGTGGACTTCTTGTCGTTCGAGGGCGCAGCCCCCGTCGCACCGCACAACGCCATGACCACAAGATCGGACGGAGCGAGATAACCCGGCGGCTACCGCAGCCAGGGCTCCAATGCCTTGGCCAGCCGCTGCAGCACGGCCGGATCGGGCAGCGGCAGGCGCACGCTGGCTTGGCCTGTGACCGGATCGCGTTCGATCGTGATGGGCGCCATGCCAGGCGTTGCGCCGCCAGCGGAGCGCGCGCTGGCCAGCCCCTGCAACAACGCGGCGCCAGCCTCGAGGATGGCGGCCCACGGGTCTGCGGGTTCGGCGCGTGGCGTCGCGGCTTCGGTGCTGGCTTGGGTTCCAGCCGCCACCGATATCTCGTCCTGCGCCTGCGGCAGAACGGCCGCAGCGGGTGGCCTGTCGGTGGCGCCCGCTGCCGCAGGCGACTCCGCGTCGGCATCTGCGTCTGCCTCTGCCTCGCCCATGGCCCCGGCTACCTGCTCGACGCTCTTCATGAACTGGGACAGGCGCGTGCCCTGCAGGAACACCTCGTGCTCGCCCCCGTCGAGTACGCCCGCGAACAGCGACTTCTTGAAGGCCAGCACGGAGAGCATGCCCTCCTCGATGCTGCCCTGGCCGACGAAATTGACCACCTGCACGCCGCGCGACTGGCCCATGCGGTGCACGCGGCCGATGCGCTGCTCCAGCACTGCCGGGTTCCAGGGCAAGTCCATGTTGACCACCACGGCCGCCGCGTGCTGCAGGTTCAGCCCCACGCCGCCGGCGTCGGTGGAAAGGAAGAGCCGGCAATCCGGATCGTCGTGGAACCGCTCCACCAGCGCGCCGCGCTTGTCGCCCGGCACGCTGCCGCTGAACAGCACATGGCCCCAGGCGCGCTGCGCCAGGCGGCGCACGATCAGCTCATGCGTGCCCAGCCACTGGCTGAAGACCACCGCCTTGGCGGACGGGTCTTCGAGCAGTTCGTCCAGCAGCGTCATCAGCTCATCGACCTTGTGGCCATGGTCGGTCTCGTGGTCGAGCAGGAAGGTGCTGTTGCAGACCATGCGCATGTTCTGCAAGGCGCATTGCAGGCGGCGCTGGTCGGTGTCCGACAGGTAGCCGGTCTTGCGCCAGCGCGAGACGATGCGCGTGACGATGGCGCCGTTCTCGTCGTGATGCACGCGCTGCTGGGGCGTGAGCGGCACGAAGATGCGGTTGTCCACCCGCTCGGGCAACTGCGTCAGTACCTCGGCCTTGCGCCGGCGCAGCATCACCGGCGCCAGCGTCTGGCCGATGCGGTCCAGCGCGCGGTAGCCGATCACGCGGCCTGCTTCGTCGCGCAGCTGGTGCTCGTCGAGCAGGCGCCAGGTGGGGCCGAGCCGGTGCTGGTCAACGAACTGCACGATCGAGATCAGCTCCTCCAGGCGGTTTTCCAGCGGCGTGCCGGTCAACACCATGGCATACGGGCTGGCGATGCGCTTGAGTGCGCGCGCCGCGATGGTGTTCCAGTTCTTGATGCGCTGCGCTTCGTCGGCAATCACCAGTTCCGGCGCCCAGGCAGCTATCAGGTCCGCATCGCGCGCCAGCGTTTCGTAGTTTGTGATCTTGCAGAACGCTTCTTCGCGGTATTGCCGCTCGCGCTGCGCGCGCAGGCCGTGCACCACCTGCACCTCGCGCTCGGCGCAGCGCGCGAATTCGTTCTTCCACTGGTGCTTGAGCGAGGTCGGGCACACCACCAGCACGCGCCGCACGCCGAAGTGGCGCGCGAACAGTTCGGCTGCGGCGATGGCCTGGAACGTCTTGCCCAGGCCCATCTCGTCGCCGATCAGGCAGCGGCCGGCGCGCGCGGCGAACAGCGCGCCCTCGGCCTGGTAGGGGTAGAGCCTGACCTTCAGGAGCCGGGTCAGCGCCTTGTCCCGGATGCCCTTGGGATAAGCCTCCACCAGGGCCGCATGGCGGCGCTCGCCGTCGCGAATCTGGGCGATGAACTGCCAGACGTCATCGTGGCAGCGCAGCTCATGGTCGCCATCGCTGGCGCAGCGCATCAGGGACTCCAGGCCATCGAGCTGGTGCCGCAGCAGGGCCCCGCCGGCAGCGGCGTCGAACAGGTTCCCGGCCTGGACCCGCAACGCGGGCGGGCAGCCCGTGCCGGCGCGAAAGCGCACTTCGCGCGCGCCCGCGCAGTCGAGCCAGATCTCGCTGTACTCGGACTGGAAGCCGCGCGCCAGCGCCGCCTTGCCGCCGCGCCGGGACTGCAGCCTGGCAAGCGTGAACTCGATGTGCTTGCAGGTGCCCAGGTCGTTGGTGGCGTAGTCGGGGCAGGTGCAGAAGTTCTGGCCCGGGGCCTGGCCGCGGATGGCCACACGGTAGTGCGTGCCGCTCGCGGGGTTGTGCACGCGAAAGTCAGAGAACACCGGCTCTTGCCCCAGGTTCTCCAGGCCGAAGCGCTGCTCGCGGCCGAACTGGCGGCGCAGCGTGGTCTGCCAGTCGGCGGCTTCAAGTTCGGGCGGGCGGCGCGTGCGCGAGAGGCGGGTCTCGGTAGGCTGGGCGGCCTTGGCCGTCCTGGCTTTCGATAGGGGTTTGCGCAAGGTAGGGGTCGGCATCGTTGCGGCGCGGCGCGCGGGTAACGGATGGTGGCGGTGATTGTCGCTTACCGCCTGCGGTCCTTGATTGGGTAGTTGGCTATGCGGCTGGAGGCACCGCAGCCGCTGATGCCTGGGCGCTTCGAGCGCGTAGTGATCCCCTTGTGCGGCAGCGCCACGCGCTTTGCGCCGGGCAATTCCCAGCCCAATACCGGTACTGCAGTAGATGCCGATCGAGTCATTTCTCCGATATTTCCGGTGAATTTTCCGGAGTTATCTTGATAAAACGGGAAACTAGTGATGAAATACCATCATGAGTCGGTACATTTCGGACCTCATCGCCCAAGACCTGGCAAAAAAAATGGTGTTGGTCACCGGCCCTCGGCAGGTGGGCAAGACCACCTTGGCGCGCGCATTGGGCGATCGGTTCAGCAACCCGCTGTATCTGAACTACGACCAGCTTGCGGACCGCGTGCGCATCCAGAACTCGGATTGGCCATCCACGCACGGGCTGGTGGTGCTGGACGAGCTTCATGCTATGCCGCACTGGAAGGCTTATCTCAAGGGGACGTTTGATACCAAACCGGCAACGCAAGCGCTGTTGGTGACTGGCAGTGCCCGGTTCGACACTTTTCGGCAGGCCGGCGAGTCCTTGGCGGGCCGCTATTTCCGCTGGCGGCTGCATCCATTTTCAGTCCGGGAATTCTTGCCACAGGTGTCCAGCCCGGATCAGGCCCTGGAGACGCTGATGCGTTTTGGGGGCTTCCCCGAGCCCCTCTTCGAGGGCACCGAGAGTGGCCGCCGCCGCTGGCAAAACCAATACTTCACCGACCTGGTACGCGAAGACGTGCTGGAATTCAGCCGCATCCACGAAGTGCGCGCGATGCGCCAGCTCTTGGAGCTGTTGCGAAGCCGTACCGGAAGCCCGCTGTCGTTCGACTCGCTCGGCCGGGATCTGGGTATCTCGGCCAAGACCGTGCGCAGCTACATCCAGATTCTGGAGGCCTTGCACATTGTCTTTCTGGTCACGCCCTTCCACCGCAACGTCGCACGTGCACTGGCCAAGGCGCCCAAGCTGTACTTCTACGACTGGGCTTACCTGGACGATTCGCCAGCGGACGCCACCACCTCCGGTGCGCGCTTTGAAAACCTGGTCGCCTGCCACTTCCTGAAACACGCGCAATTTTTGGGCGACAGCGAAGGCACGCCCATCACGCTTCATTACCTCAAGACCACCAGTGGCAAGGAAATCGACTTTGTGTTGGCCAACGACAAAGGGGAGCCCACCCATTTCGTCGAAGTCAAGCTGGGCGATGCCAAGCCCGGCTACGCGATGCGCGAAATGCAGCGTACCCACCCACTGGCCAAGGCCGTGCAGTTGGTGATGCGAACGCCGCACGCCTTTGACTCGCAGGGTGTAGAGGTGCGGCCAGCCGCAAAGTGGTTGGCGGAATTGGCGGCCTGAGGCGTTCGAGCAGGTGTCGATTCCCTGGGTTTGGCCGTGGTCGAATCAGTTTCAGCCCAGTGCACAGGGCCCGGGGTCCGGGGCCGCTCAGCTGGCGACAATGCAAGAAACGCAGGATGGGGGCGTGTCGATGCGTGAAAGTTCAGTCGACCTTGCCGATGCGCAGCACCAGCGCCGCCATGTCCTTGGCGTCGGCCTGAACGAAGCGCTCGAACTCGGGAGCGTCCTGAAACTGGAATGCCGTGCCCGCAGAGGCCAGCGCGCCAATGGCCCGCGCATCCTGGGCCACGAATCGGGCGGCTTGGCGCAGGGCCTCGACGACAGGCGCCGGCGTGTCGGCCGGCACGAACAACCCGGCCCATTGCGAATACTGCACCGGCAGGCCCAGTTCCTTGAGACTGGGCACATCGGGCAACACAGCGAGCCGCCCCTCGCCCCAGTGGGCCAGCGCCCGGACCTTGCCACCCTTGATGTGCTGCAGCACGCTGGCGGGCCCGGTCGACAGCGCATCCACATTGCCGGCCAGCAACGCGAGCACCGCAGGCCCGGCGCCGGTATATGGCACATGCAGCATGTAGCTGGAGGTTGCCACCTTCAGCTGCTCCATGGGCACATGCATGGTGCCGTAGTTGCCCGAAGATCCGAACGTGACCCGGCCGGGATTGGCTCGCACATGGGCCATGAACTGCGCATAGGTCTGCCACGGGCTGTCTGCGCGCACCACCAGCACCGTCGGGTCGGCGGTAAATCGCGCGATCGGCTTGAGCTGGTCGACTCGGAACATCTGGGAGCGGTTCAGTATCTTGTCCGCCTCGGGCAACACGACCACCGACGACAGAGCCATCAGCATGGTGTAGCCGTCCGGCTTGGCCTTGGCCACATAGGCCATGCCGATGCCGCCACCGGCGCCGGCCTTGTTTTCGACCACCACCGACTGCTTGAGCTGGCGCGCCATGGCTTCAGCGACCGGCCGCCCCACGGTGTCGGCGACACCGCCCGGCGGAAACGGCACGACCAGCTTGACCGGTCGCGTCGGATAGCCGTCCTGTGCCAGTGCCGGCGCCGTCAGGCCGGCGGCCAGGCAGGCCATGCCGATCAGGCTGAGCAGTGTGTGTTTGCGTGTCATGTGTGTTTCCTTGTCATAGGTTTGTGGTTGCCGGAATGTCGCTGCCGGACGCCTGCGCCGCCACGGGTGGCACCGTGTCAGACGAACCGGTTTTCGATGGAGCCGATGCCATCGATCTCGACCCGTATCGTGTCCCCCGACTGGATGTAGCGCGGCGGCACGAGCCCCATGCCCACTCCCGCCGGCGTGCCAGTGGCGATCACGTCGCCTGGGTACAGTGTGATGCCACGCGAGATGGTCTCGATCAGGGTCGGAATGTCGAAGATCATGTTTTCGGTCGGCCCGTCCTGGCGCAGTTCACCGTTGACCCAGCAACGCACCCGTGTTCGGGTGCCGTCAAGCTCGTCGGCCGTGACGATCCACGGGCCCATGGGACAAAAGGTGTCGAAGGATTTGCCCATGTCCCATTGCTGGTGGCGCATCTGGACATCGCGTGCGGTGACGTCATTAACCACGGTATAGCCAAAGACGTGGCGCATCGCGTCGGCGCGCGCAATATTCTTGCCTCCGGTCCCGATGACGACGGCCAGTTCGGCCTCGTAGTCGATCTGCGACGAAATGGCCGCGCCGGGCAGTTGCACGTCGTCATTTGGACCGACGACACATTCCGGGACCTTGGTGAACACGATGGGCCAAGCCTTGGTGTCGGTGTTGTTGTCCTTGAAGACAGTGGCCGACAGCTCCTTGGCATGGGCGTGGTAGTTGCGTCCCACGCACCACAGGTTGCGCCGCGGCAGGGGCAGCGGCGACTCCAGCCGCACGGATGCCACCGCCACCGAGTTTGTGACCAGACGCGGCAGAGGTTGGCCCGCGACCATCGCCTCGATCAGCGGCATTGCGCCGGCGCGGGCCTGCTCGGCGGACATCTCGAACGGCGTGAGCTGCAGCCCGTCGTCGGAAACCTGGCCGACCTGCCGTCGTCCATCCAGCACAAAAGTCGCGATGCGCATGGGCTTCTCCTGGAACCCGGACGGCATTCACCGACGGGTCCGATATTGGTTGAAATTGGTATTTTGTTGATACCATTTGGCACCAATCGGCGCAATGATAATGAATAAGGCAATCGCGTCAATCACTTTTTTAACTTTTTTGACAGGCATATCAAGCGGCGATCCGATCGGGCCGTAGATTGGTATTATTTGGTTGTAACTTCAACCTGCGATCCCGCCACCATGGACCCTTCTCATTCGCTGCGCGACACCATCCTGGACAGCCTGCGCTCGGGTCAATGGCGTGCCGGCGACCGCCTCCCGACAGAGCGGGCGTTCTGTGAACAGTTCAAACTCAGCCGCACGTCGGTACGCAAAGTCTTGCTGGAACTCAAGGATCTGGGCCTGATCAACCAGACCGTAGGCAGCGGCACCTATGTCAGCGAACAGGCTGCCGCGGCCATCCAGGGCCTGACCGCGGCATCACCGGCGCTGCAGATCAGTCCGGCAATGCTGATGGAAGCGCGCCTGGCCCTTGAGCCCGCCATCATCGACATGGTCATCGTCAATGCCATGGCCGCCGACTTCGAACAGATGGAATCGTGTTGCGCCAAGGCCGAGGCCGCCGGCAGCGTCGAGGAGTTCGAATTGTGGGACGGCATGCTGCACGAACTGATCGCCCAGGCGGCCCATAACAGCTTCGTCACGAATGTGTTCAAGCTGATGAACCAGGCGCGGGCGCAAGGCGAATGGGGCATGTTGAAGAAGCGCAGCCTGACGCCGGAGCGCCGCGCCGCCTACCAGATCGAGCACCGCGAACTTGTGGCGGCGCTCAAGGGCCGGGATCCGGTGCAGGCAAGGGCGTTGGCGAGCGCCCATCTGCTGCACGTGCGACGCAACCTGCTGAACTATTGACGTGTCGACATGGGCGCATGACGCGCCGGCCGGCTGATGTGCAGCGGCCTCACCTGCGTGGCCGCATTGGACTTATCCAGTCAACGCTGCGCGCGGGGATATCGACCATCCGTTTTCGATGGAAACAATGAGTCTGACGAGATCAGCATTGCAAGGTTTTTGGTGGAAGAAATGGGTAGGTATCCGCGCTTCAAAGGTCGCGACCTCAACTCCCATTGCGAAACCATTAAAGGCTATCGTGAAGTGCTTTCGGCTTTTGATCGGATAACGCCGGCAAGCGCTGTCGAGGGACTTTCAATCGATCAAGTGATCGAAATACTGCTGGCTAGGCGCGGTTAAGGTGTAGCAAGTCCGCGAAATTTCCGTCGCATCGCGAAAGCCTGAGGTCTACCGCTAGACTTTATGCGTTAGGTGTAATAATTTGATCTTAAAAAGTATTTAAATGACATCAAACGCATATTCATCGCTGCAAACGCTATCGGACGCGGGGCGCCAATTCAAGGCCTTGCGCCAGGCGGCCAACAAAACGCAGACCGAGGTTGCATCCGCAGTGGGAATGCGGCAAGAAGCGCTGTCCCGATTTGAGGCGGGCCGTGCAACGGACTTCTCCTTGTCCAAACTCATGCGACTGCTGCAGGTACTCGGGCACGAGCTTGAATTCAAGTCGGCAGTGCGCAGGCCCTCGCTCAAAGACCTGCTGGGCGAAGTGCGCCAAGGAACCAACTCTGGCCCGAACGCGCGATGAAGCTCAACGTCTTCGTTCAAGGTGAGCATGTCGCGTACCTGGAGAGTCCTGATGGCTTTCAGCACGAGTTGACCTACCTGCCAACAGCCCGGGCAGACCAGTTCGTCTCGCTGACGATGCCGGTGCAGACAGCGACTTGGACCTGGCCCGCTCTGCACCCGTTCTTTCAGGTGAGCTTGCCCGAGGGCTTTCTCTTGTCAGTCCTCAAAGAGCAGCTGGGCCCGCACCTGGGCTCAAGCCCATTGGACTTGCTCTCTGTCGTTGGCCACAACCTCATTGGCCGTGTGCAGGTGAGCGTGGGGAGTCAACCCTCGGGAACGATGGCGCTGGAAAGCCTTGACCCGCTCTTGCATGGCAAGGCATCGCAAATGGTCTTTCTGGACCTCATGACCCAGTTTGCGGCATCGGGGGTATCCGGTGTTGTGCCAAAGTTCCTCACGCCTGCGACTCAAGCGCTCTTTCGCAAAGGAACCGTCGCAACCGAGCGGCACATCGTCAAGGCGGGTTCCGAGCACCAGCCCTTCATCGCGCTCAACGAGCATCTGTGCATGCAGGTGGCGCGCGCCACCGGAGTGCCAGTGGCAAACACCATCGTCTCCGACGATGGCCAGGTGCTGGTCGTTGAGCGCTTTGACATCGACCCCGAGACGGGCGAACGCAAGGGCTTCGAGGACTTTTGCAGCATGCTGGGTCTTCCCCCCGACGACAAGTACGAATCAACGTGGGAGCGAGTGGCTCGGCTGACGCGCGACTATGTCGAGCCCCAGCACATCCGCGAGGCAAACGGACAACTGGCCATCACGCTTTTGCTGACATACGCGCTGGGAAACGCCGACTGTCACACCAAGAACCTGGGATTCATCTACACCAATCTGAATGACGTGAGAGTCGCACCGGTCTACGACATGCTCACCATCCTCGCCTACGATCGATACGCCAACAACCCGCCAGGCATGTATATCGATGGCCGCAAGAGCTGGGACGCAAAAGCTGCGCTGTGGCGCTACCTGCAGCAGCACCTGGGGTTCGAGCCGTCGGCTCAACGTGAACTCGTCGACCGGGTTTGCCAAGCCGTTGCAACCGTGGTGCCCACGCTCAAGTACCACATCGCCCAGACGCCCGGCTTTGCAGAGGTGGGGCTGCGCATGCTCTGGGAGTGGAACGAAGGCATGAGGCGGATGCACGCGCGCAGGACCTTCGCCCTGGCCGACTGGGTCGACACTGCCGAGCAAGAAGGACTGCCGCGGCCGGTCCCGGCCGAGCGATATGCAGCAACCCGCGTGGGTGAGTCGGCCCTGATGGCTCCTCGGCCACGAAAACGCAAACCAAGGCCAGACTCCTAGGAGCTGGTGCCAGGCCCGCAACTTCGCAAGGACCCGACGGTCCCCTGCGCCCGAGTACCATAGGTCGACTTTCATCCACTCACCAGGAGTCCTCGCATGGGAATAATTTCAACCATCGTCATTGGGTTGATCGTCGGACTCGTCGCACGCATGGTCAAACCCGGCGAAGACAATATGGGCTGGATCATGACGATTCTGCTTGGTATTGGCGGGGCAATGGTTGCGACTTACGGTGGGCAGGCGCTGGGCGTTTACACCGCCGGTCAGGGTGCAGGATTCATCGGATCAACCGTCGGCGCCATTGTGCTGCTGGTGGTTGTCGGCATGATCAGGAAGAAGTAGACCTAACCGGGCCCGCGTTACCCCAGCGACGATGCTGCGCCGGTCGGCGCGTGCTTTGTGACCTTCGCCGGTGTGCGCCCATGCCGGCCGCGACCAGCGGACCCGCCAGCCACATGGGCGCAGTGAGCGGCTCGGGCACCGCCGACACCCACTGCGCAGTCTGCAAGTCCGTCGTGTCCAGCCGCATCGTCGTGTCGATCCAGTTGCGGTTGGCCGCCAGTTGCACGAACGCCATTGAACTTGAGTTCGACCTCGTCGATGACCTTTGCCAGTATGGTCTGCCGAAAACCGCGCGGCAGCTGATTCCTGCCGGTAGTGACCGTCACCGCCAGCGGCGACGCGAGCGACCCGACAGGCAGCGGGCCCGACAGCAGGCCCAGTGCCGGTGCCGCGATGGGCGTGGTCAAAACCGCAGCAACGCCAGGTGGTTGACCAGGGTGGGCCCCTCACCAAGCTCGTAGCGTGCGCCGACGAGAGCGTTGCCGTAGCCGTTGGCGAAGGTATCGCCAACGGCGATACCGAGATGCCGTGCGGTCAGTACCCAGTTCTCGGTGATCTGCACGCCATTGCTCACCTGGCCGAACGACGTCGCAGCTGTCCCACCGACAATCGCCGCGGCTGGCAGTGCCACGGCCAACGACAGACAGCTTATGAGGAAACGCCGGGCCGCTCGCGAGTTTCCTCGCACCCCCTTGGGGGGCCTGGCGAAGCCTGGGCTGGCGGCGCCTATAAGCAATTTGGCGGCGTGGTTCGGCAACGGCATTACGGTCTCTCCCATGAATGCAGGCAGTTTCCGATTGTTCGTTGCACCGGACAAGGCACTCGCAAGCCGCCGCCGCGGCGCCACATTCAGCGAATCGAAAGGATCTCCACCAAGTCAACAGGGACAGTCAAGCTTCACCGCTTTATGTGCGCCCCACCGGAGCGGGTCTACCGCGCGTTCCTGGAGCCGGACGCGATGGCAAGGTGGCCAGACGGCCGCCAGTTTCTAGACGGTGTGCCAGGCCGATCAAGGGATAACGCGACAATCGGGCCTTGAATGTTCCGGACGGACTATGAAAACTCAGATTGATCACCTGGTGGTCGTGGCGAAGACCCTTGACCAGGGCGTGCAATGGTGCGAGGCCACCTTTGGCATCACGCCTGGCCTTGGCGGCGAGCATGTGCTGTTTGGCACGCACAACCGCTTGTTCAAAATCGCTACACCGGCCAACCCGCTTGCCTATCTTGAGATCATTGCCATCAATGGGGGTGCCGCGCGTCCATCGAATGCCCCACGCAAGCGCTGGTTCGACATGGACGATGATGCCCTGAGAACCGCTGTGGCGGTTGCGCCGCGTCTAGTGCATTTTGTGGTCAGTACAAGTGACATTCAGGCCGGGCGTGCGGCCTTGAGAGCGCTCGACATCGAACGTGGACCAGCGGTGCAAGCCAATCGGCATTCGCGTCGTGGCCTGTTGCAGTGGCAGATCACGGTACGAGAAGACGGGCAGCGGCTGTTTGACGGCGCGCTTCCCACGTTGATTCAGTGGGGCAAGGCGGATGACGCTGATCCTCTGCGCCTGCACCCGAGGAACAGCTTGCCGCGCTCGGGCGTTTCGCTGCAGACCCTTGCCGTCACGCACCCTTCAGCCGACAAGCTCCTGTTGGCTTGCGAGGCCATCGGACTGACGGGCGTTGCAATCAATGCAGGCCCAGCGAACATCACTGCGACGTTGCAGTCCCCGCGCGGGGTTGTCGAGTTGAGCAGCCATGGGGTATAGGTGATCTGGCAAATGTGCTGTCGCCTGTGAGTGATGCGCGAGCAGAACGACGGGTGGCGTTTGAACCGCAGCTACATGCAGCTTGAAGGCCTGCAGACCCTCTGCGATGGTGACTCGACTCGGCAGTCAGCAGTGGCACACTGAGCAATGTGTATCTCAGTCTGTCCGGGCTGTGGACTTGCCCCACGTCATGGGTCATGCCCTGCATGCATGTGCAGCAACTGGTCTTCTGGCGGGTGACCCGCGGCCCGGCGATGGCTCCAGCTCCGCGATGCAGAAGGGCGCACTCGTTCGCTGACCCGCGACAAGCGCGGCTTGACGCGGGTTGCCGTCGATGCTGCCAGGTGGTCGATTTCACGTCGGCGGTAACACCCTAATCACGGTACCCCGGTAACTCGCGGTCAAGCACCCTCATCATTGCTTCGAAGAACAGTTGCTCGCGGTCGGCACGTGAATGGCTGTCTTGCGGATTGATTGTTTGCACCCGGTCGACTACGTCGCTGCCCAGAATGGCCAATTTATTGTCAGTGCCCCTACCGGCCGCCATGGCTATCAGTTGCATGCGGCACACCCGCTCCAGGCGATACAGCCGACGGTAGGCTTGCGCCACGGTGTCACCCACCACCAATACGCCGTGGTTCTTCATGAAGATGGCGTGCTTGTTGCCCAGTACCTTCGCCAACCGCTCTCCCTCCTCAAGGGAGTCGGCCAGACCGGTATAGACGTCATCGTAGGCAATGTGCCCATCAAAAAACGCCGCTGTTTGCGACAACGGATGCAGACGATTGTCTTCAAGCATGTTCAGGGCTGTGACCCAGGTTTGATGGGTATGCATCACCACCTTGGCGCCGACAATTCGATGTATCGGCGCATGGATGCACTTCGCTGAAAGCTCTACCGGCCCGGAACCCGAAACAGTCTCGCCTGCTTCAGTAAATATCATCATGTCACTGGCCCGCGCCTCGGACCAATGCCTTCCAAAAGGGAGGATCAGGTATTGGTTCTGATTGCCCGGCACCGTTACGGTGAAATGGTTGTCGATTCCCTCATCGAGCTCATGCAAGGCCGCCAGACGGTGCGCCGCAGCAAGATGGGTTTTTGCAAGGCAAAGATCGGGGGTTTCATCCGAGGGGGGCTGCTGTCCTTGTTGCCCGCAGTCTGTACGGATAGTCGAAATTGTCGCTGTCATGATCTGGTGATCCTTCTGGAAGTTTGCGGGTGTCTAGTTTTCAGAACACCATTATCTGAATGCTATGGGTCAATTGCTGCCGCGGAGCTCAAATTCGCTTACGCGGTACGGCCCCGAGTCTCCGGGAATATTGATTCCCGCACTCTACCGGCGACTGGCTATTGGCGTGGCCGCGCGGAGCTGCCCTCACACCATGCGGAGCATTGCGTCTTTGTGCTCCATGGGCAGATGTCCCACAACCCTGAACAGAAGCAGTCATGCGCATCCGCGCTCGGAAGCGGACGGTGGCGCGGCCCAACAGGCCGTGGGGAACCGGTCGAGAGCGTCTCGGCGGACCTCACGCCGCTGGCTCAAGCAGCAATCGACCGCCCACGGTGATGAGACGTTCCCGACAGCCTCACAAAAACATGACTTTCGGTACTGTTGTCGGATGGGCGAAACCCCTAGTCTGGAAGCCCGACTTCTCAAACGTAGAAGGCAAATCCACATGACCACCCGATCCGTCCCACTGCTTGGAAACTGGCATTTGTCAGCAGTCTTTTGCCCTGATCGCCGCGTACGGTGGCAACTTAGACCCGAGCATGGCACCAAGTCCCGCACCGTTCGCGGTGGAGAACTTTTCCAGAATATCGGCTTCTCCGCAGATCAGCTTCGACAGTCAGCGCAATGCCGTGGCCCTCTGGTCCCGGCAAACCAAAAACGGCGAGCCCTACACCATTCATCACGGAGCGCCTAAGATGCAAGCACCCATGGACCAGCCCCCCTTTATGCACAACCCAGCGCAGCAAGCCCGTGGCCTGCTGGTAGTGGACGATCACGAACTGCTGCGCCTGGGCCTGCGCACTCTGGTGCAGTCCCATGCCGCCACGAGCGGCCAGGCGGTGCAGGTGTTCGAGGCGCGCAGCCTGCAGCAAGCGCTGGCCCTGTATGGCGAACACGAGGCCAAAATCGCCCTGGTTTTTCTCGACTTGCACCTGCCCGATTCCCATGGACTCTCCGGCCTGACGACCTTCGTGGCCCGCTACCCTCGGGCCCGTGTGGTGGTGCTCTCCGGCGTGCGCGATCCGGCCCTGGTGCGCGACGCGCTGGCCATCGGCGCCAGTGCCTACCTTACCAAGTCAGGCGACTTGCAAGAGGTGGTGGACTACATCGGCGCGCTGGGTTTGCTCAAGCAGCACGGTACAGCCACCCCTGCTCGGGCAGGCCAAGTGGACGTCGCCAACGAAAAGACGCCCAACCGTGTGCTGCGCACCGCCGCTGGCGAAGTGGTGTCCCTGTCGAACCGGCAGGCCCAGATGCTCGACTGGATTCTGGTTGGCCTGTCAAACCGTGAAATCGCCGCCAAGGCCTACGTGAGCGAAGGCACGGTGAAAAACCATGTCTCCGCCTTGCTGCTCTTGTTTGATGTGCGCTCGCGCGCGCATCTCGTCAGCCTGTTGCGTTGAAAACCTTGCGCGCTGTTCCGCTCGACGCCGAGACCGCCCAGCGCGTGCTGCGCGAGCAGGTGGCAACACTTTACGCCTCGGTGACGAGTTCCACCGTGGCCGACACCTTGCTGGCCTGGACGGTAGCGGCCCTGTTTTACTGGCAATTGCAAAGCCCGCTGGTGCTATGGTGGCTGGGCCTGCATGTTCTGGAGTTGCTGCGCTACCCGAGCCAGACCGCGTACAGCCGCGACCCGGCCGCTGCCGATCGCAGCGAGTTCTGGGCCCGCAGACATTGGCAAGAGATGGTTTTTTACTCTTGCGTGTGGGGAGCATTTCCCTGGATGGTAATGCCCCCCGACAACCTGCCCATGACATCGATGATCGTGCTGGTCATCACCGGGCTGTGCAGCGCTGGTGTGCCGTCGGTGGCCGCCCGCTGGCCGTCGGTGCTGGGGGTGGCACTGCCTATGAACCTGGCACTGATCGGCGCGCTGGTGTGGCATGGGGGCAGCACCCACCTGTTTCTGGCCATGTTTGTGGTGGTGTATCTGGGCGTCACGCTGCAGGTTACGCGCAACCTGCACGCGTCGCTCACCGAAACGCTGCTGTCGCGCTTCGAGAAGGAAGCCCTGGCCGAACAGATCGCGGCCCAGATGGCGGTGACCCAGCGCCTGAGCGACGAAAAAACCCGCTTCTTTGCATCGGCCAGCCACGACCTGCGCCAGCCCTTGCACGCCATCGCCCTGTTTGGCGCGGTGCTCGAGCGGGACCTGCAAGATCACAGCTCCGGCCCGAGCGCGCGCCGGCTCATGCGTGCCGTGCACGCCATGGGCTCCTCACTGGACACGATGCTCGATGTCTCCCGGCTGGACGCTGGCGTGGTGAAGCCAGAGCTGGTGGCCACGCCCGTGAAGTCCATCTTCCGGACGCTGAACCAGATATTTGCCGCACGCGCCGAAGAGAAGGGGCTGCAGCTGCGCCTGCGCACCACCCCGCTGTGGGTGCTGACCGACCCGCAGCTGCTGCAGCGCCTGCTGGGCAATCTGGTGGAAAACGCGCTCAAGTACGCCGAGCAAGGCGGTGTGCTGGTGGTGGCTCGAGCCAGAGGCGACAACGTGTGCATCGACGTGCTCGATACCGGCGTGGGCATTGCGCCCGAGCACCTCGATCAGATCTTTGACGAGTTCTACCAGATCGACAACCCGGGGCGCGACCGCAGCCAGGGGCTGGGCATTGGCTTGTCCATCGTGCGCAGACTCTCTCGCCTGCTGGATCATCCCCTGCACCTCAAATCACGCCTGGGCTTTGGCAGCCGCTTTCGCCTGACCTTGCCCATGGCGCTGCCACAGGCCACGGTTTCGATTCTCCCCCAGCGCACGGGCGCCCATGGCACAGGGGATTTTTCGGGTGGAGGTCAGCGCGGAATCACGCCAGATGAACCCGCGCTGGTCCTGCCCTCCCCGATGTTGCTGCTGGACGATGAAGCCGACGTTGGCGACGCTATGACTGCGCTGCTGGCTTCACACGGCGTGCACCTCGAAGTGGTGACCAACGAAGCCGAAGCCGAAACCGCATTTACACGGGCCGCCTTGCAGCAGAAACCTTTCGCCGCCTTGATTTGTGACTACCGCCTGGCCGAGGGCGTCGATGGTCTGCAGGCCGCCCAGCGCCTGCGCGCGCACTTCAACCCCCAACTACCCTTATTGCTGGTCACGGGGGACACCGCGCCCAACCGTTTGCAAAGCGTTCGAGATGCTGACGTGCCCGTGCTGTTCAAGCCGGTGGCGATCCCGCTGCTGCTGAAGACCCTCGCCGACCTGACATCCCGGCCCTGAGCTGGCCTGGCTTCCATGCCGGCGCAACGCGTTGCGCGACAAACTCGTCAGTCGAACGATCTCTCGCACGGACTTGCCCTGGCGGAGATGCATCCGCCGTATCTTGCCAATCACGGCCATGGTGATCACCTTTGATTGCTCCTGCCCAAAAAACGGGCAGAGCCAGTAAAACACCTGGGTCAATTTTGGGTCGGCACAACCTCGATAAGTGGGTCAGTTTTCGGTCGGCGTCAACAGGCATGGTGGCTACACGGTACAAAACCGGTACTGGTGGCTACATGGTGGCTACATAACACCCAAAGAAAAAGGGCTCACTACTATTTTCATAGCAATGAACCCTTGTCTGCATTGGTGCCGGAGAGATGAATCGAACACCCGACCTTCTCATTACGAATGAGCTGCTCTACCGACTGAGCTACACCGGCGAAGGCGCGATTATAGCCCGGCGAAGTCGGCACTTCGCCTGACCCGTATCGCGGGATTATCCGCCCAGCACCTCGCAGGGCCTACGGCGGCAAGAGGATCAGCGAGACTGTTTCAGCCGCACCGGCGTGGCCCGGTCCGGGTGCCGCGCCATGGCATGCTCGGCGTACCAGCGGGCGATCTGGGGCATGTCGGCGTCGGGGTTGCCGCTGGGTAGCAGGAACATGGTGACGCCGACTTCCTTGCGTTGAAAATTGAAATACGCCAGCCCGATCGGTACCTGGGCGGCCACGGCGATGTGATAGAAGCCTGAGCGCCAGCCGTCTTCCGACTTGCTGCGCGTGCCTTCAGGCGCGATGGCCAGCCACCAGCGTTCGCCGCGCTCACCGGCAGCGTGGATGCGGGCCGTCATTTCTTCGATGGCGCCGCTGGCGCCCGTGCGTTGCACCGGGATGCCACCGCACCAGCGCATGAAGGGCCCCAGCACCGGCGCGGTGAACAGGCTTGGTTTGCCGAGAAAGGCCACCGGCAGACCCGTGGCCCACTTGGTGGTCATGGCGACGATGAAGTCCCAGTTCGAGGTGTGCGGATAGGCGACGATGATGCCGCAGCCCGCTGGCGTGCCGTCGTAACACACGCGCCAGCCAAACAGCCGCAGCAGCCAGCGTGCCAGCGCGAAGCCCCGGTCCGTTTTCACGGTGGCCGGCACCACGGCCATCGGGCCGCTCTCAGGGTGCGGGGCTTGCGGCATGCAGCGCGACGATGCGTTCGACCTCGTTCTTGCTGCCCAGGATCACGCTGACACGCTGGTGCAGTTGGGTGGGCTGCACGTCCAGGATGCGTTCGCGGCCGGTGCTGGCGGCGCCGCCAGCCTGCTCGATCAGCCATCCCATGGGGTTGGCTTCATACATCAGGCGCAGCTTGCCAGGCTTGCCGGGTTCGCGTTTGTCCCAGGGGTAGAGGAACACGCCGCCGCGGGTCAGGATGCGGTGCACATCGGCCACCATGCTGGCGATCCAGCGCATGTTGAAGTCCTTGCCGCGCGGCCCTTCGGTACCGGCCAGGCATTCGTCGACGTATTGCTTCACCGGCTTGTCCCAGTGCCGCATATTGCTCATGTTGATCGCGAATTCCTTGGTGTCGGCCTGGATCTTCATGTTCTCCTCGGTCAGCACGAATGAACCCTGCTCGCGGTCGAGCGTGAACATCGCCACGCCGTCGCCCACGGTCAGCACCAGCGTGGTCTGAGGGCCGTAGATGCAGTAGCCCGCGGCCACCTGCTGGCTGCCCGGTTGCATGAAGTCGGCCTCGGAGATGCCGGCCCCGTTGTCGGGTTTGCGCAGCACGCTGAAGATGGTGCCTATGCTGACGTTCACGTCCACATTGCTCGAGCCGTCGAGCGGGTCAAACATCAGCAGGTATTCGCCTTTCGGGTAGCGGTGCGGCACCACGTAGATGCCTTCCATTTCCTCGCTGGCCATGGCCGCCAGGTGGCCGCCCCATTCATTCGCCTCGATCAGCACCGCGTTGGCAATGATGTCGAGTTTCTTCTGCACTTCGCCCTGGATGTTCTCGGTCTCGGTGGCGCCGAGTACGCCACCGAGTTCGCCCTTGTTCACCGCATGGCTGATGCTCTTGCAGGCGCGCGCCACCACTTCGAGCAGCAGGCGCAGGTCGGACGGAATGACGGCGTGCACGCGTTGGTGCTCGACCAGATAGCGGGTCAGGGAGATCTTGGATGCCATGGTGTGCGGTGTCGGGGTGGAGGTAGGTCGGCAGCAACCGGGTCAGTCGGCCAGCGCGCGGCTCACCACCTCGCGCACGTCGTTGCTCAGGTCGGGTTTGGCGGCCACGCGGGCGATCGCTTCGCGGGCGGCGCTGCGGTAGGGCTCGGCCAGCCGGCTCCAGCGGTCGAGTGCCCGCGCCAGCCGCGCTGCCAGTTGCGGGTTGAAGGCGTCGATCTCGAGCACGCGCAGGCTCCAGAACTGGTAACCCGCCGCGTCCTTGCGGTGGAATGCCGCCGGGTTGCCGCTGCAATAGCTGAACAGCAGGCTGCGCGCCCGGTTCGGGTTCTTCAGGTGAAAGTCGCGGTGCGACATCAGTTGGCGCACCAGCGGCAAGATATGGCCCTCGCGATCGGAGGCACCGGCCTGCAAGGCAAACCATTTGTCGAGCACCAGTTCGTCACCCTTGAACATGGCATGAAAACGCGTCAGCGCCTCGCCGGCCAGCGGGTGGTTGCAGGCCACCAGCGCGCCCAAGGCATGCAGGCGGTCGGTCATGTTGCCGGCCTGCTTGAAGCGGTCGAATGCCCGTGTCGGCCATTCGTCGCTGCTGCTGCCGCCCAGGCACAACATCGTCAGCGCCATGCCGGCCAGTGCGCGTTTGCCACTGGAGACAGGGTCGGGGCTGTAGGCGCCGGTGTTCTGGTTGGCGTCGAAAACCCGCTGCCAGTCGTCGGCCAGCGCGGTGGCCAGTTGCGCACGCATCGCCACACGCACGGCATGCACGCGTTGCGGGTCGACCACGTCCAACTGCTCCGAAACATAGGTCTCGGACGGCAGGCTCAGCGTCAGTTCCTTGAACGCGGCGTCCAGCGACGGGTGGCGCAGGATGCCGCGCATCGCGTCGAGGAACGCCGGCGTGAGCACCGCACCAAGCGGGGCGTCGGCCGGCTGCGCCAGTGCCGCCAAGGCACAGCGCATGGCCAGCCGCTGGCCAGCTTCCCAGCGGTTGAACGGGTCGCTGTCGTGGGCCAGCAGATGCAGCAGCTGGTCATCGCTGTAGTCAAACTCCAGCAAAACCGGCGCGCTGAATCCGCGCAGGATGGAGGGCACCGGCTCGGCCGCCACATGGACGAAGCTCAGCGTCTCTTCCTGACGGCTGAGCACGAAGGTGCGCGCACCGCTGCCGGGCTGCGATTCGTCGGCCAGTTGCAACGCCATGTCGCGCCCGTCCGGGCCGACCAGGCCCAGGTTGACGGGAATCACGAACGGCTGCTTGCTGGATTGTCCCGATGTGGGTTTGCAGCTTTGCGTCAGGGTCAGCGTATAGGTGCCGGCCGCTGCGTCGTAGACACCGCGCGCGTTGACGCGGGGCGTGCCAGCCTGGCTGTACCAGTTCTTGAACTGCGGCAGCAGGGTCGCCAGGTCCGAACCCGGGTTGGCGTCGGCCTGGGCCTGGGCGAAGTCGTCGCAGGTCACGGCCTGGCCGTCGTGGCGTTCGAAATACAGTGTCATGCCCTTGGCAAAACCTTCGCGGCCCACCAGGGTCTGCATCATGCGCACGACCTCGGCACCTTTTTCATAGACGGTGACGGTGTAGAAATTGTTGATCTCCACATAGCTGTCGGGCCGCACCGGATGCGCCATCGGGCCGGCGTCTTCGGGGAACTGAGCAGTGCGCAGCACACGCACGTCTTCTATGCGCTTGACGGCGCGCGCCGATGCGTCATGACACAGGTCCTGTGAGAACTCCTGGTCGCGGAATACCGTCAGACCCTCTTTGAGGCTGAGCTGGAACCAGTCGCGGCAGGTGACGCGGTTGCCGGTCCAGTTGTGGAAGTATTCGTGGCCCACGACCGACTCGATGTTCGAGAAGTCGGTGTCGGTGGCCGTGGCCTGGGTCGCCAGCACGTATTTCGTGTTGAAGATGTTCAGGCCCTTGTTCTCCATCGCGCCCATGTTGAAGTCGCTGGTGGCCACCACCATGAAGCGCTCCAGATCCAGCGGCAGGCCGAAGCGTGCTTCGTCCCAGGCGATCGAGGCCATCAGCGAATTCATCGCGTGTTCGGTCTTGCCCAGGTCGCCCGGGCGCACATAAATCTCGAGCAGGTGTTCCTTGCCGGCGCGCGAGATGATGCGCTGCTGGCGTGACTCGAGTTTGCCGGCCACCAGGGCGAACAGGTAGCTAGGCTTGCGGTGCGGGTCGACCCAGCGCGCGAAGTGGCGCCCGACATTGGCGTCGCCGCTCAGCTCGCCATGTTCGACCAGGTTGCCGTTGGACAGCAGCACCGGGTAGGCGGCCTTGTTGGCGCGCAACAGCACGCTGTAGCTGGCCATTACATCGGGGCGATCCAGAAAGTAGGTGATGCGCCGGAATCCTTCGGCCTCGCACTGCGTGAAGAACGAGTCGTTGCTGACATACAGGCCCATCAGCTTGGTGTTTTTGGCCGGCAGGCAGGTGGTGAAGATTTCCAGATCGAAAGCGCCGGCCTCGCTCGAGGGGAGGTTGTCCAGCACCAGTTGCTTGCCTTCGATCCTGAAGCTTGCGCTGCCGCCGTTGACCAGCACCCGTGCCAGGTTCAGATCTTCGCCGTCCAGGCGCAGCGGTTGCACCGGTACGTCCGGATTGCGGCGCAGCCGCATCTTGTTGAGCACCCGGGTCTTGGCCGGGTCGAGGTCAAAGGTCAGGTCGACGGTATCGATCCAGAATGCGGGGGCACTGTAGTCGGCGCGCTGGATGCTGACCGCCTGTCCTTGGTCGTCACGGGATGCGGGCATGAAGTGTCTCCAGAAATTGTGATGCGAATAGTTCGTCGTAGTGGGCCACCTGGGCGATCACATGATCGCCGGCCAGTTCCTGCGGGCTGTGGCTGGTGCAGATCGCCACCGCCTGCATGCCGGCGCGGCGCGCGGCCTCGATGCCAAAGGGGGCGTCTTCGAACACGATGCAGGCCTGCGGGTCGGCACCGATGCGCCGCGCCGCCTCCAGAAAGATCGCCGGCTCCGGCTTGCCCGGCAGGCCTTCGTCACCGCCCACCATGGCGTGGGGCAGCGGGTCCATCTGCAGATGGTGCATCGCAAACGCGATGTTGTGCTTGTCGCCGGCCGTGCCCACACCGATGCGCAGGCCGCTGGCATGGGCGCTGGCGCAAAAGCGCTTGAAACCCTGCACTTCGGTGAACTTGGGCGCGAACAGCGCGCGGTAGATCTCTTCCTTCTGATGGATCAGCTCCCAGGCCTCCTGCTGCGGTATCGGCCGGCCGAACAGCACTTCCATGCACTCGGCGCCGGTGCGACCGGTGGTCTTGCGCATCAGCTCCTTCACATCGATGCTGATGCCATGCTGCTCGACAAAGGCCACCCAGCTTTGCGCGTGGTAGGGCATGGAATCGATCATCGTGCCGTCCATGTCGAAGATCAGGCCTTGAATACGCATCGTCAAACGCCTTGCTTGAGTGAGGCTTCAATGAACACGTCGAGGTCGCCGTCGAGCACCTTCTGCGTGGCAGAGACCTCGACGTTGGTGCGCAGATCCTTGATGCGGCTGTTGTCCAGCACGTAGCTGCGGATCTGGTGGCCCCAGCCCACGTCGGTCTTGGTGTCCTCGAGTTTTTGCTGCTCTTCCTGCTGCTTGCGCAACTCATGGTCGTAAAGCTTGGAGCGCAGACGCTTCCAGGCCACATCGCGGTTGCTGTGCTGGCTGCGCCCGTCCTGGCACTGCACGACGATACCGGTGGGCAGGTGCGTCAGACGCACCGCCGAGTCGGTCTTGTTGATGTGCTGACCGCCGGCGCCGCTGGCGCGGTAGGTGTCGGTGCGCACGTCGGACGGGTTGATGTCGATCTCGATCGAGTCGTCGATCTCCGGATAGACGAACACGCTGGCAAAACTGGTGTGGCGTCCGCCCGATGAGTCGAACGGCGACTTGCGCACCAGGCGGTGCACGCCGGTCTCGGTGCGCAGCAGGCCGAAGGCGTATTCACCTTCGATCTTGATCGTGGCGCCCTTGATGCCCGCGGTGTCGCCAGCAGACTCGTCCTCGATCGTGGTCGTGAAACCCTTGCGCTCGGCATAACGCAGGTACTGGCGCAGCAACATGCTGGCCCAGTCGCAAGCCTCGGTGCCGCCGGCGCCAGCCTGGATGTCCAGAAAGCAATTGAGCGGATCGGCCGGGTTGTTGAACATGCGCAGAAACTCGAGCTTCTCGATTTCCACGGCCAGCTTGGCGGTGTCACTCTCGATCTGCAGCAGGCTGTCTTCGTCGCCTTCGTCCTTGCTCATCTCGTAGAGCTCGGCGTTGTCGGCCAGTTCGGACGTGAGCTTGCCCAGCGAGACCACCACGTTGTCGAGGGACTTCTTCTCGCGACCCAGTTCCTGGGCCTTCTTCGGGTCGTTCCAGACCGAGGGGTCTTCCAGCGAGGCGTTGACCGTCCTCAGGCGTTCGGATTTGGCATCGTAGTCAAAGATACCCCCGTAACTCTTGCGTGCGCGCGCTCAAGTCGCTCAATTGGGTGCCGATCTGGTTGATGTTTACTGCGTCCATGGTGGTGTCCTTGTTGTCGGGGGAAAGATCAACCGGACATTTTCTCACGATGGCGCAGCCGGCCCGCCGCGTGCACTTGCGCAGCTCAGCCGGCAAGAAAATCTTCGAGCAGTTCCGCCAGCCGTTCGGGCTGGTCGTGGTGCAGCATGTGGCCGGCATCCTGCACCACCGCGATGCGGCAGTCGGGCACCGATTGCAGCCGCTCGTGGTACTGGTCCCGTGTGAAGCTGCCCTTCCACCAGCCCCACATGGCGTCGTCGGAGGCTTCCACCGCCAGCACCGGCATCGCGATGCGCCGGTAGACCTCGAGCAACTCATCGACCCGCAGCAACTGGGCGTTGACGATCTTGTGCGCCGGGTCGCCCAGAATCGTCCATTGGCCCTGGGCGTTCGGGCTCGCCCATTGCTGTGCCAGCCAGGCGGCCTTGTCACGGCCGCCCTGGTCGCGTGCCAGCCGCGGATTGGTTTTGGTCAGCCGCTGCGCTACGCCGTCGGCATCGGGGTAGCCGCGCAAGTCCAGTTCGCCCCGGCCGTGTTGCTTGAGCTGGTCCAGCCACTTGGCATAACGACCAGGCGCCTGTGCCGCCACGCTGGGCGGGCCACCGAACCCTTCCAGATTGACCAGGCGGCGCACGCGCTCGGGTCGGATGCCGCCATAGAACATGACCACGTTGCCACCCAGGCTGTGTCCCACCAGGTCGATGGCCTGATCGGGCGAGAAATGGTCGACCAGAAAATCCAGGTCAGCGATGTAGTCGGGGAACCAGTAGTTGTCGACTGCACCGCCGTCGGTCAGGCCGTAACCACGCCAGTCCGGCGCAATGACAAAGCGGTCCTGCATGAAGGCCTCGCCCAGCGCATCGACGACGAACTGGAACGATGCCGCCACGTCCATCCATCCATGCACCAGCACCAGCGGGGCCTGGCCCGCTCGGGGTTCGCCCCAGCAGCGCACGTGGTATTGCAGGCCGCGCACGGGGACAAACACGCTGCGAGAGGGTCGTTTCACTTGGTACATTAGGCCGATCATAAGGAGACAGTTCGTGCCACGCAGTCAAGCACATGACAGTTCGGCGACATTGCCGGCGTCCGATCATTACCGGTCCATGCATGGCCAGTTCGGCTGGCGCGTGCCGGAGCGTTTCAACATGGCGCAGGTCTGCTGTGGCCGCTGGGCGGCCGATCCGGCCACGGCCGGGATGGCGGCGATCGTGGCCGACGGGGCTGGCCAGACGGCGCGCGCCTACAGTTATGCCGAGTTGCAGGCCGCCAGCAACCGCCTGTCGAACGCCCTGGCGGTGCTGGGGGTGAAGCGGGGCGACCGGGTGGCGATCGTTTTGCCGCAGCGCTTCGAGACCGCCGTGGCCTACATGGCCGTGTTGCAAATGGGCGCGGTGGCGATGCCGCTGTCGATGTTGTTTGGCCCCGAGGCGCTCGACTTCCGACTGCAGAACAGCGAGGCCGTGGTCGCCATCTGTGATGCGGTGGCCATTGACGCGCTCGAATCGGTGCGTGCCAACTGCCCGTTGCTCGAATCGGTGATCCGGGTCGGGCCGCATGCCAGCGATAAGAACCCGGAGTTCAGCGCGGTGCTGGCCCAGGAGGCGGAGGTTTTCCGGCCCTGCGACACCACGGCCGACGAGGCGGCCGTGCTGATCTATACCAGCGGCACCACGGGCCAGCCCAAGGGCGCGCTGATTGCGCATCGGGGCTTGATCGGCAATCTGAGCGGCTTTGTCTGCAGCCAGAACTGGTTTGGGTTTGATCCGGCGCGCCAAGCGTCTGAATCCGAGGCGGTGTTCTGGTCGCCGGCCGACTGGGCCTGGACCGGCGGCCTGATGGACGCCTTGTTGCCGACCCTGTATTTTGGTCGCCCCATCGTGGCCTGGAATGGCCGGTTCAGTCCGCAGATGGCGTTTGAACTGATGCAGACCTACCGGGTAACCCATACCTTTCTGTTTCCGACCGCACTCAAGGCCATGATGAAGGACTACCCCGAACCGCGCAAGCAGTTCCGTCTGGACCTGCAGGCCATCATGAGCGCCGGTGAGGCGGTGGGCGACGCAGTGTTCGACTACTGCCGCCACCAGCTCGGCGTGGTCGTCAACGAGATGTTCGGCCAGACCGAGATCAATTACATCGTAGGCAACTGCGCCCTGAACGACCAGCGCAGCGTCGTCGGCTGGCCCGCCAAACCCGGCAGCATGGGCAAGGGCTATCCGGGCCATCGGGTGATGGTGATCGACGAGACCGGCCAGGAATGCGCGGTCGGCGCGCCCGGCGACGTGGCGGTGAACCGCTTCGACGTGCATGGCACGCCAGACCCGGTGTTTTTTCTGGGCTACTGGAAAAACCCGGCAGCTACGGCGGCCCGTTTCACCGGCGATTGGTGCCGGACCGGCGACATCGCCACGCGCGACGCCGATGGTTACCTGTGGTACCAGGGGCGCGCCGACGACGTGTTCAAGGCCGCTGGGTATCGCATAGGCCCGGGCGAGATCGAGAACTGTCTGGTCAAGCATCCGGCGGTGCTCAACGCGGCCGTCGTGCCCAAACCCGATGCGCAGCGTGGCGCAGTGGTCAAGGCCTATGTGGTGCTGGCGCCGGACATTGCCGCGCAGCGTGACGCATTGGCCGCGACGGGGCCCCGGCAGGCGTTCGACGTCGAACTCACGGCCCGGCTGCAGGCCCATGTGCGCGGCAAACTGGCGCCGTATGAGTACCCGAAAGAGATCGAATTCACTGGCGAATTGCCGATGACCACCACCGGCAAGGTGCAGCGGCGCGTGTTGCGGTTGCAGGAGGAGGCCAGGGCGGCAGCGGCCAAGGGCTAGACTCGCAAGCTTGATTCAAGAGATGAAACCAACATGAATAAAGTCCAGCTCGGTCACAGCGACCTGCACGTCACGCCCATCTGCCTGGGCACCATGACCTTCGGCGAACAGGTGTCGGAGGCCGATGCCCACGCCATCATGGATCGCGCGGTGGAGCGCGGCATCAACTTTCTGGATACCTCCGAGATGTATGCGGTGCCCACGCGGGCCGAGACCTATGGCGCCACCGAGGCCATCATCGGTCGTTGGCTGGCGGCGCGGCCGGGCCTGCGCGACAAGCTGGTGATCGCCACCAAGGTGGCCGGTCCGGCACGGGGCATGCCCTGGGTGCGCGACGGCGAGGGCATGACACCCGACGACATTCGCCGCTCCTGCGAGAAAAGCCTGCAGCGGCTGCAGACCGATGTCATTGACCTGTACCAGATCCACTGGCCGGAGCGCCATGTGCCGCTGTTCGGCACGATGTATTACGACCCGGGCAAGGAGCGCTCCGCCACCTCCCTGCATGAACAGCTCGAGGCCTTGTCAGCGCTGGTCAAGGCCGGCAAGGTGCGCCATATCGGCCTGTCCAACGAAACACCTTATGGTGTGCACGAGTTTGTGCGACTGGCCGAGCAACATGGCCTGGCGCGCATGGTCTCGATCCAGAACGGCTATTGCCTGATCAATCGCAGTTATGACAACGGCACCGACGAAACCTGCCATCGCCTGGGTGTGTCGCTGCTGGCCTATTCGCCGCTGGCCTTCGGCCTGCTGACAGGCAAGTACGACAGCAGCGGCATTGAAGGACCGGGCGCACCGGTGGGTGCGCGTATCTCCAGCTACGAGTCGGTGCGCAAGCAGCGCTGGGGCCGGCCGGAGTCGTTCGCCGCGGCCCGCCGCTACAACGCGCTGGCCGTGGCACACGGCCTGAGCCCGACCCAGTTGGCGCTGACCTTTTGTTATACCAACTGGCGCGTTGCCAGCACCATCATCGGTGTCACCAGCAGCGCACAGCTGGACGAATGCCTGGATGCCTGGGATACGCCGCTGGCGAGTGAACTGCTGGCGCAGATCGACGCCATTCGCTGGGAACTGCGCGATCCGGCGCAATAGGCTTGCGAGCAAGGTCGAGGGCAGGTCCAGATGGCGCGACGCGAGCATGTGTCCGAGACTCCGGCCACGAAGTTGCTGCGCTCGCACCACGTGGAATTCACCGAGCATGTCTACGAATACGTCGAGCATGGTGGTGCCACGCACGGCGCCGCAGAGCTGGGGTTTGACCCGTATGCGGTGGTCAAGACGCTGGTGATGCAGGACGAACGGGCCCGCCCCTTGCTGGTGCTGATGCACGGTAATCGCAAAGTCAGCACGCGCAGCCTGGCACGCCAGATCAGCGTCAAGGCTATCGACCCCTGCGCGCCGGAGGTGGCCAACAGGCACAGTGGTTACCTGGTTGGCGGCACGTCAGCTTTCGCGACCCGGCGCGATATGCCGGTATACATCGAGCAGACCATCCTGGATCTGCCGCGCATCCTGATCAACGGGGGCCGGCGGGGTTACCTGGTCGGACTGGCGCCGTCGGTTTGCGTGCAACTGCTGTCGGCCACGCCGGTATCGTGCGCGCTGGCAGAATAGCGGCCATGACAGCGCCACCCATGGCGCGACGGAGACTCTAGAACCATGAACGCGTCCAACCCCTTGCTGCCCTTCCTGCCCTTGCTGGCCGTCGTACTCGCCTACCTGGTGGGTTCCTTGTCGTTCGGCGTGATCGTCAGCCGGATCATGGGCCTGAACGATCCGCGAACCTATGGCAGCAAGAATCCGGGCGCGACCAACGTGCTGCGCTCCGGCAGCAAGGCTGCGGCCGTGGTGACGCTGCTGCTCGACGGCGCCAAGGGCTGGTTGCCGGTGATGCTGGTGGCGCGCTACGGTGCGGCCTACGGCTTGCACGAGGGCACACTGGCCATGGCCGGGCTGGCGGCCTTCCTCGGCCATCTGTTTCCGATCTTCTTTCGCTTCCAGGGCGGAAAGGGCGTGGCCACCGCATTGGGCGTCCTGCTTGGCTTCAGCTGGATCCTGGGGCTGGCCGCCGCTGCGAGTTGGCTCGTTGTGGCCGTGTTCTTTCGCTATTCGTCACTGGCCTCGCTGGTTGCAGCGGTGTTCGCACCGGTGTACTACATATTTGGTGACGGCGTGGCCTGGTACATGGACAAGAGCGTGCTGCTGGCCCTGGCCGTGATGGCATTGCTGCTGGTCTGGCGCCATGCCGAGAACATCAATCGGCTGGTCAAGGGCACCGAGTCCCGGCTGGGCGTCAAGAAAAAAGCATGAGAGCGTGAGAGGCAGTCGCTCTGAGCCGGCCGGCAACCCGCGCCGCGCGGTCAGGACTGCTGGGCTGCGTAGGCGCCCAGGCGCAGGATCAGGTGGTGGTTGAGCCGCACGCGCACCATGGCCGCAGCCAGCGCCGCGCGGATCTGCGGGCTGCCGTGGGCCGTGCGATGCAGTCGCGGCTGACCTGACAGCTGGCCGTTTTCGTTGAGCACGATGGCCACGTGCGGGTGGTTGGGCTTGCCCGAGCGGCGCATCACCACTGCCACCTCTTCGTTGTCCAGACGCACAAAGGTGCCGGGCGGGCACAGGCCGACGGCGCGGACCATGGCGTTGCCGATTTCGTCCGAATGTTCGCCGCTGTCCTGGATGATGGATCGCACCGAGTCGGTCGCGCTGCGCCCCGACCGTGACTTGCGCGGGCTGATCATGGCGCCGTAACGGTCGACCGTGCGCACGATACGCGCCAGCCGGTGGGCCGGCTCCAGTTCTGCCAATGGGCGGTCGTCGGCGATCTCGTCGTGGTGGCGGCCGACGATGGCCAGCCACAAGGGGTCGGTGATGCCCCGATCGACCAGCATCTGGCGGCTCAGTGCCATGTGTTCCCGTATGCCTTGCTGCTGCTCGGGGCTCGGTTTATCCAGTTGCACGGCCAATTCGTCCTGCAGCGCGGTCATGCCGATGTTCATCGTCAGCGCGGCGTACACCATGCTGGAGCGCTCGGCCGGGTCGATGTCCAGCTCGACCGCGATCAGGTGGGACAGCACGGCACACACCAGTGCGTGCGAGGCGCTGTAGCCGACCGGTGAGTTCACCGCCAGCTGGAACAGCAGGTACAGGCCGGTGTCGGTGTCGCGTTTGAGCAGCGCCTGCATCCAGCGGTCGTACTGACCCACGCGCTGCTCGAACTCCTGCGCGCTGGCCGGACTGCCCAGCATGATGGCCAGGCCGGCCTCCAGGTCGGCCCACAGGCTCAGCAGGTCCTCGTATTCGGTTTCGCTCTCGACGTTCAGGGTCACGTTGTGTCGCAGGAAAGGTGATCGGGCGCGGGGTGCGCGGGTCAATAGCGCTTTTCCAGCACCATTTGTTCGTTGTTGCGGGTCATCTGAAAGCGGGTCAGGTAGCTGTTGCCCAGCAGCACGAACGGCATCGAGATCGGGGTGATGACGGCTTCGATGTCGCGTACCTCGACGTCGCTCAGGCGCACCGACGACAGCCGGATCTTCCAGCCCGGTACGACACCGTTGGCGGTGGACACCTGTACGGCCTGCCCCTGCTTGTACTGCAGGCCGATGCGGTCGGCGTCGCTGACGCTCATGCCGATTGTGGTGGCGCCGGTGTCGACCATGAACTGGACCGGCCGGGAGTTGACCAGACCCTGCGTGAAGAAGTGGCCTTGCGAATCGGCAGACAATACGATTCGGCTGCCCTTGCCCTGCACGATGGGCTGGCCCACGCTGACCGGCGATTCGCCCACGCGCAGAGTCTGGCGCCGGCCGGCCACCTCAAGTACGGCGACCTCGCCCTGGGTCGAAAGCACGCGTACACCCTGGAAGGTCTCGCCTGGCGCAACGCTTTTGGGCTCGCCGCCGTCGACTACGAGCAAGGCCTTGCCGCCGAGCATGCCCGCCAAGGTCACCGCTTGGCCCTGAGCCATCGGACTGAAGGCCGCGCCGGCCAACATGGCCATTGCGACACCCAGGTTCCGGCGGCAGGCCAGTGCGGACACGATGCTAGTCCCGGAAGTTGTTGAAACTCAGCGGCAGGTCGGGGATGTCCTTGCGAATCAGGACCATCGCGGCCTGCAGGTCGTCGCGCTTGGCGCCGGTGATCCGCACGGCATCGCCCTGGATCGCGGCCTGCACCTTGAGCTTGCTGTCCTTGATCATGCGCTGGATCTTCTTGGACACGTCCGATTCGATGCCGTTGCGCACCTTGATCACCTGCTTGACCTTGTCGCCGCCCATTTTCTGCACGTCGCCGCGGTCAAGGAAACGGATGTCGACATTGCGCTTGGTGAGCTTGTTGCGCAGCACATCCTCGATCTGACCGAGCTGGAATTCAGCGTCGCCGATCAGTGTGATGTCTTTTTCCTTGAGTTCGATGGCGGCAGCGGTTCCCTTGAAGTCGAACCGGGTGCCGATTTCCTTGACCGTGTTGTCCACGGCGTTGCGTACTTCGACGAGATCGGCCTCGCAAACCGTATCAAAAGAGGGCATGAGATTACCAATAGGAGTTCGATGCGCATCGAGGGCCGATGCGACAATCCTGTCATGTTAGTCGAGAAAAACGTCCCGCTCCAGTCCTGCAACACCTTTCACATCGTGGCCAAGGCGCACACGCTGGTGCGGATCGGCAGCGAACAGGACCTGCAGGACGTGATCGGTGACCCGAATCTGGCGCGCCAGCCCAAGTTCATCCTCGGTGGCGGCAGCAACATCGTGCTCACCGGCGATGTCAAACCGCTCGTGCTCAAGATCGAAGTCATGGGCAAGCGGATGGTGCAGGAGACCGACAAAGCGTATCTGCTCGAGGCCGGCGCCGGCGAGAACTGGCACGAACTGGTGGCCTGGTCGTTGGCGCAGGGTTATCCGGGGCTGGAGAATCTGGCCTTGATCCCCGGCACCGTCGGAGCTTCACCGGTGCAGAACATCGGCGCCTACGGTGTGGAACTGCAGGATCGCTTTCATTCACTCGACATGGTGGACCTGCGCAGCGGCACGCGCCACACGCTCGATGCCGCGCAATGCGGTTTCGGCTACCGCGACTCGGTGTTCAAGCACGCGGCGCCCGAGGGTGCGCTTGGGCTGACCGACACCGACACCGACACCGACACCGAGGCGGTGGCATCGGCTGGCTTCGGATTGCGCGACCGGGTGGTCATCACGCATGTGCGCTTCCTGCTGCCCAAACCCTGGAAACCCGAACTCGGTTATGCCGATCTCGCGCGCAAGATACAGGACACCGGCATCCTGGCGCCCGACGCGCAGCAGATCTTTGACTGGGTCTGCGCGATCCGCGGCGCCAAATTACCCGATCCCGCGGTGCTGGGCAACGCGGGTAGCTTCTTCAAGAACCCGACCGTCACGCGTGAGCAATGTGACGACATCATCCAGCGCGAACCGCGCATCGTGCACTACCCGATGGACAACGGTGCGATCAAATTGGCGGCCGGCTGGCTGATCGACGCCTGCGGCTGGAAGGGCAAGGCGATCGGCAATGCGGCGGTGTACGAGCGCCAGGCCCTGGTGCTGGTGAACCGGGGGCAGGCCACGGGTGGCGAGGTGATGACGCTGGCCGGTGCGATACAGACCAGTGTCTACGAGCGCTTTGGCATCATGCTTGAGCCCGAACCGGTGGTGGTGTGACCTTCCTCAGGGTTTGCGGTCGCCCGTCAGGCTGAGCAGGTCGGCGCTGTCATCCATGGTCAGCAGACCGGTCTTGGCATAAATCGCCAGCTTGCTGCGGGTATCGACGATGTCCAGGTTGCGCATCGTGAGTTGGCCAATGCGGTCCTGGGGTGAGAACGCGGATTCGCCTTTCTCCATCGTCAGCCGTTCGGGGTGGTAGGTCAGGTTGGGCGATTCGGTATTGAGCAGCGAGTAGTCGTTGCCGCGGCGCAGCTCCAGCGTGACCTCGCCGGTGATGGCGCGCGCCACCCAGCGCTGGGCGGTTTCGCGCAGCATGATGGCCTGCGGGTCGAACCAGCGGCCCTGGTACAGCAAACGGCCCAGTTTGCGGCCATGGTCGCGGTACTGCTCGATGGTGTCTTCGTTGTGGATGCCGGTGACCAGACGCTCGTAGGCGATGAACAGCAAGGCCAGTCCGGGTGCCTCGTAGATGCCGCGGCTCTTGGCCTCGATGATGCGGTTCTCGATCTGGTCGCTCATGCCCAGGCCGTGGCGCCCGCCGATGCGGTTGGCTTCCAGGATCAGCTCGACCAGCGAGCTGTATTGCACACCGTTGAGCGCGACCGGCCGGCCTTCCTCGAATCGCACCGACACCTGCTCGCGCTTGACCTCGACGTCGTCGCGCCAGAACGCCACGCCCATGATGGGTTGCACGATCTGCATGCCGCTGTTCAGATGCTCCAGATCCTTCGCCTCGTGGGTGGCGCCCAGCATGTTGGAGTCGGTGGAGTAGGCCTTTTCGGCCGACATTTTGTAGCCGAAACCGGCTTGGGTCATGAAGGCCGACATCTCGGCGCGCCCGCCCAGTTCGTCGATGAAGGCCTGGTCCAGCCAGGGCTTGTAGATCTTCAGACTGGGGTTGGTCAGCAGGCCATAACGGTAAAAGCGCTCGATGTCGTTGCCCTTGAAGGTACTGCCATCGCCCCAGATGTTGACGTCGTCTTCCTTCATTGCGGACACCAGCATGGTGCCGGTGACGGCACGCCCCAATGGCGTGGTGTTGAAGTAGGTCACACCGGCGGTGGTGACGTGGAAGGCGCCGGCCTGCAGCGCGGCGATGCCTTCATTGGCGAGCTGCTCGCGGCAGTCGACCAGACGGGCCTTTTCGGCGCCATATTGCATGGCCTTGCGCGGAATCTCGTCGTAGTCGGGTTCGTCGGGCTGGCCCAGATTGGCGGTGTAGGCAAAGGGAATCGCGCCCTTGTTGCGCATCCAGTGCAAAGCAGCGCTGGTGTCGAGACCGCCGGAGAAGGCGATGCCGACTTTCTGGTTCAGGGGAAGGTTTTGCAGAATCGTGGCCATGGGGGTGCTTATATGGATGCCTCCCGGCTAGCAAGCACAATTTGCCAAGTTTTGTGAAGAAGTCGGCTGCACACTTATATCCGGCCTTGTTTGCGTGGTTTGACTGGTTTCCCTGTCTCGCCCGCTGGC
>Ga0105054_10000882_pt1 | contig 48942 bp, 48 predicted proteins | sample BON02_FD_78091 | JGI IMG/M metagenome (GOLD analysis project Ga0105054, IMG submission 78091) | Freshwater microbial communities from Lake Bonney liftoff mats and glacier meltwater in Antarctica - BON-02 (megahit assembly) | ecosystem: Environmental > Aquatic > Freshwater > Ice > Glacier...
AACCGCCACGCCAGATGCGATCTTTCTTGGAGAGCAACGCAGCCTCAAGATTTTTGCGCATCCGATTGGTGGCCACGGCAGTCGTCGTCTTCAGACGTTGGTACGCACCACTGGCACGTGCCGACGCCATCGCCATGGAATACAGCTTGGCACAGTGTATATTGGACTCGTGCTTCGGCTCCTGACCCCATTTTCCCTTGGCCATGTCGCGCGTGACATACGCATCAAACTCCATGGCCGGGGCAATGTAGTGCTCGACAGTCCGTCCGTTGGCATCGGGCTCGCCCCATCCACGGTCCTTGCTGCCGATTTCAGTGCGCTTGCGATCAGCCAGACCGTTCATGGCTTGGTCAATCGAGCTATCCAAGATGCTCGCATTGGAAATCTTGTCACGGCCCATCGCTTTTGTTCCAGCGTTGGACCCTGCGCCATTGCCACGACCTGCACCATTGATGCCAGCATCGCTTTCACCGCCCATGCCCGCGGTTCCAGACGACTCAGACATGGACGCTACCTGTGAGGCCATGCCATCAGCATCAGTCGCGCCCTCGGTTGCGTCGTCTCGCTCGCTCTCGCCACCAATACCAGTGCCAGCCTCTTTCTCAGAGACCTGAACTGTCCGTGTGTCGCCACCCGTACCGCCTTCGGAGCCTTCAATGTCGTCTTCACCGACGCCATCTTCGCCTGAGCCTGAGCCTTCGCCGCGGCCACCTTCGCCACCGCCTTCGGAGCCTGAGCCTTCGCCTGAGCCTGAGCCTTCTCCTGAGCCTGAGCCTTCTCCTAAGCCACCGCCTTCGCCTGAGCCTTCGCCTGAGCCACCGCTACCGCTTCCCTTGGCACCTGAGTCTTGTTTGCGTGAGGAATTCTGACGCTCACGTTCCCGTGCCCGTTCTTCGATCTCGGCTTCCGACCGTGTATAGTCCAAGCCATACTTTTTGATGGTATCAAGCGCCAACTGAAGTACGTCAGACGTTGAATTCATGCCACGTGTCTTGGCTTCTTCAACTATTTCCTTGGCCACCTCAGGCAGCCCGGCAGGCAGGCTCGCCAGACAGTCACGCATCACGGGAGAATTATATCCCATGTCTTCGCGACCGGCCCATGTCACGGCAAGCGGCAGGACCGCAGCTATCTGGCGTCCAATGTCGGTGCCAGCATATTTGTCCAAGAAATTCTGAGCAACGTCCTCGGCAACGGCCCGCAGATTATACTTGGACCCAGCGTACTCACGGGTGGTGAGTTCTTCGACGCGCATGTCTTCCAACGCATTGGCCACCGGCATAAACAGCGGGTGAAGCTCGCTCAAATCGAACCACTTGTTGCCCTTGCAAGCCTCAAGCAGCTTGAAATCCGTGTGCCTTTTGTGCGATGCCTCGTGGTCAACGTAACCACGCATGACAGAGACTTCGTGCGGGTCATACTGCACGCCGAGCGGCACGTCAGGCAAAACAACTGTCTTGCCGTCCGTTGAGCCTGCACGTGAGCCTTGTGCACCGCCCCCGATCTGCACCTTGATGCCATGATCACGGGAGAAAACCTTTGATGTCTCCCTGATTTCGTGTATCAGCGCAGAGCCAGAAACTTTTCCAGCAGTCTGCACTTTGAATGCGGCCTTAGCCATATCAATTACCTCATATTACATTGAACATATTGGGAAGGTTCGGGAGGCTCCAGCTTTTCAAGAGCCGGAGCCTCGAACCCCGCGGACCACCTTATCAGTGTGGCGCGGGCCTTACTTGTGGGACCTCAGGCTTTGAGGCCCTTGGTCACTTTGTCAGGGAACACACGTTGTGCCAGCCCCAACAGAACCTGACGATCATCTGCATCAGCTGCCGCCAGAACGCAATACTTAAATGCCATCTGCATGGCACGATCAGGTCCGAACATATGGAAGTCAGTGAACGCCCACGCCATAGCGATGGTGTCACGTGGCGAGTTCGGAAGCGTCACACTAGATGCAATGAACGCCTTGCGGTGCTCACTGGCATAGGAAGCGATGCGCTTGGCGGTATCCGAGGGGATGCCGGGCACACGATCCGCTATCAACGCTTCTTCCTCTGATTGCGTCATATAATCGACGTCAATGAAGGGCTTGAAGCGATTAAGCAACGCCACACCCAGCGCACGAGTACCTGAGTACAGCCCTGTCTCGTCGCCACGTCCGTTGGTGTTGGCAGTAGCGGCCAGCCTGAAGTAAGGATGCGGCTCGACGGTACGTCCGCCATCTTCAAGCAGCATGAAGCCCGCACCCTCAGTGAGACGCTGAAGCACGAACCCAAGATCAGGCCGGGACGCATCAATCTCATCCAAGAGCAGGCAGCAAGGCTGCTGCATAGCCATCGGGATAACCCCATCAATGAACTTGGTGATGGTCTTGCCAGCCGCATCAGTGGTGAGCACCTCACGTCCAACGAGATCGCCCCGTGAGATATCACTGTCGAGATTGACCCGGAACACAGGGATATTCAGGCGACCATAGATTTGCTCGATCATCGTGGTTTTGCCAGTACCTGTGTGACCCTTGAGCCATGGCACTTGGTTCTTGCGGATCGCAATCAGCATGGTCACAAGGATTTCTGCATCAAACACGTAGTCGTGGTCGATAGCTGGCACATGCGGGTGCGGGTGATCCCATTCACCGCACGGAATATCGAAGTCAAACAGCTTCGCCGCATCCTTGGGGATATCAAACACGACGGCTGCGTTCTTCAGGACAATATCGCCATCAGGAATATCACCATGTCCCGCCACCTTCACTGGCCCCGAAGGCGCAGATGCAACAGAGCTAAGCTTGGCAAGCCGTGTCTTCGCAGAGATAAGTTCCGCCTCAACAGTGGATGTTTTGTCCTCGGCCAGCTTGATGAGGCCAGCTGACTGCGATGCAGTCTCGACAGCCTCAGTGAGAAGCGCAACGTCCCCGATGCCAGCGGCCTTGAGCATGCCATCAATGGCACTCTTGAGCGAAGGATCAAGACCCTTGAGGGAGACAGCGATGGTCTCCATTTGCGCCTTCAGCCTAGACGCTTCGGCCAGCCCCTCATTGGCTGTGTTCTCGGTTGGGATCATAGCTTTGTTGTCAGATGCGGAGTTCTTAACGTCGTCTTGCATGGAAGTTCCTTTGGTGATTGGAGCAGAGATAATTCCGAGTGCCATCGGCGAGGTAGAATACCCCAGCCCACTCGTGTTGACTGGCTTTGTGCTTTCTTCAAGGATGCCCTTGAAGCCACGGGGTGGAGCGCCAAGGTCCACACCGAAGTTATTCTTGAGCCAGCCCGTCACCAAGTGTGTGAAGGGATAACCCGTGAAGCCTTCGTTCAGGGGAAGGATGTCTGGCAGGCCATAGGTACGCTTTCCTGACGTGCTTTCGAGTGCGTTGTCCATGCACATAAGAGACATGGTCGCCGAGTTCGAGAAGAATTCGCTCATATCAATGAGCGTCTTGTTGCCCTGCTCTCTGGCATCAATGAGCATGCCCATCGCGGCGATCTGGACCAGCGCAATGTAAGGCGAGCCGATGTATGAGGCCAGCTTGGACGTCGAGATATCATAGACGCCATACTCTTCGGCCCAAGACGGAGACGCACTGTTCCACCACGCACTCATGTCGGCATGCGCATCAGCAACAGGATAAGGAAGCCCGGCAGCGAACGTATCCATTATGTACTGATCGAAGACGTCCCACGCCTTACTGAAACCAGCGCGGCCAGCTGACCGCCTGTCTATGAATTGCTCCATCTGGTTTGCGGCGGCCCGCACATCGGGTGCGACCGCCATTTTGAAAATCTTTCCGTAAGCCATATCGTTTCCTTATGTAATTGATACTCAGGGTAGCCGTGGCCCTCCCACTGTGAGGGGCCACCGACCATAAACCCCCTATCCCCTTTGGGGATTTGCGGGTGCGTGTGCGCAGGTGTGCGCCATACTAAGGGAGCTTCCCCTTCACACTGGCTATATCCAGCCACTTGGGTTCTTCGCGTTCAGCCAAGAGACTCTCGGTCATGTAGTCGGCGTCCAACAGGTTGTACCTGTTGACTTCACACTTGGCCCAATCGAGGGGCTTTTCTATGAAGAACCCGAGGGCGCTAAGAATGCCTTGTGCGCAACGTCCACACACATAGCCAATGGCTTTGGGCACAGTTAGTATAACAACCACAATCACGCTGACAAAGAACAGCGGCAGATAGATCATCATGTAAGCGATCAGCGCACCCATGACCATAATCGGATGCACGGTGTCCTGCCACACGTCTTGTGACATGAACGCCTTGAATTTACTGAGAAGTTTCATCGGTGGTATCTCTCTCTCTTGGGTTGGGTGGGTTGGTATCAGGCTCACGGGAAGCATGAAGCTGAATGGACGCAAGGGCCTGTGTTACCTTGGCCGAGTAGTCCAATGCGTCAATGAATTCAAAGGCCCAATCGACAACGGGGCCTTCGTAGTATTTGTTGCCCAGCTTGACGACGTGCTTGTGCTTGGTCTCAGGTGTGACCCTGATCATCTGACGCATGCGCCGCACAGTCTCGACGAACTTGCGGTAGGTCAGCAGCACAGCCTCGTATGTGTGCATTTTTCTTGCCATAGTGGCATGAAGCTCGTCGAGTTCACGCTTGAGACGCACGTTGTCTTGGAACATGAGGCTTGCCTGTTCCTCGGCAGCGTCCAACGCCATGCGCCAGAGATTATCTTTGTCTTCGACGACATCGGGTGGACGAATAGGCACATAGTCCTTGTCCATGTTGTATGGTTTTCCTTTCTTGGTTGGAACAATAAGCGGATCACCCTCGCGTTCGGAAGGCAACGACAAAAGAGGGAACGCTCTCGCGAGCGCCCCCTCCATCAGTTGTGAGAACTTTCCCATGCTAGTACGTGGTCGGTTTCTTTTTGTCGGCCAGCATGTTGGCAACGTCTTCGGCTGTCATGCCTTCGGGTGCCAAGACAGTGGTCGAGCCTTTACCGAAGACTTTGCCCAGCATCAATCGAAGCGCCTCGGCAAACATTTCCGGGTTCTCTCTCGAGGCGTTCCTGAGCGCATAATAGCCTGCGTCAACAGGGTCCATTGCCCCACTGGCATTTGTTTCCGACGGCTTGCCCATGTGCGGTAGACATAGCCCGTCTTGCTTTTGGATGAAGTCAGTGATGGTTGCTTGGTCCATCCATTGCCAGCCCTCGAGGCCGCCGAGTTTTTTCTCAATGTCCATCTTGTAGTTTTTCTTGATGTAGGCCATCGCCTCCAATAAGTCTTCCGGCACATCAATTGTCGCAACGTCATGCGACATCTGGAAGTAGGAGGCCCGCTTTGTGCCGGGATTGTGCAGGTAAAACTCGGTTGAGTAGCGAATGCCGGGCCGCGTGTCTTCGGGAAGGTCCCGAATGAGCATGTCCTCGTTGCTGCCCGGCTTGTTGCCTGCCTCGTCTGCCCCGTTGTGTCTTTTGTGTCTGTCGAGAAGCGACGAGCGTGTGCCTTCGACCATGATGGTCTTGCGTCCAGTGGTACGGTTAAAGGTATTGGTTTTCTTGTCAGTCATGGTGTGTTTCCTGTGTGACTGTTGGTGGGGTTGGTTTGAGGGTCAGTGCTTGGTCGCCCTTTCCTTGGCACGATCACGAATGTAGTCCGTCCACTCATTATGGGATTCCTCGGTCCAGTCAGCGGCCTCGCGCCGCTTTATGAGTTCGAGTAGGTCGCTTCCGAGCAGCTGGATTTCGGCGTCTTCACCGCCACAACGACACTCAGGATCACGGCATCCAGTCATGAATGTTGCGATCTCGCTGTCATAAAGTTCCTTGAGCATCGTCTTGAGTTCGGGCGGAATAAACCCGGCAATGATCATGGACACAGGGTCATTGCCGGATATGCGTGGGTTGTTGATATCCGATGCAGAAAATGCCTTCACGTGGTTTTCATCCAAGATGATGCGAACGATTTCCTCGTGTTCCATGAGACGCCAGTCGTTTGCCGCTCCGAACTCAATAGGATACAGATCGGCAAGCTTCGCGAGTTGCGTTGCCTCATCAAAGGCATCCGGCACGATGCCTACGATGTGTTGTTCCTCGTGCTTGATCACGAGGTTGCGCTTGTCGCTCTTGGCAAACATAGTGATCGTGAACATCACGCCCTTGAATATGAGCGCAGACTTGATTTCCTCTGGCGTTGAGGCACGATTGCCTGTTTCACTGGTGATTTTCTTCTTGGTCATGATGGTATGCTTTCTTGTGTTGGTAATAGTGCGAGACAGGCCGGAATTGGCCTGCCTCAGTTGTGTAGCATAAGCGTGACACATTGGCTATCGTGCACGCCAAAGTTCAGTCCATCTGATCCAGACATGAAGCGTCTTCGCATCTACGTTGATCACAGTGTCGTCGTCGAGGAACTGAATGGCCTCAAGCATGTACTCGGCGTCTTCCTGCCAGTCTTTGCCGTATGTCAGATTTTTAAGGCGACGTGTGCCGCTCTCTCCCGCAATACGCGCCTCGAGCAACTCGTCGATTTCGTCTGCTGTTGGACACCGCCTCGGGCCCATGTTGAGGAAGCCAGTGCCGATAATCCGCTGTCTGGACAACTTGTGGCGGTCTTGTGCGAGAAACCGCTCGCCCATCCACTGTCTGGCCAACACGAAGTCTGGAAGCAGCACCTTGAGTTGCTCTGCGGTCTGCGGGACGTAACCGATTGGGTTGCGTGGTTGATCAGGGGTCATGTGTAGTTCTCCGGTGTTGTGGGCTTTCGCCCAAGGACTTCCCTCACGACACGTTCGGCATCATCGCCCCACGTGTCATGCGCTTTGGCGAGGAAACGCATACATTCGCGTCTGGCTTCCTCGTATTCTGGATGCGTCGTGTGTGCGCGCAGAACTGCCACGCACTCCAACGCCAAAGCGGACAACACGCGTCTGCGCATTGCCCGCCTCTTGTGCAGTGGTACGCTAGGCGGCATTCGCCTGCGTTTTGTCATTGATGTCTTCGGCGGTGTAAATCCCCGCCGTCAACGGGTTGAGCGCAATCGCGATGATGCGATTGCTTTCGTCCACAAGACGCCAGTGAGACGCTCGGGCACTGACCGCTGGCCCACCGTCAAACTCGCCTTGCAGGCACAGCTGCCACGCAACCGCATCACGCGGGTTTTTGCTGGTCTCGATCAGGGCTTGGCCATCGTGTGACCCCATGATCTCGCAACGTCCGCGCATTGCTGCAATGTAGTACTTTGGCATGGTCTGGTTATCCTTCGTTGTTGGTTGATGTAATTGCGAGCGCCCAAAACACGATAAACCCGATGGCCATTGGCCACCGGGTGATTTCCATCGTGATGATGGGTGCAAGACGACGCATTATTTGCGTGTTTTCTTTGGGGCGAACAACACGAGGCCGTCGAGGCCGCGGCCTGCAACGTCTGGCTTGATGCCGAACACTTGCGCGATGGCAAGCTCTACGTCGGCGTCAAACGTGTTGTAGGTGTCGTCGTCGGACACCGTGTTGACGGGTTGAAAATCGTCGTCGATTGCTGCAAGGACGTTGTGGATGGACAAAGTGCGCATTGGAAACTCCCGAATTGAAAGCGCAAAGAAGGCCACCCCGAAGGGTGGCCCAAGGTTTGTGTGTGTGTTGACTCGCGCTTACTTCGCGCCGAGCAGAGCCATCACGCCAGCACGTTGCTCAGGCGTGAGTTCGTCCAACGCGGAGCGCACCTCAGCAGGGATTCGCGTCTTGGTGCGTGACTTCGCGCTGGCCTTGATGCGAGGCTGCTTCGCAGCCTTCACAACAGGCGCCGCCTTGGGCGACGCCTTGGCTTGCTCGAAAGCGGCCTTAGCGTCTACGCCTTGGCCCGCCTTGATTTGCGCGATGGCGATATCGGTGCGGCGTTGCTTGTACGATCCGGGCTTCGCAGCTTCGCTGCGTAGGGCGAGGACTTCGAGCGCGGCCTTGCGCACTGCGAACACGTCCTTCGCGGATGCGCCGTTGAGTGCTACTGCGATGTCTGCAAGCGTAGCGCCTTTGAATGGATTTGTCATGCGTGTCTCCTGTGAGTGTGTGCATGGATGCCGGACCGACCGGGATTGGTCGATCCACCCCAAAACCCCCTCTCCCCTTTGGGGAGTGCGCGCCTGTCCGCGGACGACACATAGCCCGCCCGCGAGGTATCTTTCCCTCATGACGCCAAGGTTTTCCCAGAGGCCCTCGCATGCGCGGATCTTCACGCGCCCGAAACGCGAGAGGCCAGTGGATTACCCCTTGGAGGGGAGAGCAAAACCTTGTTTTCATTGGCTTTTTTCCTTGGGCTGTGCCCCATTTGTGCCACCGTCGTCGAATATGCGCTCTCTTGCGCATGGGGGGGGCAGGCCCGGCCCCGCCGTGGGTCCCATCGGCCATCTCACGTCACGGGTGCCTCTCTAGTAGCGAGCAAAATTTGAAACTTCCAAACAAACAGGATACACAACCACATGACCAAGATCACAGGTAAAGACGTAACCGAGGCGCTGGCCTCCGACAGAAAAAAAAAGTCAACGACCGTCTTAGCCGCCGTCGTCTCGAAAGACGTGAAGCTTACGCCAGCCCGCATAATTGCCCTCCGAAGCCGCATTTCAGGAATTATCGGGTCCCAACTGGACACCGCTGAAAAAGTAATCCTCGGCACCCAAACGTGGTCGCCAACCCAAGCCCGCGTCTTCTCGGCCCTCTTGAACAAGGTCGTGCCCGACCTGAAATTAACGCACAATCAACACGATCACGTCCACACAGACGCCACCAAACTCAGCCGTGAAGACCTCATGGCCATCGCCGCCAAAGCCAGCGAGCAAGACCCGAACGACCCGGACGAACCCGAAATCCTAGACGCCGAATACGAGGACGCACCATGAAACTCAGAGACAACACGAACATCATCAGCAATCCCCAAGCCGAGGCCCTGCCCACAAACATCAGTGCCAACGACCTCGGCAAAGCCATGGCCCAGCTGGACACCACGAGCGTTCCGCCACACAAGCGCCGCAAAGCCATCATGGAACACTTCTACTCCATCATGGCCGACAGTATCCAAGACCAAGAACTCTCCACCCAGCTCCGCGCCTCAGGCGTCCTACACCGAGGGAACATCAAAACATTACTCTAGCGGCCCCTCCAGAGCCCAAACCATTGACGCCAGCAGAGGCCGCAAAGCACCTGCTGGCGCTTGACTATGCGTCAACCTCCTACCTTGGCTTCATCAACTTAGTGCATCCCAAGTTCGTCCTGACTGAATTCCAGATCGAAATCATCGACACCCTCGACCAACTCGAAAAGGGTCTGTTGAAATCCAAAGACGGCACGTCGATCCGTGGCGTCCTGATGACCATGCCTCCCCGCCACGCAAAAAGTACCTTCTGCACGATAGGCTTCCCGGCCTATTTCATGGGACGCGACCCCACCAGATACGTCTTGAGCACCTCATACAACGCCCAACTGGCCGGAGACTTTGGCCGTGAATGCCGCGACCTGAGCGAAGGCGATGTCACCAGACAGATATTTCCTCACTTCCGGGTAGCGGGCGACAGCCGGGCAGCAGACGTATGGCGCACAGACGTTGGCGGAGCCTACTTCGGCGTGGGCATCGGAGGCACCACAACTGGCCGACCATCAAATCTTCTTCTCATTGATGACCCGATCAAGTCCCGCGAAGAAGCCGAGAGCGCCACGATGCGCAACAAGGTCTGGAACTTCTACACGTCTGGCCTCCTTTCGAGAAAGCAGCCAGATCACAGCGGAAACCCCGCAATCGAAGTGGTCGTTCAAACCCGCTGGCACCCAGACGACCTCGCTGGCCGCATCATGGCCACGGACGACTGGAAAGAAGGTCGCTGGATACACCTAGACTACCAAGCGATCACACAAAAGTTGGGCAAAAAAATCGGCAGAACGTCTCTGCCCGAAGAACATCCTATGTTTCTGGCAGCCAACGAAAGCTCCAAACTCACAAAGTCCAAGCGTTTCATCCAAACCAGCGAAGAAGTTGCCCTCTGGGAAGCCAGATTTCCCCTAGAGGAACTCAAGCGCAAACGGCGTATGAACCCGCGCGACTTCGAGAGCCTCTATCAACAGCGCCCCTACATTGAAGGAGGCAACATCTTGAAGAACGAATGGTGGAAATACTTCCCCGAAGACTTTGATCCAGACAATTTCCAGACGCTCATCACCGTCGCGGACACAGCCTTCAAGAAAAACGAGAGCAACGACTACTCGGTCATCATGACCGGGGGCATGACCCGCGACGGCAGTATCTATATCTTGGACGTCCAGCGTTCGCGCTGGGAATACCCGGAGCTCAAGCAACGCATGATCTCGAACGCCGCCGTCTGGCGAGGCAAAGGCCACCGCGCAACCTACATCGAAGACAAAGCCTCTGGCCAATCCCTGATCCAAGACCTGAGACGCGAGAGCGGCCTCAGCGTCATCCCTTACAAAGTCGGCACCGACAAAGTAATGCGGGCCAACGCAGTCACGCCCCTCATCGAAGGCGGCAGGGTCTACCTGCCGACGGCTGCACCTTGGCTCGACGAGTTCATCAATGAGTGTACGTCTTTCCCAAGCGGGACGCACGACGACCAAGTTGACGCGCTCACCATGCTCTTGGACATTCTGAGCCGCACGGGTAGCCAAGACATGATGCTCTATGGCGACCTGAGAATGGACGGCAGCCTCAACAGCCAAGTCAAGAACAACATTCGCTTCAACAAGAGCGATCTGGCAGGCGGTCAGTTCAAGCGTTGGGGCGAGTGACCCGGACGACAAAGACCCCCACATAAGGCAAAACACGAACCATGTCAGACACCAAGCGAAACTACAGTGGCAACTACCAAGCCTTGGGCGGGGACGGCATGGTCGTTGACCTGTCGCGCTTGGTCAATAAGCTCGTGGACATGCAGGACATCTCCGGCGATCTCACCGAGGCCGAAGAAAACAAGATCGTCCAGTACGTCAAGGCGTGCACAGAGATGAGCTACCAGAAAATCAGTGGACGCTACGACCACTGGAAAGAAGCCGATCGCGCTCACGACGTCTATGTTGATCCACATGCCACGCAATTCCGCGAGAAGGCAGTCATTGCTGATACGCGCGCAGTGGCCGACACAGTTCTCACTTACCTCATGGCAGCCCTTGCGGGCCGCAATCCAATGTTCCAGCTGGAAGGTCTCAACCGCCAGTCCCGCCAGAACGGTATGATCCTAGAGCGCGTGGTGCACTCTCAGATGCGCCGCACAGCTGGCGAAGCACGACTGGCCCAGATGCTCTTGGACTGCGTACGCTACGGTTTTGCGCCGACCCAGCTTCTGTGGGACGCCAAGAACAACACCAACCAGATCGTCAACAGTGACCCGCGCCGTTGTTTCCCTGATCCCCGCGTCAGTTGGGGCGACTGGGACAATGCGCAATTCATTACGTTCGTGAAGCACAGCTCATTCAATGCGCTCCTGAACTCACAGCTCTACCCGAAGCTCAAGCAGCATCCTGAACTGCGCAACCGCACCTCGGCCCCCAACAATGGCTGGAGCGCTCACAGGTTTCACGCTGAGCAGGGTCGCGGTCTCAACATTGACCCGTCGGCTCCCAATCAGCGCGGCATGGGCGATCAGCACTTCATGCTGGGCAACTCGCGTGTCACAGACGAGTTCTGGGTGCGCCTCTCTGGCTACGAGATCGGCGTCACAAGCATCGAGCAAATCTGGCTGGTCATCACGATCCTAGACGAAAAAGTCTGCATCCGGTGCCAGATGAACCCTTATGGGCGTCAGTTCCCCAATGTGATCGGTGGCCTCTACCACGACAGCCACAAGACCTACAGCCAAAGTCTCTATGACTTGATCCTGCCAATGCACGACATCGCCACTTGGCTCCTGCGTTCCCGTGTGGACAACGTGCAGGCAGCCCTGAGCAACCTTATTTTTGCTGACCCGACCCAAGTGAACATTCCTGACCTGATCGACCGGAACCCTTGGGGCGTGGTGCGAACGCTTCCCGGCTCCAAGCCCGGCGACGGCATTCATATTGCGAAAATCCCAGACGTCACCCGCGGCCACTGGAACGACATCGCGGCCATGTCCGACATGAAGCAAAGAGTAAGTGCCGCCAGTGACGCCCAACAAGGCATGCCCACGGCAACCGTCCGGACCGCCACAGAAATCCAGCGCCTTACCCAGCTTGGCAGCCAACGTCTCGGTGTCTTGAGCCGAATTATTTCTGCCACCACTGTACGCCCCATGGTCAGAATGATGGTCGGTAATATCCAAGACGCCATCGCCATGGAAGGCAGCATCCGCATCGACCAAGACCAGATGCCCTCCCAACTGGCCCCCGTAGTCAAAGACGGCTACATCGACTACGACATCAGCGATCTCCAAGGCAACATCGACTACCTCGTCATTGATGGCACGCTCCCGCTCGAGCCGACCCGCAATGCCGAAACATGGATGAACATGCTTAAGATCATGAGCGAGACGGGCCTCAACATGGAATACAAGATGGGCATGATCGCTGAAGAAGCCATTCGTGCGCTCGGCGTCAGCGATCTTGACCAGTTCAGGATTTCCCCGGAAGAACGCCAATCCAAGGGCGACAGCCCATCCCAAGAGATGGCCATGCGCGAAGCAGCCAGAGGCGCGTCGGTCCAACCAAACGAGGACGTCCAGCGCCAAGTCGAAAAAGGCAACCTCGTGCCTCAACGCCAAGCCCCACAACGGAGGCAGAAGTAACATGAAGAAAGCCAGACTTATCAAGGCACTCATTGCCAACCAGCCCTCCGATCTCCAAGACATTCTCAACGAGATCGTCAGCGCGCTGGACAACAACTCAGACGAGCGCGAAGCCAACTTCAACAAGCGCATCGTGAAGTGTCAGCGCCACATCGACACCCTTGAGGGCGAACTCACGGGAATTAAGAACATGCTCGAAAAGCGAGGCAGATAATTTACCATGGCCGGAACCACACCCAAGAGTGAGCAAATCCAGTTTGTGTCGTCCAAGACGGGCACACACTCCCTTGATACTTACTTGGAAGACGCCGAGCAGGGCACAAAGACGCTGAGCGAAATGCTCACGCAAATCTTTGATGTCTCCGGCGACTTCGATGCGACAGTGTTTGAGTTCCGCGTTGATAGCTCTACCCAGAAATTCCAGAACCAAGTCTCTGGTGGCGGCTGGGTGGATAGTGGCGAGTACATCTTCAGGACCATTGGCGCATACGCAGACGCCACAGATTACGAACGTCTTGATATCGTCACGCACGACATGGACACCTATGTCGCCAATGCCGCGCACACGTCCAGCGGGGCAAGCCCAGATTCAAACTTCACCAAGATCGTCAACGCAAGTCTGGCCAAAGATTGGGCCACCAAGCTTGTCACCACGGTAGACGGCAGCGATTACTCCGCCAAATACTGGGCCACGTCCGCGGACATTGTGGCCGTTTCTGGCGCACTAACGGCCATCAATGGCCTCTATGCCGACCTGAGTGAACTCAACACGGTATACGGCGATCTCGCTGATATCAACACGCTGGCTACCCAGAGCGCAAACATCACCACGCTCGCAGGCATCAGCGCAAACATCACAACTGTCGCGACCAATGCCGCAAGCGTTGTTACCGTCGCAGGCATCAGCGCAAACATCACAACTGTTGCTGGCATGACCTCGGACATCACCAACGTCTTGGCCAACGAAACCAACATCAATGCTCTGGCGGCTCTCGACACCGAGATCACAGCTCTTGGCGCGATCACGACTGCCTTGTCCGGGCTTTATACAAACAACGCGAACATCACCACACTGGCCGGACTTGATACCGAGATCACTGCTTTGGGTCCGGTTTCCGCGGCGGTCTCGAACCTAAGCTCGATCAGCGCAGCTGTCTCAACTCTGAGTGCGATCAGCACAGACGTTACCAACGCCGCAGCCAACGCTGTGAACATCAATTATTTCGGCAGCAAATATATTATCGCATCCAATGCGCCCGGCTCTCCGACCGACGGTATGCTCTGGTACGACACGACCACTGACGCAATGAAGGTCTACAACGGCACGAGCTTCGTAACCAGCGCGTCCTTTGGCAGCCTCAACTTCGGCGATCTCAATGACGTGTCGGGCACTGCGCCCGCCACAAACGAAGTCCCGCTATTTAATGGCACGGTCTATGTCCCGACGGCCATGAACCTTCAGACGATCACAGACATTGGCGCAGTCACGACCAACACGATCTCCGTGGCGACCCCGACCGCCGACGGTCACGCCACGACCAAACTCTACGTTGACACAGCCATTGCTGATCTTTTGGCGAGCGCGCCGGGCACACTGGACACGCTCAATGAGTTGGCGGCAGCTCTCGGAGACGACCCGAACTTCGCGACGACCATCACTGCGAGCATCGCTACCAAGCTGGATAAATCTGGCGGCACAATGTCTGGCGACATCAACGCTGGCGATAATAAAATCACCAACGTCACGTTCGATGATTACCAAGAGACCCTAGCCGAAGACGTCAGCAAGGCCACAGACTTCACGGTCCCGAACAACATCAACGTCGCCAGATACAATCTGGGTGGAGACTGCGATGTAACTCTGCCAACGACTGACAATATGCCAGCTGGCACAACTCGCGCAGTCACGACCATCTTCGAGCAGGACGCCACTGGCTCCCGCGCAATAAGCTTTCTTGCGCCGGTAGGCTACAGCATTCTTTGGAACAACGCTTCGAGCCAGCCAGACGTTAATCCGGCAGCAAACAAAACCACTATTTACACGTTCACCTACATCAAGGGCAGCACAGATATCTACGCCAGCCTGTCATTCTACGAGGGATAAACCCATGACCAAGCCAATCGCATACGACAATATTGTTCTTCATTGTGAGAAGGGCGACAAGAGCGCCCAAAATCTTCGGCGTATCCTCGAAGACATGGACGTGCCATTCACGAACCTAGAGCACGTTGACGCCACCCAAGACTTGGAGGCCATCAGCACGTGGTTCAAAGATAAAGACGGCAAAGAAATTATCTTCAGGAAAACCCCGGTGGTCACATACGAAATAGTTCTCTGGGAAGACGACGACGACAAGTACGTCAAACAGAATTTTGCGCTCAGCCCAGAAGGCTTTCCAAGTGACTTCGCGGCTCTCGCTCGCTCCACGGAGTAGCCTATGCCCATCATTGGAACGTCCCACAGGTTCAAGCCTCTAAACCCCGGCGGCAGCCAAGTATTTAATGCCCCCGGAAACTTCCAGACGCCGCCCGGCATCAAAAAAGTCGCCATCAATGGCAAGGGCAATGCAGGAAACTCTGGGAATCCCGGCAGCATCGGAGACGATGGCGGCGCAGGTAATCCCGGCAACGCAGGAAATCCCGGTGTCGCTGGCCCCGGTGGCAATAGTGGCACATCAGGCAACCCCGGCAACGCAGGCAATCCCGGCACAAACGGTCCCGGCGGCGCCCGCGGCAACGCAGGAAACTCTGGCGCGTCTGGTAATTCTGGCAACCCCGGCTCGAATGGTGTCCGGGGAAATGGCGGCGCTGGCGGCAACGGTGGCACCGGCAATCCCGGCACCTCTGGCAACACGGGCAGAGGCGGTGGTGGTGGCGGCGGTGGCGGTGGCCGGTCAAATGCTAGTAAAAACTCTTATGTACCGGGCAACCCCGGCTCGTCTGGTAACGCGTGTCCGTCAGGCGGCGCTGGCGGCAATGGTGGATCAGCATCAACGTACTCGGCCAATGCGGCATTCGTAGCCGCGCGCCCCGGAAATTCTGGTGGTCTCGGAAACAACGGTAATGTGGGTTCAAATGGAAACGCAAATCCCGGTGGTGCCGGAAGCTCCGGCAATCCCGGCAACGCAGGCACCAATGGCAACACTGGCTCTAGTGGCGCTGGCGGCAATGGTGCAACGTCTGGAAGCGCAGGCAGCGCAGGAGCCAACGGTAACGTAGGAACCAATGGCTTAGGCGCGACAGCAGGCAATCCCGGTACGGCTGGCAATACAGGCACCGCAGGAAACACTGGCGCTTCAGGGAACGTAGGCTCTACAGGCCCAGACGGTACAGATGGCGCGGCAGGCGCTGACACGACCTTTGGCTCGCTGCACACATTCTCAGGTGGCACAGGCGGGACCAAAGGCACAGGCGGCACAGGTGGTGCAGGTGGTCCCGGCGGCGCCCGCGGCAACGGCGGAACCACCGGTGGCGTAGGCAATCCCGGCAATCCCGGCAACAATGGCGTCCGGGGAAACGGCGGCTCAGCTGGCAATCCCGGCAGTACAGGCAACGCTGGCACCAATGGCAACGGTGGTCCCGGCGGCGCCCGCGGCAACGCAGGAAACTCTGGCAACCCCGGCAATACTGGCGCGTCAGGAAATATCGGTTCTGCTGGTGCGCGAGGCAATGGTGGTGCGCGAGGCGGTGGCGGCAATGGTGGCGCCGGACAGTCAGCCACGAATGGCAACACTGGATCACCAGACGGAAGCTTTGCGCCCTACGGAAATGGCGGCGCAGGCGGCAACGGCGGTCCCGCAGGCGGAACAGGTGGCCGTGGTGGTCGAGGCAACCCCGGAAACGCAGGCAACGCAGGCTCCAATGGCAACACTGGCGCAGGCGGCAACGTCGGCGCAAACGGCAATGGTGCCACCTCAGGCAGCGCAGGCAACCCCGGCAACGCAGGCTACAACGGCAACCCCGGCGCATCTGGAACGGGCGCTGCAGCTGGCAACCCCGGCACATCAGGCTCCGCAGGCTCCGCTGGCAATCCCGGCACGGCAGGCCCAGCTGGCAACCCCGGCGCGACAGCTGCCAACACGTGGCCCGGAATGGGCGGCACCTCTGGCAATGCAGGCTTGGCAGGTGGCGCGACAGCTTACGCTGACGCTGACGTAGACGTCCTTGATCCGAATGCTGAGGTTGCAGTATCCGTCGCTTCTGGTACAACCCTAACTGTCACGTGGTCGAGACAGTAAGGAATAGGAATGTTTTTCCAACCCAAGACAATCTTCACGACAGAAGCCTATCTCAAAGACATCATTCCGCCCCCAGTTCCAGCCCGGACAAAGCTCCCCAACTGGTACAGGCATCTTCCCAATTTTGTGGAAGGCCCTGATAAATTCATGGGGCGCACCCTCAAGAGGTGCCCGCCTGTCTTGGACGCCATGAGTGCCGGGTATATTTTAACTACGCCAGCCGAGATCGAAGTGCGCGTCAACGAAGAAGGCGACATCGTTGACTGGAAGTCAGACTTTGTGGTGCCAGTCATTGAGGCTCACACCAAAGAACAGATCGGCAAGCACCCAAAGTCCAACCTTCCGCCCCTCAAGTTCCTGAATTACTGGCAGGTCACAACGACAAAAGGCTGGTCCACTCTTTTCACGCCGCTTCTTTCCCAAGAAGACAGCCTTTTTACGCCAATGTCTGGCATCGTCGAGACCGACAAATACTTCGAGTACGTCAATTTTCCGGGCTTCCTCAATTTCAAAGGGACGACTAAGACCATCCCTAGAGGTTATCCACTTGTGCAGGCGGTGCCTTTCAGGAGGGGCATGGACAAGAAAGCAATTATCCGGGGGATGACACCCAAAGAAGAAGCCAAGCTTCGAGAAACACGCATGAAGCGCACGAGCCAACCAAGTCTTTACCGAGAAACAATGTGGGAACGCAAATGAGAAACACAAAGTACACCGTCATCGACTTCGATGCGGACATCGAGAGCCTCGTCGTCAAATATACTTACGACGGCGAGCGACACACGATCAATGTGCGTCCTATCCTAGAGGGCGAAGGCGGCGAAGTGGACGTTGAGGCCACGCATTACTCCATTGAGCGTCATATTCGCGGCGCGCATGAGAGAAAAACCTCAGTCCCATCTGGCATTGAGAAGCTCATCGGCAAACAGCGCACAGTCAGCAAGGCAGCTGGACCAGAGGAAGTATGAACATGACACGCACAGTCCCAAAGGAGGCGATAGACTACGACGCTGGCGATTTTGTCTATTCAAACACACGCGACGTCGCAGCCGGGACGACTGGCATAGTCATTCCGATGGAATTCTACACTGGCGAAAAAGAATTCCGCCGCTCCAAATACTGGCTCGACAATGCGCCAAGCGTCCATCACATGACGCGAGACGTGCCGGGCTTCATGTTCCTGAAGCCGTATAAATCCCCAAGGATCACAGACCTGCCGAGTTTCCCCGGCATCGCAGAAGATGACGTCGAGATGACCAAGGTTGAGGAAAAGTATGTGCCAACTGGCATGTATCCTCGGCAAGTTACCAGCGTTTCCAAGCGACTTACCACGTGGTACGCCGATCCGAACTTCCTTTGGGACAATCCTTTCATCTGGCACGACACTTATCTGCCAACTACGATGCGTTGGAAGTCATGTTGGACAGAGTTCCCTCGGGGTGGTGTCGATCTTGTCTGTATCAACCCCAAGAAAAACCGCTGGGAGTGGGAACGCCACGCCACAGCCATCCCATTCAAGAGCGCATCGACCACTGTTGTCCGAAAGTCCAATGAAAACAACTACATAGTCTCTGTGTATGCTGACATTGAGATCAACGGGAAGACCTATCCGGCTGGACGTTACATTAAGCTGACCAGCAAAGACCCAATTATTATCAAAGCCCTCAATCCCACGATCATTGTTCACGCATGGAAGAAAGATGCAGCTTGACCCGCACTACTGGATTTTTCCAGAGGCCGTAGACCCCGACGTCTGCAATCTCATCATTGGTCAAGGCAAAGACCTTGAGGCCCAGACAGCAATTGCTGGCGGCAAAGTAGACCCCGACGTCCGCCGCTCCCAGATTGGGTGGTTCCCCCAAGACAGCTGGGTGCAGGCCCTCATGTCTGATCACATCAGGCGCGGCAACGCGTGGGGATTTATTCTGAGCGCGCTCGAACAGGTCCAGTTCACTCACTATGGCCACAACGAGTTCTATGATCAGCACATGGACGCATTCAAGCTGGAAGAAAGCATGCGCAAGGTGAGCGCAGTCTTGCAGCTAAGCGACCCGTCTTCATATGAAGGCGGCGAGCTTCTGCTGCAAGACACTGGCACCTCAGAATACTCAGCCGAACCCAAGTTCAAACCCCAAGGAAGCATCATTGTGTTTCCGAGTTTTCTCTATCACCAAGTCACGCCCGTAACGTCCGGCGAAAGATTTTCAGCTGTCGCATGGGCCATTGGGCCGCAGTTCAAATAACAAAATAACCAAGGACGACAGAAGGCCCACAAAAAACATACTGTCACACAAATCCAACACGTGACGGACATGATACCCATGGACATGAATGACCCGCAGGTCAGACTGCTTCTTGCTGAAGTCGCAAAGGACGCTGTAGCTGCACACGAGAGCGTCCGTCGTATAAGTTCAGGGCCATCCTTGAGCGGCAACTCTACCGTCTCACTGGCCGCAGCGTTCGCAGTTTTTGCTGCTGTGATCGGCTCGATTTTCTGGTTCGCCAATCTCAATTCGCGCGTAGATACAAACACCCTGACCATGAAGTCTCTCTCGGAGAACATGATTACCAAGTCCGAGATGATCGGCTTCCAGACAAACATTCAGTCTTCGGTGGACCGCATCGTGATCCAGATGGACAAGATGGATGACTTCATGGCGGCTCCGCGTTTTACCCAAGAAGACTTCGCGCGTGAGGGCCGCATCATTCACCAAGAAATCCAGCGCCTCAATGACGCGTCTGCCTCACTTGAAGATCGCGTAAAGCTCACGGAAGACAACTACCAACGTCTTAGGCTAGAGATGGCCGGAGTGAAAACCAAATAACCAAGGACGACCACCATGGACAAAGACGCCCGATTTGCCGCTCTCGTGCAAAAGATGCTCGGAGAGCAGGAAGCCGAAGGGTTTGATCCGGTAACTGGTCAGCCTATTCCAAAAAATATCCAAGAGGGCAACGGCTTGATCCCGCCCCAAGGCAAAATCTCCGATCAGCTTTTTTCTGACATGTTTTCTGGAAAAATTCCTGCGCCCAACTCAGACGAATACTGGGCTGAGCAGGGAAAAGCCCAAGAAAACATGTTTGCCCAAGAAAAACAACCGCACACGTTTGCTACTGAGGTAATGTCCAACGAGGAAATCTCCGAGAGCATGTCCACCGGCGAAGACGACCTCGACGAAGAAGACGAAGAAGGCGAGAGCATGATGATGAAAAAAATCATGCAGATGCTGGGCCGATAGTCCACGGGATGACAAATATGCCCCTCACGTCTATAGTCCCGCACATCAAACATGGAGACTCAACATGAGACGTGTACCAAAGCCGATCCCCGGCAAGAAATCTAATCCATCTCCCGGCGCGAAGTTCTCCCCGGTCATGGCGGGCAAGCCCCTATCCAAAGGTAAGGGCAAGCCCAAAAAATGAGCATGACCCTACAATCACAATTACTCGCACTCTCAGAACTCAAGGACAGCCGGGGGTGGAAGCTGGTCAGCGCAGCCCTCAAGCACGATCTTCTGGAACTTTCTATGGCCCTTGGCTACGACGCCGAGATGTCAGACACCCGTATGCACTTTGTGCGTGGTGAAATCGCAGCAGCCCGCAAGTTCGCGGGCTATGTGGATCGCATGTATAGCGCGGTCGAAATCGAGCTTCGCATCCAAGACGCGAAGAAACCCGTATCGGAACAGGCGGAATATAAAGCTGAACCACTTACACGCCCCGCCAAGGCCGGGCAGGAGAACTAAACCATGGAAAAACTTCCTGATAATTTTTCGTCTGGTGTGATCGACCGTGTTGCCGCAAAGCAACTTGGTCAAGCCCCAGCCGCTGCACCAGCAGCCGCGAAGCCCACCAAAGAGAGCGCCGCCATTGAGGCGCTGTCTCCCAATAACCCAAGCGACAGCGGCGCAGATAGCGCCGCTGTCATGTACGCCATTGATATGGGCGACGGCAAAACCGAGAACCTTACACCGTCCCAGATCAGCGGCGTGATGAACCGCTACAAGGACATGAACCACAAGAACGCCATGAACTCGAACCTCTTGAAAGTGGTGGAAGCCGCAATCAAAGGCGGCATGGCAAAAGACCCAGACGATGCAGCTCGGCAGCTTCTTGCCCTGATGAGAGCTGGCAAGCCAAACCCAGAGATGGGCGGAGATGGCAAGCCAGCGCAGCGTCCCGGCGAAGCAAACGATCCAGCCTCAAGCCCTGATGCCATGGCCAGAGCCATGAGTCAGTGGGAAGACGACAACGCTGTCAGTCTTCCGCCCGGCTACAAAGAGATGTTCAAATCAATGAACTCCGAGATGGCTGGCCTCAAGAAAATGCTGGGCGACGTCCTCAAGGGCGGGCTTCAGCAAGGCGATCAGGCTGCACGTCTGGCCGTTGATGCCAAGACCGACAAGGCCAGCGCGATGACCCAGCGCATTGAGAACGTCCTGAATGGCGCAGCTCAACATGTTGGTCTTACTAGCGAAGATGCCCGGGACTTCAAGATGTATGCCGCCGAACTCGGTTACGTCCAGCATGACTTCAGTGACCCGACGCTCACCGTCAAGCTTATGACCGCCTTCAAGAACTCCAAGAACAGCGACGAATTCACCCGCCTGAAAGAGCTTCATGGCAGACGTCAGGCTTTCACTGGCAGCGTCCCAAGCGCAACCAGCACACCCGGCGGTGGCCAAACCCAAGGCGCTCCAGACGCAACGCTCGGTCGCCTTACAGACGGGGCGATCTCCAAGCGAATGGGATAAAAATCCTATTTTTCTGCAAAATCTTAGAGACCGGGATGACAAGTCCCGGTCTTTTTTTGTAGTGTCCAAGAGACCGGGCGCTACGGCCCCATACCAAACGGTTCAAAATTCGAGTGAATACCAAGCGGGTGATCGTTCCTCGCGGCAGTACGACCTTTCCAATCACCCTATCTTTCAAGCCATCACAATGGAGAAACCCACATGGCTATTCAAGGCGCACGGGGCACTGGCGAGTTCAGCACGGACTTCCGCCCCAAGAACTACCGCGAGCTTTTCACGATGCTCGAACCAAACGGCTCTGCACCACTGAACGCACTTCTGTCGTTCGGTGCTTCCGAAGAAACCGACGACCCAGAATACAAGAACTTCCGCGACGAACTTCCTGACCGCACGCTTCAGATCAACGGCGCGATTGCTTCGGCAGTCACTACCGCCCTTGTTGTGGACGCTGCCGATGGCAACAAGTTCGCAGTGGCTGGCTCCATTCTGGTCAACTCCGAGACTGGCGAAGTCATGCGCGTTACCGCTGACGTCACTGGCACGGACATCACTGTTGTTCGCAACATCGGCGGCACCATTCACCAGATCACAGACAATGCGATTCTGTTTGTGGCTGGCTTCGCCGCGGCTGAACACGCAGACGTTGGTACGCCGATCACGTTCGACGCGACTGTTGCCTCGAACTACACGCAGATTTTCCGTACTGCGTTCGGTGTGTCCAACACGCTGAAGTCCACCTATCTCCGCACCGGGGACAAGGAAGACGAGGCGATGACCAAGGCCCTCAAGCTCCATATGAGCGACATTGAGCGCTCCATGTTCTTCGGCATCAAGCACGAGGAAAGCGGTTCGTCCGCAACGCCTCGCCGCTACACCGGCGGACTGATCAACTCGCTCTCCACGGTCATTGACTGCAACAGCGACATTGACGGCGATGGCACGATGTCTGAGTCGCAGTTCGACGAGCAGCTGATCTCGACCGTCTTCAAGTACGGCTCCAAGGAAAAAATCGCCTTCGTTGGCGAGACCGTGGCAGCTCACTTGCAGAAGTTCGGCAAGGACCGCTGGGCACCTCAGAGCGTTGAAGGCGCCTACGGCGTGAACCTCACACGCTACAAGACCTTCGCTGGCGACCTGATGGTCCACCTCCACCCGCAGTTCCGTCAACTGCCGCAGATGAAGACCGCGATGGTTATCGTGGACTTCCCGCACCTGAAGTATCGCTACCTCTCGGCGCGCGATACGGCTCTCTACGAGAACCGTCAGGGCAACGGCGTGGACGGCAGAATCCACGAGTACCTGACCGAGTGCGGTCTGGAACTCTTGCAGGACAAGACGCACAGCTACATCAAGAACTGGGCAACCGGCGCTTAGTAGCTGGACGACAGTCCACATAAGGCACTATAGAAAGAGGGCGGCGCTTTATGGTGCCGCCCTTTTCACATGGAGAACTACAAAATGGACTCTGAAGACAACGAAGCAACCATGGGGGACGTCACCAATGGTGAAGCTCAGGCTTCCGCAGACGCCTCAAACACCGACGCAGACAACAACACGGACGGAGCCGATGTCAGCCCCGACGGTAGAGCAGCAACTGATGATGCTGGATCAGCATCAGCTGCTGATGATAATGCTGGATCGGATCAGGACGGAGAGATTGGCGCAGTCACATCTCCAGTCGGCGTACCCGAAGTTGGCGAAGGTGTCGTGACTTTCATCTCGCGCGAAAAAGAACCCGTCCAGTTTTCCGTGATGGGCATCTCCCCAACGCGGTCGCCCGACGGTCGTCTTGAGTGGGAAGTCCCGGAGGACAAAGCCGACAGCTTCCAGACGCATCACCACTGCCACATTCAACGCATCCTCCGCAAAGACTAAAGGCCAATGACCGAGAGCAACCTGAACCCACATCTGACCGACGGATATTCTGACTTGAATGCCTTAGCGAAGGGCGCTTTGCGTCGGTTCGGGGACTTCTCGTCTGGCAAGCTTCAAAGCTCAGCGGCACTCATGTTCGTGGACTTCGCCAACATGATCATCGACATCCTGAGGGCGCACCCCTACTGGCCAGAAGACGTTCCGCTGAGCTACTACAAATCCGAGACCGAGACCCGCCCGATCCCTGATACGGTCCTTCAGGCGGGTCTTCTTTTTTACTATGCCTCGCAGCAAAGCTCGTCGAAGGCACCCATGTACGGGCAGATGTTCACGCGCACGATGAACGAAGTTCTCTGGTACAACATGAACGGCAACACCAAAATCCAGATGCGCATTCCAGACAATGCCTCTAACCCCAACTATGTGGCGGGCAAGACGTCAAAGATCAACGGGCTTGTTACGAAACCTGACGAATGACCAAATTCAACAAGAGCCAAGATGGCGTCAATAAGCGTCCGACGACTTATGAAAGCTTCATGGGTCTCGACACGTACTCGGACAAAAGAACTCTCGACACTGGCAAAGAGCAGCACCTGTCTGTCTTGGACAATGGCTTCGCTGACAGTCGCGGCCAGCTAGTCAGGGACCCCGGCGCAACTAAAGTACGCGGAGATTTCCCTATTGTCGCCGTCCAGTTTTATACGCCAGCCAAAGTAGTCTACGCCGAGCAAGACGGTGCGGGCATCAACCTTATGTCTGAAGACGACCACAGCCTTGAGTCTGCCTTCAGGACTGGCAGCATGATTACGACCAACGTCTTCAACAAGCGTGCTCATTTTCTGTCGCAAGACCAAGCCCCAATCGAATACAACGGCACGCTCTTTAAGGTGAACACAAGCCCTGCTCTCAATCTTCTGAGGCCCGCCTTTGCCACGACTGTTGGACGTCGCATGGTTGTCGCTGGCATCCGTGGCCGGGACGCAGAGCTTCATGCCTCCCGCGTAGACGACCATAATATTTTCCCGGACGACGAGGCCATTGATAGCGTCAATGTTCTGCGCGCTGCCAAAATTGATATCACCAACCAGCTGGACCAAGCCGAAGCCATCACTGGCCTCTCGAAGTTCGAGCAGTCTCGTCTCGCGGTTTTCACTTCTGAAAGAACTCTGATCTACCTTATTGATCCAGACGTAGATAATTGGGCGCTCGATGACAAAGCCTCAATCAATATTGGATGCGTGTCGCATTCAACTATCAAGAAAGCTGGAACGGACGTTATTTTTTGTAGTCGTTCTGGGGTGCATTTTCTTCGTCGGTCTGTGGCTAACGGCATCACGATTGAGAGCCAGCCGATGTCCGAGAAAATCTCTATTCTCTATCGCGCGCTCATCAAGAGCGTGGATGACCCAGAGTTTATCTCGGCTGCATACGACCCTGACATGGGCCAGTACCACGTGTTTTTCCCTCAGGCGGGTGGCCAAAGGTCAGTTCGCCTCACGGTTACGATCCGTCCGGGCGATGATGTCCAGCCATCATGGTCCACGGGATCATTCATGAATGCACGCTGCGCCCAGTTTCTGGGCGGTCGGCTTGTGTGGGGAACGTCTGGCGGCATCTACAATGTGGCCAAGATCGAAGACAAGGTGGATCACCACCCGATCATGCGCGTTGTCACGCCCGTGCTGTGGCACGGCAGCTTCACAGAAATCAAAGAAGTCAAAGAAATTGTGCTTCAGGCCGCTGGCTCTGGCACAATCCAGATTAACGTCTACGACGACAGTGGCGAATTGATCTATGACACTTCGGTCGAGGTGGACGCCAGCCCGGACGACAACTACTACCCCGATGTTCCATTGTCTTCCGAGTATCAAATTCCTCTGAACCTCAGGTACAGGGGCGCGCAATATGAGTTCAAGGTCAGCGGAACGGGCTTGTGCCGTATCGTTGGTTTCGCAGTCAATCTGAAGGACACCTAGGCATGAGCCGTCTACGCCAGAAGAACCCAAATAACTACATCTCGTCTGGCAACATCAGCGACGAGTTCGAGAGTGTCGTAAGATACCTCAATGCCACCGAGTACGGCAACAAGACGTTGGGAGAGTTGCTCGCGCAAATCTTCGATGACAGCGGCGAATGGGCTGGTCCCATTGAGGTTCGCCTCGATAGCACGAACGGCCTTCAGTACCGGGTCGGCACATATACTGAAGCCGAAGCTGGCTGGCTGAGCATTGTTCCTCTTGATGAAATCCGTGGCGAACCCGGCCTTGTGGTTGGCGAGATCGGCGCACCCATCATCTACTCGCGCCAAGACACCGACATGCTCGCAACCGAAACAGTGGTTGCTTATTCGCATGCCGCCACCGATGAACTCATTGTTTATGTGGACGGCGTGCTTCAGGTCGAGGGTAGCGGCAACGACTACACAACAAGCTCAGGCGATGGCGAAGTCACGTTCACTTCTGCAATGACTGGCGGCGAGACCGTCACGATTTACAAAATCCGTTCGACCAGCATCACGAACTTCCTGCGGACCGACATTTTGACTGTGGCGACTCAGGCCGTGTTTCCTTTTGTCCATGACATCAACACGGTCCTTCAGGTCTACAAGAACGGCATCTTGCAGCGCGATGGCGGCACCCACGACTATACGACCAACCCCGACAGCGACACGGTTACGCTTACGAGCGCCGTAGCGTCCGGCAACCTGATCAGCATCATCACAGTCGAGAACACCGCGCTCAACTATGTCACTGGCCTCATGACCGAAGCCGGATACACTGACACTGAGACTGGCAAAATCCTCTATTCCAAGCTGGCCGTCGAAGACGGCGAGATCACTCAGGCAAAAGTCAGCGGTCTCGTCACCCATCTGGCCACCGCTGCCAAGATCACACCGAACGCCACTGCGCCGATCACACCTGCAACTGGCGACCTGTGGCTCGATACGTCCACCAGCCCGAATCTCCTCAAGTTCTACACTGGCACTCAGTGGCTTCAGACAAGCCCTGATAGCGGCCTTCCAACTTTTGTGGAGGCTGACGCCAACAAGATCATCCGGGTCAATGGCACGGGCACTGCGCTTGAATACTCGGCTCCTGATTACACGAGCCTGCTGAAAGTGTCCGCCAAGGGTGCAGCCAACGGTGTTGCGTCTCTCGACAGCGGCGGCAAGCTCCCTTCGAGCCAGCTGCCAGAGGTTCTTTCCAGCGGCAGCTTCTACGATCTCCAGTCGAGCGCAGTCTCTAATGGCGACTTCAGCATTCAGCGCATCTTCAAGCAGAAAATCCAGATCGTTGGGGTCTCGATTCAGTGTTCTGCCGGGTCAGCGACTTACCAGCTCTTGGTAAACGGCGTTGCTGTGGGTGACACCGAAGACTTCACGACGTCCGGCATTGGGGTCACACTTCCGACTGCCCAAGAAATCGACGGTAGCTCAGCGTCCAAGCTCATCGGGTTTCAGATTACCTCGGCTTCTTCTCTTGCTGATCTCGAAGTTACACTGGCGTACCAAATCCTGAGCGCATAAATGAAGACATACCCAACCAACGAGAACCAACGGCTTCTGTCCCAAATCGCTGCCCAGCGCATCGGATGCCCGCCTTTTCCTGAGCCATGCACGTCAATTGGCTTCGTGAGGGCAGACACAAATGCGCTGGTTGGCGGTGTGACTTTTGCTGGATACACAGGCTCTGAAATCTGGGGAAGTATCTGGGTAGACGACCCAATCATGTGGACCAGAACCAACCTGCGCCACATGTTTGATTACCCATTTAACGTCTGCAAGGTCCGACGTCTTGCGGCAATCGTCAAGGGGGACAACAACAAGTCCCTTCGTGTGATAAAGAAAATGAGGTTCCAACAAGAAGGCGTGTCTCGCCAGTTTTTTGGACCAGAAACAGACGGTGTTCTTTTCGGAATGCTGCGCGAAGAATGCAAGTGGATCGACCATGGGTAAAAAAGATAGTCCATCGCCACCCCCATTGCCGCCTGACTACACCCAGCAGCGCCAAGGGGCAGTGAACACAACGAACCAGACCCGTGGCAGGGAGGCACAGGCATACAACGAGCGTGTTGGCTTCTTCAACAACCAGCTTTCTGGCTTCGGCTCGAACGTGGACAGCCTTGGCGACACAATCAATGGCATGTCGATTGGCTCTGACTGGTCCAACTACGACACCCTCACTGGCCAACTCGACGATTATCAAGATCAGATCAGCGGCTTCCTCAACAACGACTTCTCTGGATGGCAGGCGTGGGAGCAGCCAGATGCGCCAAGCGCTTCGCCCGCTCCGACGACAATTGACTACGGAAACATTGACTACGGAAACTTTGACTCCCGTGGCGGGGGGAACCCCTACAGTGCCATGGGAAGCACGGCCGGGACGATCCCCGTCGCTGCTGACTTTGTGTGGGGTGGCCCTCCGGCGTCCTCTGGCAGCTCTTTGCAGTATGACGCGTATGGTTTCCCCATCGCACCCAACTGGTCGCCCACGGGCACCGAGTACGGCGAGAGCGTGTTCTATGATAGCCCGACACTCTCACAGCTAAACCGTGGCCAAGCGATAAACTTCCAGAACGAACTCAAACAGCTCCAAACAACCTTGTCTGGCCTCAACACACAGCGGACGTCAGAGCAAAATCGCGGCAATGACTTCTTCACGAACATCATCAATCAGGCGAACGAAGGCGATGAGACGATTGCCGGGCTTAGCCTGAACTCGAACTTCGATCAGTACCTCACTCAAGCGCGACAAGTGCGACGGCAGGCCGAGGGCTTTAACAGCGTCTTGGACTTTACTGACAACCGCACGTCAGCGATGTCTGAGATCGACGAATTCGAGCAGCTGCTTCGGGACCGCATGGGCCTGAAGGAAGAAGAACAGGGACGCGTCACCGACTTCATGACGTCGGTCGGCGGCGAAGCTCAGGCCCTGCGTAACTCCATGCGCACGATGGGCATCGGAGACATTGGTGATCCCAATGATTTCTATTCGCAGCTCGATGCCCTCACTGGCCAACTCTCAGGCTTTGACAGCGAACTAGACACTGACTTCAGCAACGAGCGAAACCTTCTCTACGACGCAGAGGCGAACTTCGACCGTCTTCGGTCAAACAGGTCGTCTGAAGAAGCGCGTCTTCAGCAGCTCAAAAACAGCTTTGCCAACCGAGCAACAAGCCTCAGCAACCGAGCTGGCCGCGCTGACATATATAACGGCTACGGCATCGACGACCTGAACGACCAGTTTGATATGTTCCGCCAAGAAATCGGCGGTGTGAACTCAGAACTGAGCTTCGACTTCAATGACATTCTGGGGCAGCTCGACGAAGGCTCAGGCTTGCTTGGTGAAGTAAGAACTCGCCGGGACACTGCGCTTCAGGCTGAGATGGGGGACGTTGAGACGCTTCTGGGCGGTCTTGGTGACATCTCGGAGTACGACGAAGGTTCTCTCAAGGGCCTTCAGTCGCGTCTTCAGCGCGAAGCAACAGACTTGCAGAAGTATGGTGGCGGCACATCTGCCAACACTCTGGCTATCGAAGACGCCATGCGTCAGGTGGACGACCGTCTTGATGCAGTCGCCACTGGCCGACGCGGCATCGAGAACGATGCGATCAGCCTGATGCAGCAAATTCGCAACGGCGAGTTCAGGAACCTGAACGAAGTCACTGCATTCAAAGACCCGTTCTCTGAACTGCGCAACCGCAGTGAGAGGTGGGGCGCAACCCAAGCGCAGGACGAACTCGCAATTATCGAGCAGCTTCTTAGAGACGGTAAGTCTCTTGTTGATGGCTTCCAGACAAACGTCGATGACCGGACATCGCGCGAGCAGGCAGACGTTAAGGGAGTCATGGATGCCTATGGCAACCTGAAATTCCCAACGGTCGCAGGAGGCAGGCTACAGTCTGAAGAACAACTTAGGTCTTTCTTGGCCTTGATGAACGAAGACGAAGAAGGCTACTACAACCTCAGTGACAATTCCGCGTTCGCACGCGGCGTAATCGGGAGATAACCAGACATGGTCGCATTCGCAGCAGCGTTCTCGGCGGCAAAAGGTATCGCTGGCCTTCTTGGCTCATCCTCTCAGGCCAAAGCTGAGGCCGAACGCGCAATCTACCAAAGTGAACTTGCCCAACGAGCTCAAGCACAGCAATCCCGACAGGCTGCCGTTGATAGCCAGTTCGCTTCCTACATGTACCAACAGCAGGAAGGCCAGAACGAATACTTCAAGGGCATCTTCGAAGACCAGAACGCCATGGAGTTGGATCTTCAGAGCTATCTTCAGCAGGGCGACATGGCGAATGCCCGACGTCTTGAGACCGAGATTGCCAATGTGAAGCAGCGCCAGACGATGGCGGACACTGCGGCTCAGCAGTCCCGCATCTTTGAGCTTGAGCGCCTAGCGTCTGACGATCAGCTGTCCGAACAAGAACGAAGCTACGCGCTCAGCCAGCTTGATCGTGAGCGCACCATTTCGCGCAATGAGAAAGCCACAGAGCTGGATCGTGTGAGTTCTGCCGAGAACACGAAGACCCAAGAATACCAGTCTCGCCTTGATCGCCTCAACGAGAACCGGGCCATGCGCGGCCAAGAGCGGCAGCGTGAGGTGGATATCCAAGACACTGTGCTGTCTGGCGCAACCCAGTTCAGAAACAACATGCGCAATCTCGTAAACGGTATGGGTACGCTTCAGGCTCCTGAGCTTTATGGTCCAGACGAGATCGAACGTGAGAGCAAGTCCAACTACGAGATGCTCAAAAAGGGCGTTGACCGCGACATCACAAATATGATGTCCAAAAAAGAAGCTGACATGATCCGCACTGGCATGGACGCTGGCGGCGCATCCAATGCTATGCGCGCCGAGATCATGGCCCGCATGGTTCCTGCATTGGCTGAAGCTAGTGTCGCCGCTGATACGCAGGCCGCAAACTTTGTTGGCTCAAAGAACAGTACGCTCAAGGATAGGTTCGCTGCCCTACGGGCAGCGCAGGGTGCCAACCTTGAGAATGAAGTCCAAGCAGGAATGGCTGGGCTTGATCTCATCAATGGCGTGCGTCAGGCCCCGTCTGGCGTCTATGATGCAGACGTTGGCTCGGCCAGTGACTCGAACCTTGTGCGCCTTATGTCGTCTGAGCAGGGCGTCACTGGTCCAATCAACGTGAACTCTCGGATCAGGAACATCAACAGTCCCGGCATGAGCATCGCTGATTACATTCAGGGACCCGGATCCAACGTCAGCTACAGCACGGCCAAAGGATACGCCTCTGACAAACCCTCTCTTCCTGAGTACGACTTCAACGCGTTCTTTGATCGGGCGTCCACAAACAACAACAACGCAGCTCGCACAGCCGCTTACAGCGCCAACGACTGGTACGACCGCGCGTCCAAGAGTGCGGGGAACTTCGGCTCCAGCATTACTGACTTTCTTACTGAGGCGGGTGGTGGTCGGCGGCGCACCCCTAATCAAAACCCGCCTCCTACTGAGGCGGGTGGTAATGAGGGCTGGTTCGGTGACATCTTTGGTGACATCTTTGGTGGACCGAAAGCGCCGGGTGTGGGCAACTTAAGCGAGTACGACGCTGACATGCGCAAACTATTTGGAGCTGAGTAATCAATGGTATTGTTCACAAACTTCGGCGGTGCCATCTATAAGGGTGCCGTCACACGTCAAGAGGAACTTGACGACAAGCGTGTCTCGAACGCTGAGAAGCTGGCTGCCTTTGCCAAGTCCAACCCCTATGCCACAAACGAGCAGCTTCAGGATTACGCCGACAACCTGTCTGGCTCCAAGAACTACCTGCGTGCGCCATCCATCGGAGAAGGCAGCGTGGGTGCTTTCGGCAAAGAGAACGCCCGAAACCGCCAAGAGCGCAACGTCTCTGACCGCCTGAGCAATGCCAATGCTTGGCAAAAAGTCCTTGAGATAAACCCGAACGCTACGCCTGAGGAACTTCAGCAGCTCTCAGAAGAAATGTTCAATGGCGAAGACCATGGCTTCAACTCGGATCGCTCCATTGAGGACATCTACAAGAAGCGCATGCGGGACAAGCAGCGCGAACAGCTGCGTGCGTCCATGGAAGACGACCAGATGACCACCCAGCTGGAAGAAAGCTTGAACAATAAGCTCTATTCGGCATGGGAAAACGGCGCTGATCTCCCCACTGCCATGGCCAACATGACAAAGCAGATGGGACAAGACCCCGATAGCCCCCTTGGCGAGATGGCCAAGAGCTTCTTTGGGCGTCAGACGCCAGCCGCATTGGACGCTAAGTTCGCCAGCGACTTGATTGCTTCGCCACGCTGGAAGAACACCATTGATATGGCGCTGGATGCAGCGCCCGACATGACTGTGGACGACTTGGTTTCCCGTGGTGGCCTGCCTGCGGCAGTGGGCAACTCGCCATACCTGCGCCAGCTGCTCCAAAACAAGATCGAGAAGGCCAAGGAGGCCGCAGGAGATCGCGCCCGTCAACGTCAAACACTGGCCAGAGCGGAGAGCGCGCAGGTGTCTCAGACTATCCGAGCGCTAGGGTCCCAGCTTTACTTGACGTCTGACGAGATCAACGGCGACCCTGATGTGATCTATGCGCGCAAGAGCCTTGGCTACACAGATGAAATGATCGACGACCTGCTGCGTCAGGGCGCTCTTGGTTCGTCTGACAGCCAGCGCACTGGCGCTATGCAGGCTGCCCAAGAGACCGCATACGAGCGTATGACTTCTGAGGCCAAGGCATTCCGTGACAACTACGAACTCTTGGGGGACGACGCTTCTGTGGCGCAGCGCCAAGCAATCGGTCGCCTTGAGGGATACTACATTCCGCGCTCCAAGTGGGTTATTGTGGACCAAGTGATGGCCCAGACGTCAGGCAAAAAGAACATTACTGCCGAGGACATCGTTGGTATGATCACATCTCAGCTGGGTGGTGATCTACAGACAATTGAGCAGGCTTCCCGCTCTAGTGCTGGCAGCATCTTTACGTCCAGTAACGGCTTCACACAAGGCCCTATGTACTCAGACAAGTTCATGGAGCAGGTTGTTGGTGACGGAAGCGACCCCGGTTACATCAACACGACTGTTCGTGGCCTTGAAGGTGTTGTCTCTCGCATTGCGAGCATGCAGGTTGCGCGAGAAGGAGACAATCTGGCGGTCCAACGTCAGATCGGTGAGGTTCTGCCGCAGCTCAAAGGCTTCCGTCAGGAGCTTATGAACCTTCAGTCTCAGATGGAGAACCCAAAGAACTTCATTCCTCGCGTGGGTGAAGACGCACAGCTGTCCAACCAGCGCCGTCTCTCGACTGTCGGTCCTCTTATTGACCAGTCTCTTAGCCGCATCGGTCAGCTTGAGCGCTCGTTGGAGATGAAGCTGACCGTTACTGCTGATGATATCTCTGAGACCGACGCCGGTGTATCCGACTTGTTCAGTCGCCAAAAAATCGTTAAAGATCAACGCTTTCAAATTCGTGGTGCGTTGCGTCAATCGGGCGGCACACCTACTGGTGAGGACATTGAGGAATACCTTGATCGAGAATATCCAGTTCCCGCCAAGTAATAGGGACGACGGCTCAAGGTATCTCCGCATAAGGTTCCGGCAAATCAACTCGCCGGAAACTGGAGTACCGCCGTGGAACCTGATGATATCAACGTAGAGGGCGTAATTGCGCCCACCGATACGACCCCCCTAGACGCAGCCACCCCTCAGACGCAGCCCCTTGGGCCGCTGGGCGGGACCAGTTCTGAAAACGTCATGGTTGACAAGGGTGCGTACAATCGCTTCCCCGGCAAGATTAAACCAGAGTTCAAGTTTCAGGATACTTTCTCCGAGCAAGACGCTGCCGCAGCAGGCGGCGAAACGTCCAACACTGTGGGCCTTGAGGCGCTTGCTGACCCCCTCTTTCTGGCTGAGATGCGAGAGTACTTCGCCACGCGTGGCAAGTACTTCAAGGACGACGAGAAGCTGATTGAGGCTTTCTACTCAGACCAAACGTGGTCGAACTTCAACACTATCGGCATGGGCTTAAAGTCCAACGAAGTGAACGATATCCCTGAAGGCGAAGGCGGAGATCGCACCAAAGAGATCATGGTGCGCATGAAGCAGGTGTACGACAATACGCCCATGTTCTGGCAAGAGGGTGGACGCGGTGCCGCAGGTCTTGGCCAATTGGTTCTCGCAGCCGTTGCTGACCCAATCAACCTGATCGGTCTCGGTGCAGGTGGTGCAACTGCAAAGACAGCTATCATTGCAGGTAAGACAACTGCCGCAGCTATCGGCAAAGGTGTCGTTCAAGGTGCCGTCGCTGAAGGCGGGCTCAACGCGATAATTGGTGCGGGCCAAGAGAACCAAATCCAAAAGAACGAGCTTGAGATTGGGGCCATCGACGAGATCGACCAAGGCCGGAACGTCCAAGCTGGCTTCATGGGCGGTACCACTGGCGGCGTTCTCGGTGGCGCGTTCGGTGGTGTGGGTGCCAAGTGGGTAACTCGTGCTGGCAAAGACGTCTCCATTCGGGCTGATGCGCTCAAAGCCATGGGCTACACCAAGGAAGACGTGTCTGTCCTCTCGGACGAAAGCGTCCGCAAAGTCCTGACAGAAGGCACAGCCCGCGCTGACAACCCTGAGATCGACGGTCTTCTGGCCAGCGCAGTCCCAGTTCCATCGCCTGTGAAAGAAACCATTGGCGGCGATCTTCCTGCAACAGAAGGCGACCTGCCTATCCGTGCAGTCGAAGAAGAAATCGACCTCGCTCCATACGTTGGACGCATCGAAGAAACCATTCGCCTTCATGAGAATGACGCGCGCATCGCTGGCATCGACGGCGACGAGGCGGCAGTGGCAGAGGCCACCGCCCGCATCACCGAGCTTCAGTCGATCAAAGATCAGATCAAAGCCCGCATCGAAGCAGACGATGCAGCACGCGCGGAGGCCCAGACTGGCCTTGATGTTCCCTTGGCCAAGACCGCTGACGGATCGCCAGCTCCGAAGCCTAAGGCAGACATTGATCCAAGTGTAGAAGCAGCGAAGGCAGCCGCTCGCGCTGAGCACCTTGAAGCTATCAAGGCGTTCTCGGACAACAACACCGAAGAAAACCGCCTGCTTGTCGAGACAACTGCCGCCAAGATGCAGGCCGCTGGCACAGCCAAAGCCCCCGCAAAAGCTGGGGATACTGGTGCTGCGGCACCTGAGGCACCACTCGAAAAGCCAGACATGGTGAGCGAAGAAGCGTGGGCCGTTCTCGATGACGAGACTAAGGCTCAGGCTGCCGCCAAGTACAACGAAATTCTCTCTGGTGGCGGAGACGACGCCGAGGGCAAAGTCAGAGCCAACAGGGGTGTGTCTAAGGCTGAGCGCGAGATGCTCTTTGGGGACGTTGACGTCCCAGAAGAAATCGCACCAGCTCCGAAACCAGACGCTGAAGACGCTGCTCCTGAGCTGGCTGACTTCGGTGATATCAAGTTCAGTTCGATCCGCTCTGAAGTTGTGGCCCGCGAATTTGGCCTGACGCCTGAGGACCTGAAGGGTGCCAAGGGCAGCGCGAAGAATGGCGGTCTCAATTCGCCTGACCTCGAAGCAATCGCATACGCCAAGAACCCGCCTCCTGCTGGCGTCACGTTCTCCGGTGGGACCGTGGGTGCCTACGCGTACCGCATGGTCAACGACGGTGTGCTGGACTGGAGCGACTTCGCTCCCAAGAACTACAACCGCGCTGCCGTGGACAAGATCGCTGAGATCAAAGCAGGCGGCGGTGATCCCGCGCCTGTCGCCAAGAAAAAAGGCCCGACTCCGAAAATCTACAAGTCGGATGCTCAGGCTGCCAGCGTCCAGAAGCTCCTTGAAGCCAACGGCAAAGACGAAGACTGGCTCGTCGGCCTCGTCAAGAACGAACGCGTTCCAGAGATCAGTGCTAGCCAAGACGGCAAACTGAAAACCACGTCTGTCGCAGCTCTACGCAAGCGTCTGAAGGCCGAGAACGCAGAGAACACTGCGACCCCAGCCGAAGTCAAAGGCCAAGAGAAAGTCGCCAAGCGCACGAAGCAGCGCGCGGCTGTGTCCAAGGCGGCTGATGACATTCCATCGCAGGCTCAGGTTCGCGCCACGCTGGATAAAGTCTACGAGATCATGGACCCGGTGAGGTTCCGGGTTATTCGCGCTGCGTCCCCTGAGGGCGCTCGCGAGATCCTGCGCCGCGTTGACCCTGAGTTTGGTGATCGCGTTGCGAAGCACTTGGACGACGCTGATAATCTTCTGCGCATGGACGAAGGCGCTGAAGTTCCAGAACCCGGCAAGCTCACCACGACCGAGACCAAGCGCGCCAAGATGATCATGGGCGCTGCGGTCAAGACGGAGATCGCTCGCTTCACCGAGGAAACAGGTGCGGCACCTTCGGGTGTCGAGCGCGTCGGCATGGAAATCCAAGCCGCGATCGACGCAACCGCTGTGGTCATCAACGACCGTGGCAAGTTCATCCCGAAGCGTTCAGACACTGGCACCTCCCCACTGGCCCGCATGGCTGAGCCGGGCGAAAGCACGACTGGCCGCGAAAGCACCGACCCAACGCTCACCAAGAAAGCCATTCGGGTTGCCACCAAAGAAGGCATCCCTCTTGGACGTGACGGCGCAGCTGATGCAGCTAAACGCCTCAAGACAAACAAGCCGCTCCAGTTTGTGGCGGAGCAGAACACTCGCGTCCAAGACGGACCGAAGGCCGACGCAGGTGAAATCCTGTGGTACAACCCGATCAAGGGCAAAGGATCTGGCGTCTGGCGCAACCCGGCCATCATGACCCGTGAGCAGAATTCTCTGCCCAAGGCTGTGCAGGGTGATGTCCCCAAGAAGCCAACCATTGATCTGCTCAATGAGGCTGTCGATGATCTCATTGCTGGCGGCAAGCTCGAAGACTTCCTGAGCGCAATCGACAAGCTCGATCTCGACAAGGCTGTGTCGCAGAAGTTCGGCGCTCCAAACCTCCCGGCTGTTGCTGAAGACGGTCGCGTCTTGGCCATCCGGTATGTTGGTGACGATACTGACGCTCCAGTGCGAGTGCTCACAAAGAAACAAACCGAAACAGGCGGCGATGTTTCCACGCTTCTGGGCAAGGCAGACAAGACGCTCTGGGAAGTTGGCTATGTAAAAGCTGGCGCAACGTCCAACTCTGCCATGGCGCGCGAGACATTTGGCAAAGCAGGGTCCGACGGTCCGCTGCGCATGTTCCTCACGGCAGCCGAAGCATCCGACGAAATGCTGCCTCCGACAGCAGTCACACGGTGGAGCCAGTTCTCCGCAGACATTGATACCTTGCCGCTGACCAAGCGCACCCGCGCATCGCCTATCTCTCCGAAGCGGCTCTTTGATGAGCTGGCCAAGAAGATGCAGGACGGAACAGCGTCAGTCTATGAGCTGGACTTCGCAGTCAGGACCATCGAACAGAGCATCGCGTGGGCACGCAAGGCCACCAAAGAAGTAGACGGCACGCTCCCCAATGGCAGCAAGATCACAGACGTATTCGACTTCATGGAGCGCCTCTACGCGTTCCAACAAGAGGTCGCGCCTGAGCCTGTGCGTCTCGATGCAGCACGCCTTGAGGAAAGCCAACGCAGCCTCGCCGCGATGACCGACCTGTTCGGTCCTGACGAAATCGTGGAAGCCCTGCGCATCATCAGCCTTGTTGCTGATGATGGCCGCGCACCTTGGATCAACCGTGCCTCTGGTTCTGGCCTTAATCTGACCAGCAACGAGATCGGAATTGGCGCACCTAATCCGGCTGCGCCATTCCCGCTTCCGCGAATTTATGCGCTGGGCCATGAGCTTGGACATTGGGCCTACACAAACATTCTTACGCCTTCAGATCGCCTAGAATTCTGGCGCGTGATCAAAGAAAAATACACCGACGCTGACGGTCTGGTGGATGAGCTGGCTCTTGAAGCCAAGCTGCCACTGCCTCTCTATAAGATGCTGAACAACGGCATCCCAATGACTGGCAACATGCAGGACAGCCCAGCCGAGTTCTTCGCGAACCAGTTCATGATGTGGATTGCGCGCAACCATCTGGACCCAGACCTCAAGTCCAAGCCTGAGTTCAGCAAGTATGCGCAGGCTTCGAGCTTCTGGGGCAAGGTCTCCGGCATGCTTCAGCAGATCATTGATCGGTTCTTCTTCGACAAAGACGCTATCGAGCCGGGCTTTGAAGAACTCTTTGCTCGTATTATTCCTGACCCGGAAGACGCGCGTGCGTTGGAGGGCGGCGTTCTTCAGCCCAAGACGGCAGGCGGCAAAGCTATCCTGCGCCGGGTGTCTTCGGTCAGGATGCTTCACAGCGAACTTGAGATGGCGCTCGAAGCTGACAGCGCCGAGAGCATCGTCAAGACTTCCTATGAGCTGGCCAACGAACTCTATGGCATTGCGGCCACGAACGCCCGCAAGAAAACCCCAGCGTTCGCTGCGCTTGAGAAAGCCCACCCGAATGCGCGGGCTGTATATGGCCGCATCTATGAGGCTCTCGGCTTCAAAGACATTGACAAGTATGCCAACTCACCAGTTGAGGACGGGCTGCGTGTCGTCGAAGACCCATCGAAAGCAGCGGACCGTCTGCGCGAAATCTTCGAGACGTCTGACGATGGCGTAGAATTCTTCCTTGATGGCAACATGAAGGCGATCCTCGGTAAAGCCAAGGCTGCCTTCAACCGCATCGCGGGCGAAGACATCGTGTCTATGGGCCGGGACTTCGAGCTGAAGAAGCGCAGCGTGGACGCCCGGTCTAAAGCTTACCGCAAAATGAAAGCGTCCATTGGCAAGCAGGCCAAAGCAAAACGTCGGGGCAAGACAGACACAGAAATCCTGACTGGCAAGAAGCAAGCTGGACGTACCGCAGCCAAGGCTGGTCTCAATGAGCCAGCGACCAAAGAGCTTCGCTCGACAGAGTACGACACATTTGATGTGCGCTCCGCTCCTGAGGCGAAGCTCCAACGTCTGGCCAGAGAGAACGAGGGCAACGCGTTTGGTAAGCGTCTTCAGGGCGAAATCTATGCCCGCGAAAACTCTGAGCCTGTGCACGATGATTTGGATCAGGCTGTGATCACCTCGCCAAACGTGGGCGAGGCCATCAGCCGCGAGCGAGATCACATCAAGGGCTGGTCCGAAGACAACGTGTCTCCCAAGGCGCGGGCATCCATGAACGACGTGCAGCGCAAGATGACGCATCGCAATGGTGAGCGCCAGCACGTCATGCGCACGCTGTACTACAGGATCGCGAATATCGCAGGCGTGGCTGATCCAGAGAGTAAGACGCCCCTCACTGGCTTCTTCGAGCTGGAGAAGGCCCGCGCGACGCTGCGTCCAGTAGCGACGAACCTTGTGGGCACTACCACTGGCTCCGAGGTCGCGCCGATGATCCCGGTCCGCAACGTCATGAAGGTCCTCATGGACCAGCAGGTTCATGTTGGGGACGACGTGGTTGATGCGTCCGACGAGGAAGTCTTGAGTGCAACACTCACGTTCCTGAGCGACATCTCTGATGAAGCCATCGAAGACGTTCCTCTTGAGATGCGGGACACAGTGCTTCGTCTTGCGGATGCAACTGGCTACGTCCTGAATGGACAAGCGCCAGCTCGCATCAGGAAAGCATTCCCCAATCTCGACAGATACCGCAGCGTCTTCCGCGACGAAGACGGATACCTTGAGATGCGTGAGGCCGACGTCGATAAGATGATGGCCAACCTGCGTGATCGGTCCATGACCACTGGCGAAGAATACAGCGCCATGAGCAAGGGCGTCGAGACTTCGCACATGCTGTGGCACAATTCTTCGCCGTCCCGCAAAGACGACATCATCAAATTCTTGGGCGCTGAGCCTAATGAAGTCATGCTGGCGACGCCACCGAAGACTTACTTCATTGCCACTGGCCCGGACAACCGTGTCCAAGGGTACGCTGGTCCTGAGGGCAAGACGTCCATGCCTCACCAGAGCGACACGGTTTATGGTCGCGGCGTGAAACTTTACAGCGATCCATATGGCGCGTTGGACACAAGCACGCTCAGCTATGTGAACCTTGATCGGCTTTATCCTGACTTCCTTGAGCAGCTGAAGGTTCCAAAGCGCGAGGCTTCCATGCTGCTGGCGCACATTACGATGCGTCAGCAGCACGTCGGCTTCGCTGGCGCTGCTCGTCGCAAGGCATCGCGCGCTCACGCAGCTGGCGATATCCTGAGAGCCGAAGAACATCTGGCCACTGCGCGCATGCTTGAAGAACAGGTCGAAGTCCTCAACGACAAAATCCTGAACGGCTTCAAGGGCGATAGTGAGTTCTTGGGAGAAGCATTCTCTGGCCGGGTACGCGGACTGAAAGCTTTCGGCGTCGAGAGCAACACGTCCCAGCCCGTCTATGCGCGTGGCAAGAAGCCAGCGAACTTCACCGAGAAGGCGCTCTACACCATGGGTAACGGCGAAGGTGAGGTGAAGGGTCTCGAAGAAATGATCCTTCCGCTCATCGGGCACATCACCAAGAAGTACGTCTCGAACCTGCGAGACGATGCGACCATGCGAAAGTTCCTGACGGCCATGTATAACTCCAGTCAGGAAGTCCGCGATCTTGGCGAGGCTCTTCCCGACAGAATGTCCAAGCCGCTTGACCAGATCAACGTCAAGGGCGTCCTGTCTGGCCGCGAGATGTTCCAGATCATCGCCCACTTTGTGGGTGAAGGCTCTCCCAAGAAGGGCGCGAGCCTGATCAAGATGGGCCTGCGTGACTTGGGTTACGACACTATCATCGGCACAGACATCGTTAAGGGCGAAGGCGCTTCGGCCATGGCTCAGACGTCCAACCTTTGGGGCTGGTCTGGGTCTGGCGAAGTCGAGACGCGTATTGATTTCATCATGCCTCTTGAGGCTCACAAGCAGGTCAAGAGCATCCACGCCGAACGCTTCGAGGCTGGACGTAACGAGCTTGGAGATGGCTGGCTCGAAATGGACGAAGGCTCTCGCCTTGCCAATCCAGCCATCATGAAGACGCTCGCATCTACTGGCCCACTCAAGCCAGCTGATGTGCAGTTCCTTGTGGACGCACTGCAACGCATGGGTGCTCCGGCTGAAGCAGGCACGGGCATGGCCAAGATGGCACAGGGTCAAGTGCCCACCATCAAGGAAGCCAACACGCTTCAGAAAGTTTGGAACTACGGGACCGCAGAAAACTCTCAGGCGCTTCGACGCAATGGTGTTTCTTGGTTCGCTGACTGGATCAAACCAGAGCGCAGCGATGGCACCGGACACTTCGAGCGTCACGCGGGCAACGTGGGTGTGGCCATCCACCCCATCACACTTGCGCTGAAGGTTCTCCCTGACCACGCCAAGGGCCTTGGCGGCAAGCTTTCGCGCTGGGCATCGTCCGCGTCTGACTATCAGATCGGTCGCATCGGCAAAGAAGCCAAGTCTCGCCAGCCTGATAGCCACAAGAAGATCGTCGCGGCCATGCGTCGTGACCCCGGCTCCATCAAAGAGGGCGACCTCACAGAAGGCGAGCGCAAGGCATACGAGGAACTGAGAACTTTCTTCAGCACCGTGCGCAAGCAACTCGATGACGCTGGCGTAATGTCTGGCGAGATCGAGCCATACTTTCCTCAGGTGTGGAACGCTGAGAAAATCCAGCAGAACTACAATGAATTCGTGTCGAACCTGTCGGCATATTTCCTTGACGAGAACCGGGCCAACGAGGTCAACCGCATGTCTCCTGAGACGGCGATGACCAAGGCGCGTCGTGTTGCGTCCAAGCTCATCGACGATGACGGCATGTATGTGCCGCCGCCGGGTGGCGGCTCGCGGTCTCCGCAGGGCGACCACGTGGACTTCCAACGTCTCATCAGACTGGACAAGTTTCAGAACCACTTGGATACTCTGGGTAATTTCCTCGAAGACAATCTTGAGGCGATCACTGCCAAGTATGCAGACACGTCCATGCGCCGCATTGATTTCGCCAAGCAGTTTGGCGAGCAGAGCCACGCGTTCTACGACTATCTGTCTGTGATGAATGAGCCGAGCGATGCGGCTATAGCCATCGGTGATTTGCTCAGCACAAACAAAGTCTCCAAGCGCACACTCAAGACGCCGGGCGTCAACGAGAACCTGCCGACAGACGAGATCGTTCTGGAACGTCTCACTGAAATGCCGTTCTCTCCCAACGAGACGCGGACAGCTGAAGAACAGGCGACCCGCGCATACGGTGCCGCCAAGAAAGCCATGGCCACCTACGAGAAGGCTGGCCCTGACGCTGCCCGGTCCTACCTGATGAACCTATATCCGGCCAAGGCACCGGAGCGCGCCCGCAAAGTCTACGCTAAGCGCGTTGACGGCATCGTGGGCGCGATTGGTGATCGTCTGGCTAGGGGTGACAAGCCTTTGTCCGCCGTCGAAGTGGAGCACGCTCAGAGCGTCATGCGCTCAGTGCAGCGTCGGTCGCCAACATCTGGCGGATGGCTGTCTGAAGCAGGCCGCACGTCTTCCAAGTGGGTGCGCAACTTCAACAGCATCACAATGCTGTCGTACACCACGCTCACTTCGCTTGGTGACTTGGCGCTACCGATCATGCGGTCTGGCAATATGCAGGCGTACAGCAGGGCGATTGCACGTTTTGCCAGCCAGCCAGAGTACCGGAACATGATCAAGCAGACTGGCGTGGCCGTGGACAACATCATCCACGAGCGCATGACCAACCTGTATGGTTCGAGCTTCGGCAAGAACACGGTCGCGTTCTTCAACATGACTGGCCTTACGCCTTGGACGCAGATGAACCGAGAGATTGCCGGAGCCGTTGGCTTCGAGTGGTTCAAGTCTGAGTACGACATTGCGCTCAAGGCATTCGATCCAAAGAAAGCCCTGACCGCTCAGACGCCACGCTTCAAGAAAGCCTACAGGGTTCTCAGGGCGTATGGCTTGGACGGTATGCTGGCCAACGCTGAGCGCATCGACGCCTTTGAAAACATGGCCGACAAGCCAGCCCTTCGGGAAGGCATCATCAAGTTTGCCAACGAGGCGATCTTCACGCCGAACCCGAACGACATTCCGCTGTGGGCACAGTCCCCTGTCGGGTCGATCATGTTCCAGCTGAAGTCTTTCCCGCTAATGATGGCGCGCTACTCCAAGGACGTCTGGAGGGGCGCGCTCACGGTTGACCCGCTTACGGGTGGTGGACGTCGCATGGTTCCGCCTGCGTTGTTCCTGACCATGGGTCCTGCGTCTGGTGCACTGGCTCTCTCGGCCAAGGACATCCTTCAGATGCGTGGCGAAGACCAGACGGCATCCGTGCGCGAGCGCCTTCTGAGTGATAACCTCAAGAGCCTCGGCGTTGACGTCGAGCTTCCCGAAGACGCTGACCGCTGGATGGGCACTTACTACGAGGGCTTCATGATGATGGGTGGCTTGGGCCTGATGGCTGAGCTTCTGCATGATAGCGTCCAGCAGGCTGACCAAGGCGGTGCCTACGGTGCCATGCGGTTCTTCGGGACTGTCGGTGGACCGAGCGTCGGTACGGCGTGGAACGCCTTCGACGTGGCAGCTGGCGCAATGAACGCGGCAACACATGGCGCTGATGATGGCACTGGCAAAGAGCGTGCAGCAGTTCGCGCGGTCGCCGGAAGGTTGCCAGTGCTAGGCGGCAACCGCGCGTTCAAGGAAGGCATCACTGACGCCGTTGCTGGTGAGCCAGCCAAGGGCGGCAGTAAATCCGATGGCTGGAAAGGGTGGGACTAGCTAGTCTTATCTGGTGGCGGGGGTATATTTCCCGCCTCCACTTCCTCTCGGAAAAGCTTATTGTCTTCCTCAAGGTCGGTGCATTGGCCGCAGCCTGAGCACCTGATTTTGGTCTTGTTGTTTGTGTCACCATATATGGTGAACAGTTCGCAATGACAGAGTGGGCACAAACGTCGGTACGCGCCTACCTCCGCGTAGACGAATGTCTTCCAGACGGCGCGCTCTAGGTGGCACACAGGACACGTGTGAGAGTTAGGCCCAATGTCTGACGTGTGCTCCCACTCGTGGCCGCACTCAACGCACACAGCAGGCCCGCGCAGCTTCTGGACGCCATCAACCTTGATGACCTCAACGCATTCTTGTTCCTCTGGATCGTCAAAGGGTTCGCCCTTGCGCAAGCGTTCGGCGCAGTCCGCGAAGTTCAGGACGATGCCGGACTTTTGTTCCAGCTTTCTGATTTTCTTGTGGTCGATTTCGTCCATGGTTATTCCTCAAATGGATTTGGTATGTCGTCTGGCCACTCGTCTCCGCGCCAGTACCGCAGAACAAAAGGCCCCTCGAAGTATTCCTCAGGGGTGGTGTTCGTCGTCACAGCCCAGCCCACTTTCATGATGATGCTTCCGTTGGCGTGCTCATAGAAGTAAAAATTCTCAGGCGGCCTGCCCTTGATGCGCTCAGCAATATCAGACATTGGACGGCGCTCCCGTTGGTAGGGCCTCAATGAATGCCTTGAGCTTGTCGTTCTTCCATGCCGCCGCCCGTTCTTCGGCGCTGATCGGAATGGTGCATCGGTGCGTCACGATCTTGTGCAGACGAAGGTTCGCCTTGTCGATCTGGTCTGCATGCCTAGCCATCACAACGTCTATCGCTGCCTGCTCGATAGCCAGTAGGCGCGTGAGATTATCTCCAACAATCTGTGTGTCAGTCATAGTGTTTGTAATCCAGTCTGTACTTGATGATTGAGCGTGATGCTTGGCGGTGCACGATCTGCTTGCGCAGTTCGGTGAGGCGGTCACGCTGATGCCGCCCCTTGTCTGTCGCGCGCTTCCACTTGTCGTGATCGCGATACTTGTCGATCTCCGAAATGTTTCGCTCGATGCTTTCGATCTCCGAAACCAAGTCAACTACTTCGGCAAGGTCGTCACCGATCTCACCCTCGATCTGCATAAGGTCTCGCATAAGGTCGGTAGATTTTTCATGGTTCATGGCGCTGGCTCTATCTGTAGACGCAGCCAGTCAGGGCAGGCGTCTTTGCATTGTTTCTTGTGAAGCGTGCACTTCCACCCGCCGTCATCTGTTGGTATGGAGTGATCGCATGTTCGACAAAGGACTTCGATCTGATCGTCGGCGTCTGACGTCCAGCAGACTTCTTTGCGGCTGCAAAACTTACAGTCCCATCGGTCAGGGACATCGGCGATCCTGCGCCTGTTGCCGCCCAACGTCTGCTCGATCTTGTCCTTCACATAATTGAATTCAATCTCATCATAGGGAACCACTTCGGCGTGATACTTGGACGTGTTCTTGTTGTACGAAACAAACAGGGCAGAGGGGATTTTCCCCATGCCCATCATCATGATCATCTGCTCGTAGTATTTCTTGTGCGAAGACTTTACGCCACGAGACTTGAAAAGCTCCCACTGCTTATCGTTCATAGATTTGATTTCAAGAAGCGCCAGCGGCTCGTCTTCCTGAAGCTCAACCATACCGTCCGCGTGGGCCTTCACGTGCCCGCCGAAACTGATCCACTCGAATTGTTTGTTGGTCAGGCCGTTGACTGCAAACACAGTCATTCCTGATTTTTTCAAGTCGGCCACCACACTGTCTTCAATGCGATGGCCGTCTCTGAATATCCGCAAGACGTTCGGGGGGAAGGGCTCTTGCGGATACCCGCGTAACCCCATCTGGAGAAACGCGAGGCAGTCATTGCCCACCGTGCTCGCGCCAATGTAAGCGCGAGACTCACCCTCCCGCGTCCAAGACTGGTCGATCTTCTCGATGATATCTTCGACGCGGAAGCGCAAGTTTGCCATGTGGTAGGCCCTTATCCTAGAAAGGAATTTCGTCGTCTAGTCCGGCGGCACGCGGAACTTTGTCTTGCGCTCCCCGCTGGGTAGCTGCTCCGGCTGGTGCCGGGGCCTGCTCACCAAGAGGGACGTTGGAACCGGGCGAAAAGTAAGCTCCGTTGTTACGCGGCTTTCCTCCGCCCGGACGCGTCTCTCCTGTTTTCTTGTCAACCCAATCGTCGCCCGCCTCAACACGGACGCCGACCTTCAGGCCCTTGAGCGATGTCAGCTGGCCCGGCTTGTCAGGCGTCGGGTGCCCGCCATACGAGAGCAAAGACTTGAGGCGTGCGACACCGATCTCGGTCGCCTTCTCATTCTTGTTCCAGACGGTGATGCGGTCAATCACATGCTGGCCGCAGGACGGGTCAGTCAGCACGGCTTCGATGTACTTGCCGCCACTCACTGCGGTTTTGATCTCAACGTCTGTGACGACGCAGATATAATTGCCCGGCTTGAGGGTGGCGCGACCGCCTTCCTCACTGATACCGGACAAGTCGAGGCTATCAAAGCCATTCCACTCTTTAGACATGCAGTGTTCTCCTGTTTCGCATGTTCAATCTTTAGGGCCGCTAGTCTTTCGCTTTGACGCGCTTCAGCAACTCCACGAGGTTTCCGCATGGCTCGATGCTTTCGAGCCTGCCGCGCGGATCGCGGGTCTTTCCGTGCCAGCCACGGATTTCGTCAGTGATGACATGGCGCTTCGACACCACCGTCCCACCGCTGTCCTCTGTGGTTTTGATCCCACAAAAGACGTGATCAAAGAGAGCCGGGATTTTCTTTGCGACCTTGGCTTGGTGAACCATCGGCCAGAATTCGAGGCTGTCGTTTTCGTTCTTGTCTTCCTTGGCCAAAGACGTAACGAGGACTTCCATCGGCAAGTCACGCACAAACTTCAGAGCACCGATCATTTGGCGCTCATAGTCCTGCCACTTGCGCATGTCGCCCTTGTCGTCAAAGGTGCGCTCAACGTCTGTCATGCACTGGTCGGCCATTTCGGTAAGGCTGTCGATGCCGATCCACTTGTACCCCTGCTCTTTGAACTCAGGGGACGCAAGCATTTTGATGATCTCGCGGAACGTAAGCTCCCCGTTCTCACGGTCGATGTTCGGATGTTGGTCAGCGAACCAACCCTTGAACTCCACGAAGTCAATGTCAACGTCCGCAAGGGACGCAAGGCCACCCTCACCAGACAGGATCAGACCCTTACCGTATTCCTCTGCGAAGAACCGGAACTGGAACGTCTTGCCCCAGCCATGGTGCGCATACAGCAACGTCTTGTGATGCAGCGCGCCAACCTCAGATGTAGATTTGAACATGGTTATTTGGCTTTCTTGGTTTTGAACTTCGACGGCTTCCAGATGATAGCGTCTGAAAGCATAAGCTGTTCAGACTCAGGAAGCGATCGCAGCTTGGCGGGGGTGAGCGAGTAGTTCCGAGAGATATAATCAGGGACGGCAGCGCCATAGATGCTGTCGATGACCTCAGTGTCCCACGAACGCGTAGTGGATCGCGTCACTTCGATTACGCCTTCTGGCGTAAAGATAACCATAGAGAGCTTCACGTTTTCAGCAATGACTGAGACAGGAAGATTGAAACTGACGTACTCGGCCACAACGTCTTCCTTGAGCTTGATGGCTTCCTGAAGTTTTTCCATTGCCTTATAAAGACCAGCAAGGTCCTTGGCCACCTCAGAGACACCGGCGTCGGTGATCGTGTAGGCCATTTCCAATGACTCGGCTTCCATAGGAATATTTGGATCCTTGGGGTGAGGGACGCGACCTGTGTCGATTGGTTCGGCGGGGCGAAGATTGATACTCATAGTGCGAACTTTCCTTTTTTCAGTTCTGCGTGGAAGTCATCGAAAATTTCGGATGCTGCAGCTTCCTTGCGGGCACCCTGTTCACGGGCTTTTTCTTTATAGAAGGCTATCTCAGCAGCCTGATAATCGGCGGCGCGGTCAGAGTCTACCCTCATGCCTGTGTTATACCCACTACCCGTAAGTATAGCATTCGCAAGCTTGACGCGCATGTCTTCCGGTAGGCCTTTGGGGATACTCTTTAGAGCGTTTGCAAGGCGGAGCTGGCCATCCTTGGCTTCCTTCAGCTTCTCAGCTTCAGCGGCATCGAAGCGATCTCCGATGGTCTCTTTCTTATTCTGCGGGTGCGCGCCCGCACCTGTTCCCTTATGTATGTTGTCGTCGGCTTCTCTGTCACCGGGTAGACGGATTCGCATTTGCGGGGTTATCCTTGACTGTGAAACTTGATGGTTGATTTGAGTGGCAGAGTGTGTCACTCTTTCGATACAGTGTCAACCCAATCCCATCCGGCAAAAGAGAATACATGCGCTTCAACGTGAGAAAAATGATTGCTGATTGCGGAGGCGCTGCCGCCTGCGCCGAGGCAATTAGCGTTGCGAGAACGACACCTTACCGCTGGATGAAACAAGGCTCACTGAGCAGCCGTACCCTTGAGTGTATCAAGGTCGCGTTCCCGTTGCTGTGCATCGACAACTATTTCAGTGAGACAGATGATGAGCGAAACGAAACCGGAGACACTGGAAGCAGCCGCACTTGAATACCTAGATCGCGGCTATTCCATAATTCCAATTCGGCCCGACACAAAAAGACCATTCATCAAGTGGCTTGAACTTCAGCATCGGCAACCGACCGAGGCCGAAGTATCTAGCTGGTTTGAAATGTGGCCCAATGCCCAGCTGGCCATCGTCACCGGAGAGATTAGCGGCATCGTCGTCGTTGATTGTGACAACGAGGAAGCCCTTCAGCATGCCGTGAACTGTGGCATGCGCTCGCCTGTTATGGTCAAGACCAAGCGCGGCTGGCACATGTGGTTCACCCATCCCAATGACGGCGTTAGACGTGGCCCGCGTGCAGGCGGAAACTCTCGCGGCGAAGACTGGCCCAAGTTTGGCGGCTTGGACTTCAGGGGAGACGGAAGCTACGCGCTTCTGCCGCCGTCTGAAAACTACTCATGGAAAGTCACAGCAGGTTTTGATATTGATGAGGCCCCGGTCTGGAAAGACTGGCGTCCAACGCATCCGTCCGAGACAAGCACGGAATTTGTCTTTGAGAACCTTGATCTTTCTAACGTCTCGTTTAATCCAAGCTCACTTATGACTGAGTGGGAACGCACCGAACGGGACATTGTGAAGGGAGAATTCCCGCACAATAGAATACCCACTGGCCAGTCGAACTCGCGCAACGAGCGCGTCATGCGGTACGCCAGTGAGTGCATCATGCAGGGTAACTTTGGGCCAGAGCTACGCGTCAAGGTCCGGTATTTCATGGACCATTTTTTCATGAACCATCTGCCAGACATAGAGTTTGAAACCACCGTGGCCAGCGTCGAGCAGATGGAGAAGCGCAACCATCCCGAACGCTTCAACGAGAAGGGCGAATACATATTCAAGCGCCTTAAGACGCACGTCACCGAGACTGGCGCGCTCAGGACACGCAAACTTCTGACTGACGCTGACGCCGAAGACCTCATAAACGCTGGCAAGAACCAAGAGTATCTCATCGAGCCGTGGCTCACGCCTCAGACAATCGTGCAGGTTCATG